>Ga0065721_10005583_pt1 | contig 26994 bp, 24 predicted proteins | sample Mesricmetagenome_FD_59108 | JGI IMG/M metagenome (GOLD analysis project Ga0065721, IMG submission 59108) | Mesophilic microbial community from rice straw/compost enrichment Sample: eDNA_1 v2 (version 2) | ecosystem: Engineered > Solid waste > Grass > Composting > Bioreactor | place: USA: Davis... | reverse complement strand
GCCTTCCCTTATCCGGAACCCCGGGTGTCCCGGGGCTGCGGCCTCCCGCCGCTCCGATTCCGACAACAATGGAACGTTATCGGCATCGATCTCTAGTTATGAAATATATATTCCAAATTTATTCCGGGAGGTCAAGCGCAATTCCAATACGGGCGGCGCGATGCCCCGCCTCGCAAGGCAAGGCTGCCGAGCCGGGCGACGCGGCACGGTAACGCCCGTGCAGCCCGACGCGGGCGAGCGGGAGGTAATGAGGGAAGTGTGAGGAGGGCGCCCGCGCCGGCCGCGGGCCGCTGATCACTCCGCAAGCCGCGCGGCGATGAAGTCCATGCTGGCGGCGAGCGCTTCGCGGGGATCGTCCAGCGCATGCACCGACGGTGCGAAGGGCTCGAAGGAGAATGCGCCCTCATAGCCGAGGCCGAGGAGCGCGCGCATCTGCGCGACCGTGCCGAGCCGGTCGTCCGCATCGACCAGACCCCGGTCGGCGTCGCCCATCTCCTCCGGCGAAAGCGACGGGTCGGCGACGCCGGAAATGTGGACGATGCCGGTCTCTTCGGGGAAGAAGGCGCCGCCGCCGGCGAGGTGATGGTGGAACGTGTCGTGCACCAGCCGGAAGCGATCCTTTCCGCCGACCGCCACGATCGCCTCCACCGCCTCCGCCTTCAGCCGCAGCGTGGACGTGGCAAAGCCGAGCGGCTCGACAAGCGCAACCATGTCCGCTTCGACGAGCATGGGCAGGATCTCGCCGAGCGCCTCGCGCAACGCGGCGAGCCTCGCCGCCGTATCGCCGCCCGGGCCGTCGTTGCGGGGAATGAGGCTGATCGTCTCCGCGCCGCTCGCCCGCGCCTGCTCGATCAGGCGCGCCACCTCGTCGCGCATCGCCGGCGACCAAGAGTTGAAGCCGTAGGCCTCGGACAGACCCAGGAGCCGCAGCCCCTTCCTGCGCGCATAGGCGCCGAGCGCCTCCGGCGCCTCGCCGTCGAGGAAAGGCCGGTCGGCAAGCCCCTTGCTCGCGAGATCGTTGCGCAGTTCCACGCCGATGCAGCCGAGCGAGGCGGCGAGATCGATGAAGGCCCGGCTGTCGAGCCGAGGCGCGACGATGTGGTTCAACGCGAACCTGATTTTCTGCGGCATGTCGTTCCTCCTCTCGGCGCGCGGTCTTGGTCGGCGAACGGATTGCATCGACGCGACCCCTCGACCCAAGGATGCGAGGTCGCCCGTCCGCCGTCAAAGCAAATCGCGCTCTCCTGCCCCCGGGCGCGTCTCAGCCCGCCGTTTCGATGTCGTAGACGAGAATGCCGTCGACGCCGCCCTCGGCGGCTGCGGCGAGGCGCGCGCCGACGGCGCGATGATCCGCGTCCTCGAGATAGGCGTCGCGGGCGGCGGCGCCGTCAAAATCAACGACGAAGCCGTCGGAATAGCCCTTGTCCATGCCGGCCTCGGGGCTGACATTCGCCCCGACATGCACGGCGACGATGCCCGGAAGCCGGTCCTTCAGCGCCGCGATCGCGTCGAACAGCGCGTTCCGCTCGGCGGCGGAAACCTCCGGACGGAAGCGGATGAAGACGCAGTGCCTGATCATCGCGTCAGCTCACATGCGCCCGCGCCCGGGGGCGGGTCTCGTTGCGCTCGTGCGCGAAGACCGCCGGCGGCAGCGCCGGCAGGCCGCGGATCAGGTCGGCGCCCTTCTCCCCGACCATGATGGTGGGGCCGTTGGTGTTGCACGACGGCACGCGCGGCATGACCGAGGAATCGCAGACGCGCAGTCCCTCGAGCCCGTGGACCTTCAGGTCGAGGCCGACGACAGCATCCGGGCCGTCGCCCATCTTGCAGGTGCCGACGGGATGGTGGTCGGTCTTGGCGTTGGCGCAGCCATAGTCGAACAGCTCCTCCTCGCTGCGCACGTTCGGCCCCGGCAGGCGCTCGGCGAGCACGTAGGGCTTCAGCGCGTCTTGCGCCATGATCTCGCGGGCGATCCGCAGCCCTTCGAGCGACATCTTCCGGTCGTGCGGGTCCTCCCAGTAGTTCGGGTCGATCAGCGGCGCGGCGGCCGGATCGGCGGAGGCGAGCCGCACCGTGCCGCGCGAGCGCGGATGCAGGTAGGCCGAATTCAGCGTCACGCCGGCATTCCTGAGCTTTTCGACGCCGGCCTCGATGCCGGAGCCGAGGCCGAGATGGAACTGGATGTCGGGCGAGCGCGCGTCGGGATCGGCGTACCAGAAGCCGCCGGTCTCGAACAGCGAGGAGGCGACGGGGCCGGAGCGGAACAGCACATATTGCAACCCGGCCCAGATCGTGCGGTGGAGCTTGGCCACGCCGTCATAGGTGTGGTCGCCGGTGCACTCGCAGATGACGAAGAGATCGAGGTGGTCCTGCATGTTGCCGCCGACGCCCGGAAGGTCGTGGCGCACCTCGACGCCGACCGAGCGCAGATGGTCGGCCGGGCCGATCCCCGACTGGAGGAGCAGCTTGGGCGAGCCGATCGCGCCGGCGGAGACGATGACCTCGCGGCCGGCGCGGATCGTCTCCGCGCGGTTGCCGGCCGCGATCTCGACGCCGACGGCGCGCGTGCCCTCGAGCACGATCCGGCGCACGAAGGCGCCCTTCTTAACGGTCAGGTTCTTTCGCCCGGCCACGGGGACAAGATAGGCGCGCGATGCGGACGAGCGGCGCCGGTCGCGCTGGGTGAGCTGGTAGAAGCCGACGCCCGCCTGCTGGCGTCCGTTGAAATCCGGATTGTAGGGAATCCCCAGTTCCTGCCCGGCGCGGATATAGGCGTCGCAGATCGGCAGCGCCGAGACCGGCATCGAGACGCCGAGCGGCCCGCCATAGGCATGGTAGTCGTCGCAGAAGCGCTGGTTGTCCTCGGCGCGCTTGAAATAGGGCAGCACCGAGCGGTAGTCCCAGCCCGCGCAGCCGTCCTCAGTGGCCCAGAGGTCGTAGTCCTTCGCGTTGCCGCGGGTGTAGAGCTGGGCGTTGATCGAGGAGCCGCCGCCGATCACCTTCGCCTGGGTGTAGCGGAGCACGCGGCCCTTCATGTGCTTCTGCGGCACCGTGTGCCAGCCCCAGCTCGCCACGCCCTTGGTCATCTTCGCGAAGCCGGCGGGCATAGCGAAGAGCGGGTTCCAGTCGCCGCCGCCCGCTTCGAGAAGAAGCACGGAGACGTCCGCGTCCTCGGAGAGCCGGTTGGCGAGAACGCAGCCCGCCGGGCCGCCGCCAACGATGATGTAGTCGTATGTGCCGCTCATCTTGTCCTCGATCTCAAAGCCGGGCGATCGACAGGCCGCCGTCCGCCGCGATCACCGAGCCGGTGGCGAAAGCGAACCCGCCGGTGGCGAGCGCGGCGCAGATCGCGCCGACATCGGCCGGCTCGCCCCAGCGCTTCTGCGGCACGAGCCCGCCCTCGATCAGCCTGTCGTATTTCTCCGTCACCGCCGCCGTCATGTCGGTGCGGATGATGCCGGGGCGCACCTCGAAGACGGCGATGCCGGCTTCCGCCAGACGCAGCGCCAGCCCCTTCACGAAAGCGGCAAGCCCCGCCTTGGTGACGCAATAGTCGACCCGCTCCGGCGAGGCCATCTCCGCCGAGACCGAGCTGATCGTGACGATCGAGGCGGGATGCGCGCCCGGCTTCTCGAGCATCGCGCGGGCGACGGCCTGGGTGAAGAAGATGGTGCCGCGCAGGTTGACGGCGACGATGCGGTCGAAATTCTCCGGCTTGAGCTCGAGGAAATCGCCGCGCACCACCGAAGCCATGCCGGCATTGTTGACGAGGCAGGAGACGGGTCCGAGTTCCGCGACGATCGCTGCCACCACGCCCTCGTGGCNCGCCGTGTCGGCGAGATCGCAGCGGTGATAGACGGCGCGGCNGCCGCNGGCGCGGAGCTCTGCGAGCGCCTTTTCGGCTTCCGCCTCCGGGGCNAGGTCGACGACGGCGATGTCGAAGCCCGCGGCGGCGAGCGCGCTGGCAATGCCGAGGCCGATGCCGCGGCGGCCGCCGGTGACGATGGCGACGGGGGCGCTCATGCGGCGAGCTCCGTCTTGCGGATGTGGTCTGCCGCGCGCAGCGCCAGCGCCGCCACCGTCAGCGCCGGGTTGACCGCCGCCGAGGTCGGCAGGCCGGACGCGTCCGTGACGAACAGGTTGTCGAGGTCGTGGGCGCGGCCATGGACGTCGAGCGGCGCCCGCGCCGGATCGCTGCCGATGCGCACCGTGCCGCACTGGTGCGAGGGCGTGCGCCGGTCGAAGGCGCGGGACAGGACGAGCGGGAAGCCTGCGGCGCGAAGATGCGCCTTGAGCTTCCTCACCAGCGCCAGATGCGCCTCCCAGTTCGAGCGCTTCCAGTCGAGGATGATCCTGTCGCCATCGACGGTGACGCGGCTCTCGGGGTTCGGAAGATCCTCGCTCATCGCGTAGAAATCGATGGCGTGGCGCGAGATGCGGTCGAGCACGAAGCCCGGCACCGAGGGCATGTTCGCCTTGAGGATCGTGCCGGAGACACGGCCGAGAAGCTGGATGTTGCCGAGCGGCAGGCCGCCCTCGCCGCCGCCATTGTAGTAGTCGTTGATGCCGAACGTCTTCTGGTAGACCGAGGTGTTGAGGTAGGTCGGCGAGACGGCGAGCACGGCCGAGCAATTGTGGTTCATGAAATTGCGTCCGACCTGGTCGGAGGCGTTGGCGAGGCCGTTCGGATGCCGGTCATTGGCCGAGCGCAGGAGCAGCGCCGCGCTCTGCACAGCGCCCGCGGCGAGAACGACGAGGCGCGGGGCGATCTCGTGGCGCTCCCCGTCCTTCTCGTAGACGACGCGGGCGATGCGCCTGCCGGAGCCGTCGGTTTCGAGCCGCAGGACGCGCGAGCGCACCTGCAGCTTCACGTTTGGATCCTCGAGCGCGGCCCGCAGCGCGCAGGTCTCGGCGTCGGACTTGCCCTCGTCCGAGTTCGGATGCGCGTCCCAGGGATGCTTGCCNTGCGNGAGCCAGGTGTCGATGTCGACGCCGAGCGGCAGCGANAACGGGTGCAGCCCCTGCNGGCGCAGCCGCTCGCGCACCAGCGCGATCGCCGGCTCGTCGGGCACGGGCGGGAAGTCGTAGNGCGTCGAATGCGGCGGCTCCGTCGGGTCCTCGCCGAGGNTNCCGCGCACGCGGAACAGTTTTTCCGCCGCGCCGTACCACGGCTCCAGCTCCTCGTACGGGAAGGGCCAGCCGGGCGAGCGGCCGCCGAGATGCTCCCTCGGCAGGAAATCCTCGCGGCGGTAGCGCGTCAGCACCGCGCCGTAGAATTTCGAGTTGCCGCCGACATTGTAGTAGTTGCCGGGATTGAACGGCGTCCCGTCCGGCAGGCTCCAGAACTCCTTCGGACGGAACACGCCCTCCCCGAAGATCGCCCGCTGGTCACGGTTTTTCGGCGAGCGGGCGATATGGTCGCCCGCCTCGAGAATGAGGATGGATGCGCCGGAGCCGGCAAGGCCCGCCGCCACACTGGCACCGCCGATGCCAGATCCGATGATCACCACGTCGGGCGTCGTCATGGCGCGTCACATGATCCGGTTCTGGCTGGCCGGATCGAAGAAGACGACCTTGTCGAGATTGAAGGCCAGCCGGGCAATGGCGTTCGGCTCGAGCTTTGCGTCGGCCCTGAGCCGCGCGGTCACCGCCTTGCCGCCGAGGGCGGTGACGGCGAAGGTATCCGAGCCGGCCGGCTCGATCACGTCGATGAAGCAGTCGGCCTCGCAGATGTTGCGCGCGTTGCGATCGGCGCCGTCGAGGTCGGTCAGGGCCTCGGGGCGGATGCCGACCACCGCCTTGCGTCCCTTGAACGCGGCGAGGCCCGCCGGCGGATTGGCGACGTTGAGCGTCACCGGCGGATCGCCCGCAAGCGTCAGGGTCGTGCCGCCGCCGCCCGCCTCGCCGACCTCGCACTCGATCAGGTTCATGGCCGGCGAGCCCATGAAGTCGGCGACGAACATGTTCGACGGCGAATTGTAGATCTCGGCCGGCGTGCCGAACTGCTGCAGGACCCCGTCCTTCAGCACCGCGATACGCGTCGCGAGCGTCATCGCCTCGATCTGGTCGTGGGTGACGTAGACGATGGTGCGCTGCAGCCGCGCGTGCAGGCGCTTGATCTCGGTGCGCATGTCGACGCGCAGCTTGGCGTCGAGGTTCGAGAGCGGCTCGTCGAACAGGAAGACCTGCGGCCGGCGCACCAGCGCCCGGCCCATGGCGACGCGCTGGCGCTGGCCGCCCGAGAGCTGGCTCGGCTTGCGGTCGAGCAGATGGCCGATCTGCAGCGTCTCGGCCACTTCCTGGATCGCCTTCTCGCGCTCGGCCTTCGGCACGCCGCGGATCTCCATGCCGAAGCCGATGTTTCCGGCGACCGTCATGTTGGGATAGAGCGCGTAGGACTGGAACACCATGGCGATGTCGCGCTTCGAGGGATGCAGGTCCGCCACCGAATTGCCGGCGATCGAGATGTCGCCCGAGGTGATCGGCTCGAGACCCGCAATGGTGTTCAGGAGCGTGGACTTACCGCAGCCCGACGGACCGACGAGGACGAGGAAGCCCCCCTCCTCGACCTCGAGGTTGATGTCCTTGAGGACGTCGACCTGTCCGTAGGACTTGTGGAGGTTGGTGATCTTGAGAAACGACATCGGTATCAGCCTTTCACAGCACCCGACATCAGCCCGCGCACGAAATAGCGGCCGGAGACGATGTAGACGATGAGAGTGGGGAGAGCGGCGAGGATCGCGCCCGCGAAATGGACGTTGTACTCCTTCACGCCGGTCGAGGAGGAAACGAGGTTGTTGAGCGCCACCGTCATCGGTGTCGACGTCGCGCCGGAAAAGGATGCGCCGAACAGGAAGTCGTTCCAGATGTTGGTGAACTGCCAGATCACCGAAACGACGATGATCGGCGCCGAGGACGGCAGGAGGATGCGGGTGAAGATCTGGAAGAAGCTCGCGCCGTCGATCTGCGCCGCCCGCACCAGTTCGGTCGGGAAGGCCTCGTAGTAGTTGCGGAAATAGAGCGTGGTGAAGCCGATCCCATAGATGACGTGGACGATGACCAGCCCGGTGACCGTGCCGGCGAGCCCGAACATGCCGAGGATGCGCGCCATCGGGATGAGCACGATCTGGAACGGAATGAAGCAGGAGAGGAGCAGCATCCCGAAGAAGATGTCGGAGCCGCGGAAGCGCCACTTGGTCAGCACGTAGCCGTTGAGCGCGCCGATGATCGTCGAGATCGCGACGGCGGGCACCACCATCAGGATCGAGTTGATGAAGAAGGGCTTGAGGCCCGTCGGCTGCACGCCGATCTGCGCCGTCGACCAGGCCGAGAGCCACGGCTCGATCGTCCATTGCCGCGGCAGGTTGAGCATGCCGCCCTGGCGGATCTCTTCCAGCGGCTTCAGCGAATTCACCACCATGACGTAGAGCGGCAGGAGGTAGTAGATCGCGAACAGGATGAGCGCGGCATAAATCAGCGCGCGGGTCAGCCGGCCGTGGCTGATGACGTTGGCGGGGGACGCGGCGCTCATCGGCGGCCTCCTCCCCTCACCTCGGCGTAGAGATACGGCACGATGATCGAGAAGATCATGACGAGCATGATGATCGCCGAGGAGGCGCCGATCCCCATCTGGTTGCGGGTGAACGTGTAGGAATACATGAAGGTGGCCGGCAGTTCCGTCGCCTGGCCGGGGCCGCCGCCGGTGAGCGCGATGATCAGGTCGTAGGCCTTGATGGCGAGATGGGCGAGGACGACGAAGGCGGAAAGGAAGACCGGGCGCATCAGGGGAATGATGATGCGGCGGTAGATGGTGAAGGTCGGCGCGCCGTCGATCTGCGCGGCCTTGATGATCTCGTTGTCGACGCCGCGCAGCCCGGCGAGGAACATCGCCATGACGAAGCCCGACGACTGCCAGACCGCGGCGATGACGACGGTGTAGATCGCCATTTTCGAATCCTTGATCCAGCCGAATGTGAAGCTCTCCCAGCCCCACAGGTGCATGGTGTTCTCGAGACCGATGCCGGGGTCGAGGAACCATTTCCACGCCGTGCCGGTGACGATGAAGGAGAGCGCCATCGGATAGAGGTAGATCGGCCGGAGGAGGCCCTCGGCGCGGATCTTCTGGTCGAGCAGGATCGCGAGCGCCAGGCCGAGAATGGACGAGATGGCGATGTAGAGCGTGGCGAAGATCGCCAGATTGGTGATGGCGCGCCACCAGTGCGGCAGCGCCCAGAGCTTCTGGTAGTTGACGAGGCCGATGAACTCGTAGTTCGGCAGCATGCGCGAGGCCGACAGCGACAGATAGCCCGTATAGGCGATGAAGCCGTAGACGAACACGATGACGATGACGAAGCTCGGTGCGAGCACCAGCTTCGGCAGGATGTTCTGTAGTCTTTCCTGGGTTCCTGTGGCCATCCGAGCCTTCCCTCCCCGTCCCCTGGGGGCGGCTATTCGCCTTTGGTGGGAACGGGCGCGAGCGCCCGTTCCGTGCCGATTGCAGTGGCTTACTTGGCGGCTTCGACCGCGGCGACGAGTTCCTTGACGGCGTCTTCCGAGGAGAGCTCGCCGTTGAACTGACGCGTCACGACGTCATAGATGGCGTTCTTGACGGCAGCCGGATTGGCATGGCCGTGCGCCATCGAGCCGAAGAGGCGGCCGCTGGAATTGGCTTCCGCCAGGTCCTTGATGCCCTTCTTGCCGCAATCGTCGAAGTCGGTGTCCGGCACGTCGGTACGGGCCGGGACCGAGCCCTTGACCACGTTGAAGGCGGACTGGAAGACCGGGCTCTCGATGGCCGAGGCCATCTGCAGCTGCGCCGGAACCTTGTCGTCGGAGACCTTGAACATCGCGAACTGGTCGGAGTTGAAGGTCACCGCGCCCTGCGTGCCCGGGAAACGGATGCAGACGAAGTCGGTGCCCGGCACCTTGCCGGCCTTCAGGAATTCGCCCTTGGCCCAGTCGCCCATGAACTGCAGGCCGGCCTTGCCCTCGATCACCATGGCGGAGGCGAGGTTCCAGTCGCGACCCGAGAAGTTGTCGTCGACATAGGAACGCAGCTTCGTCATGCGGTCGAAGGCTTCCTTCATCTTGTCGGAGCCGAGCGCAGCCGGATCGAGGTCGATGAAGGCCTGCTTGTAGAAGTCGTCGCCGAGAGAGAGCACGACGCCGTCGAAGATGGTGGCGTCCTGCCAGGCCTGGCCGCCGTGGCCGACCGGGGTGATTCCCTGCTCCTTGAACTTGTCGAGGAGCGCGACGAGCTCTTCCCAGCTTTCCGGCGCCTTGCCGCCGGCCGCGTCGAGCGCCGCCTTGTTGATCCACACCCAGTTGGTCGAGTGCACGTTCACCGGAGCGGCGATCCAGTGGCCGTCATACTTCGAGAACTGCTGCAGGGCGGTCGGGATCACGGAATCCCAGCCTTCCTTGGAGGCGATCTCGTCAAGGTTGCCGAGCGCGCCTTCCTTGGCCCAGTCGAGGATGTCGAAGCCGAGCATCTGCACGGCGGTCGGGGCGTTGCCGGCGGTGACGCGGGCGCGCAGCACCGTCATGGCTTCCGTGCCGCCGCCACCGGCGACGGGCATGTCGGTCCACGAAATGCCCTTGCCTTCCAGATCCTTCTTCAGGACGTCGAGCGCGGCGGCTTCGCCGCCCGAGGTCCACCAGTGCAGCACTTCGACATTCTCGGCGCTTTTGGCGGCGGAGAGAGCCATGCCCATGACCAGGGCGCTTGCTGCAGTCGTCATCAAGAACTTGCGCATCGTATTCCTCCCGTTTGCAAGTCTGTTTTCCGCGGAATTTCCGCCTTTTCGGGGAGCCATGGGGACAAGCCTGATGGTCCCAAATTACGCGATCCTCCCGAGCGCACGCCCATCTAAGTGGGTAGAGTTGGCCTGCGTCAAGGAGCACCGACAAAAAATTTAAATCGATTAGAGAATCTTTTTGTCCTTTCGTCTACTCCCTGGGAACCCACCAGCCCGTGCGCGGGCCGAGGTGCATGTTGAGCGTTTTCGTCTCGGTGTAATCCTCGACCGCGTGGCGGCCGAGCTCACGCCCGAGACCCGACTGGCCGTAACCGCCGAAGGGCAGTTCCGACGCGCCGTCCATGAAGGTGTTGGTCCAGATCGTGCCCGCGCGCACGGAGCGGGCCACCTTCACGCAGGTATCCATGCTGGCGCTCCAGACCGAGGCCGAGAGGCCGTAATCGACGCTGTTGGCGATGGCGATCGCCTCGTCCATCGTCTCGAAGGTCAGCACCGAGAGAACCGGGCCGAACACCTCCTCGCGCGCCACCGCCATGTCCGGCGTGACGCGGTCGAGGATGGTCGGCGCCATGAACTGGCCGGCGCCGAGATCGAGCGTCTCGCCGCCGAGCGCAACGGCCGCGCCGCCTGCCTTCGCGTCGGCGACATAGGCCGACACCTTGGCGAGGTGCTCCGGCGTGATGATGGCGCCGACCTGCGTCGAGGGATCGAGCGGATCGCCGACGCGCACGCGCTGCGACAGAGCGCGGATGCGCTCGAGCGCTTCCGGGGCGATCGACTTGTGCAGGATCAGCCGCGAGCCGGCATTGCAGCATTCACCGGCATTGAAGAAGGCGCCGAAGACCGCGGCGTCGGCGAATTCCTCGAGATTGGCGTCCGGGAAGACGATCTGCGGGTTCTTGCCGCCGAGTTCGAGCGAGACCTTCTTCAGCGTGTCCGCGGCATTCTTCATCGTCAGGCGGCCGACGCCGGTCGAGCCGGTGAAGGAGACCATGTCGACGTCGGCGTGGCCCGTCATCAGCGCGCCCACCTCGGCGCCGGTGCCGGCGACGATGTTGACGGCGCCCGCAGGCAGCCCGGCCTCGATCAGGAGCCGGCCGAGGAGAAGGGTCGAACCTGAGGTGAGCTCGGACGGTTTCACCACGCAGGTGCAGCCGGCGGCGAGCGCGAAAGGCAGCTTCTGGCTGACGATCAGGAAGGGAAAGTTCCAGGGGGTGATGATCGACACGACCCCGATCGGTTCGCGCAGGACGACGCCGAGCGTGCCCTCGCCGAGCGTGTTGTAGCTCTCGCCATGGAGGTCGCGGGCAAGGGCCGCCGCATAGCGCCAGATGTCGACCGCGCCGGCGATCTCGCCCCTGACCTGGGTGATCGGCTTGCCGGCCTCGAAAACGTCGAGGAAGGCGATCTCGTCGGCGTGCTTCTCGATCAGGTCGGCCGTGCGGTTGAGCACCTCGGCGCGCTCGGCGCCGCGCATGCGCGGCCACGGACCCGTGTCGAAGGCGCGGCGCGCGGCGGCGATCGCCGCCTCGACGTCCTTGCGCGCGGCAATGTGGTAGCGGCTGGCGACGACGCCGTGGCTCGGGGCGACGCGCTCGAGCGTGCGCCCGCCCTCGCCGGCCACCCACTGGCCGTCGATCAGCATGTCGAACTCGCGGACGCTGTGATCCTTGAGCGTGGGCGGACGGACTGCGATGCTCATCACCATTCTCCCTTGAACGCGGGCGGGCGCTTGCCCGTGAAGGCGGCGACGCCTTCCTTGAGGTCGCCCGTGCGGGCGACGAGGATCGAGGCGAGCGCCTCGACGGCGGCGGCCGGGTTCTCGCCGCCGGCGGCCGAAATCATCAGTTTGGCGCTTTCGATCGCCGCCGGCCCGCGCGCGGCGATGCGCTCGGCATATTCGCGCGCGGCCGCGACCGCCCCGCCCTCGGCGGCGACGATGTCGACCAGGCCTTCCGCCTTCGCCTCGTCGACGGAGAAGACCTCGCCGCCGAGCACCATGCGGCGCACGACGTTTGCCCCGAAGCGCGAGACGAGCCGCTGTGTCCCCGACCAGCCAGGAACCATGCCGAGCCCGGTTTCGGGCATGCCGATGCGGATGCCGGGCTGGCCGATGCGGATGTCGGTGCAGGCGGCGATCTCCAGCCCGCCGCCGAGCGCGTGGCCGTTGAGCGCGGCGACGACGGGCACGCGCAGCGTCGCCAGCCGCTCGAACACGCGGTGACCGTGGCGCACCCATTGATGGCCGAAGGACGCGGCGTCCATGCCGGCCCAGGCCCTGATGTCGCCGCCGGCGGAGAAGGCCTTGCCGGCGCCGGTCAGCACGACGGCGCGGATTTCGCGATCAGCTTCGATCCGGTCGCAGACGGCGACGAGCGCATCGAGCATGCCGAGATCGAAGGCGTTGAGCTTGTCGGGCCGGTTCATCGTCACGGTCGCGACGTGGCCGTCGACCTCGACGAGGATACGGTCGTCGGACGCCTCAGCCACGGGCGCCTCCCGCGATCGACGGCGCCGGCTTCTGCGGCAGCGTCAGCCCGAACGGCGCGTCGCGGAACAGCGCCGCGTCCATCTCCTTGAGGTTCGGCGAGACGAGAAGCGGGAAATGCGACTGGCCGATCACGTCGCGGTCGAGATCGACGCCCGGGGCGATCTCGGTGACGACGATGCCCTCCGCCGTCAGCCGCATGACGCAGCGCTCGGTGACGTAGGTGACGTCCTGGCCCTGCGCGATCGCGCGCGGACCCGAGAAGGTGACGTGCTCCACCGCCTCGACCAGCTTCTTGAGCTTGCCCTCCTTGAGGATCGACAGCCGGCCGTCGGCGATCTCCATCTGCGCCCCGGCATTGTACATGCCGGAGAAGACGATCTTGCGCGCCCGGGCGGTGATGTCGACGAAGCCGCCGGCCCCCGCCGTCACGTGCGGGCGGAACGCGAGCTTGGAGACGTTGACCGAGCCGTCGCGGCCGATCTCGAGGAAGGAGAGGAGCGAGGCGTCGAAGCCGCCGCCCTGGAAATAGGTGAACTGGTAGGGCGAGGGCATGAAGGCGTCGGCGTTCGACGCGCAGCCGAAGGCGAAGTCGAGAAGCGGCACGCCGCCGACGGCGCCCTGCTCGATCACCCAGGTGACGGCGCCGTGAAGCCCTTCCTCGAGCAGGATGCGCGGGACGTTGGCCGAGATGCCGAAGCCGAGATTGACGGCGCTCCCGGCCTCAAGCTCCTGCGCGACGCGGCGGGCGATCACCTTCTGCACGCCGAAATCCGGCACGCTAAAGGAGGAGAGCGGCCGCATGATCTCGCCGGAAATCGCCGGATCGTAGAGGGTCTGCGTCGTCTGCTTCTGGTCGGGATCGACGATCACGTAATCGACCAGCATGCCGGGCACGCGCACGTCGTGCGGGCGCAGCGACCCGTCGCGGGTGACGCGCTTGACCTGCGCGATGACGATGCCGCCATTGTTGCGCGCGGCGAGCGCCTGGTCGAGGCCGCCGAGATAGGCGCCCTCGTGCTCGTAGGTCAGGTTGCCACGTTCGTCGGCCGTGGTGGCGCGGATGATCGAAACCTGCGGCACGATCGCCCGGAAATAGAGATGCGTGTCGCCGTCGAAGGAAATCTTCTCGACGATCGGCTCGGCCGCGGCGGCCGCGTTCATGGCGCAGCCCTCGCGGTCGGGATCGACGAAGGTGTCGAGGCCGACCCTGGTGATGACGCCCGGGCGCTTCGCCGCCGCCTCGCGGTGCATGTCGAACAGGATGCCCGAGGGCACGTTGTAGGCGGCGACCTCGTTGGCGCCGAGCATCTGCCAGATCAGCGGCGGCTCGGCGGAGGACGGGCCGGACGGATAGGAGCCGGCGACGATCTTCTTCAACAGCCCCTTCCTGGCAATGTGGTCGACGCCCTTGATGCCGCTCATGTCGCCGGCGGCGATCGGATGCAGCGTGGTGAGGTCGCGCGGATGGCCCGTCGCCTCGAAGCGGGCGCCGATCGCCTTCAGCATCAGGTCCGGGCAGCCGAGGCCGGAGGAGGAGGAGACCGAGACGATCGCCCCGTCCGGGATCAGGCTGGCGGCGAATTCGGGAGTGACGACTTTCGACATGTTCTTTCTCACAAACCGGGCTCGATCCTGACCGCCTTGCCGGTGCGGGCCGCCTCGACCACGGCAAGGCCGGTCGCAAGCGACCAGACCCCGTCCTCGCCGGTCGCCGCCGGTTCGCCCTTGCCCGCGACGGCGTCGTGAAACGTCTTCAGCCCGCGCTCGTAGAGATTGGTCGCGTCGGTCGAGAGCGCGGTCTCGCCCTCGGCGGTGCGCAGGGCGACGGTGCCGACCGGGCGCTGGGTCATGCAGTCGCGGGCGATCAGCGAGCCTTCCGTGCCGTGGACCTCGAAGCCGGTGCCGGCATGCTTGACCGTGAAGGCGTCGTGAAACTGCGCGACGAGACCGGAGCGGAAGCGCAAGGCGCCCATGACCCCGTCTTCGAGCCCCGCCTTGCCCATGCCGAAGGACTGGCCGAAGGCGACCGCCTCGACCGGGTCCTCGCCGAGGACGAAGCGCAGCGTGTCGGCGTCGTGGACGGTGATGTCGAGGATGACGCCACCACCCGCCGCCGGATTGTCGAGCCGCCACCCCTGGAGGTGCGGCGGCAGGTAGACGGCGTGGAAGACGCGCGCAGCGATCGGCGTGCCGATCCGGCCCATCGCGATCGCCTCGCGCATGGCGCGGTGGGCGCCGGCGTTCCTCAGGTGGTGATTGGTGGCGAAGACGAGGTTCTTCGCCCGCGCCGCCTTCACCATGGTGCGCGCCTCGTCGAGGCTCATCGCCAGCGGCTTTTCGCAGAGCACGTGCTTGCCGGCCTCGATCGCGGCCGTCGCCTGCGGGAAGTGCAATTCGTTGGTGGTGGAAATGTAGACCGCGTCGATCCCCGAGCCGAGGAGTTCGTCGAGCGAGGTCGTGGCGCGCGCAATGCCGTGCTTGTCGGCATAGACGGCGCCGCGCGCGGCATCCGAGCTCATCACGCAGACGATCTCGCCGCCATTGGCGCGGATCGCCCCGATCACCCATTCGGCCGCGATCGTGCTCGCGCCGATCAGTCCCCAGCGGATCATGGTCTTGCTCCTTCGAGTTCGGCGTGGCGCCCGGCGCCGCAGCTCGCGCGCACGACGAGGCGCACCGGCGTGACCACGGCCTCGGGCTCCGGATTGCCGGAATTGATCTGTTTCAGAAGCAGGTTCGCGGCGCGGCGACCCATGCCCTGCGGATCGGCGGACACCGTCGTCAGCGCCGGCACGGTCGCCCGCGCCTCGATCACGTCGTCGAAGCCGATCACCGCGAAGCCCGCCCCCGGCTCTATCCCGGCGGCACGCAGGCCGTCGCAGACGCCGAAGGCGGTCGCGTCGTTGAGCGTGACCGCCGCCGTCGGCAGGTCCCGGAGCGCTAGCGCCCGGCCGATCGCCTCGACCCCGCCGGCGCGCGACGGCGCGGCGTTGACGACGAGATCGGCATCGAAATCGAGCCCAGCCGCCTCGAGCCCCTCGCGATAGCCGCGCAGGCGCTCGGCGAAGACCGCCGTGTCGGCAAAGCCGCCGAGAAAGGCGATGCGGCGATGGCCGAGGCCGACGAGATGGGCGACCGCCTCGCGCATGCCGCCCTGGTTGTCGGAGACGAGCGACGAGGCCTTGGCGCCCGGCACACTGCGCACGGCGACGACGACGGGGATGCCGCTCGCAACCAGCGGCTTCAGGTCGGCCGCGGTGGTGCCGCGCGCCGGACAGACGATCAGGCCGGAGACGCCGTGCTCGCGCATCGAGGTGATCAGCTCGGCTTGCCGGCCCGGATCCTCGCCGCTGCTCGAGAGGAACTGCACGTAGCCCGCCGACTGGATGACGGTGTCGATGCCGACGGCGAGCTCGGCGAAGAACGAATTGGTCAGGTCGTTGACGATGACGCCGACGATGCTCGTCCCCTTGCTCGTCTGCCGGAGGTTCGCGGCACCCCTGTTGTAGACGTAGCCGAGTTCGCGGATGACGTGGTTGACGCGGGCGCGGGTCTCATCGCGCACCAGCGGCGAGCCCTGCAGGACGAGCGACACGGTGGACTTCGACACGCCGGCACGCTTGGCGATGTCGACCACCGTCACCCTTCCATCCTGTCCCTTGCCGGCAGGCATGTGCGTCTCGTCCTCCTCGGTTCCCGGGCCTGTTTATTGGAACGTTCCAATTTCGTCAATGCGCTTTCCGCAGATTCTCCCCAGAGCTCTTTTTTGAAAGCGACGGCATTCCGTACCCGACAACCACGGGAAAACTGCATATAATCCAGTGTTTAAATGAGAGCAGCGTCCACCTTAACCCGCGACAATCGGCCGTCTTCGCCGGGATCTCTGTGCAACCGCGACTCCGTATTGCTTGAAAAATGGAACGTTCCAATGTATCGCACTTGCAATCACGGAGGAACGACCATGGCCATGGCGCTGAACCTGCCCCGCGCGGATCGCACGATCGAGCGCTATACGCCCCGCGGCGTCGCCCTGCCGAAGCCGGAATCCGTTCCCGTCTTCAATCGCATCGCCTATGCGGCGGCCCATGTCGTCTCCGATCCCTTCGCCGAGGAAGATCCGTGGCGCGCCTCCGCCATCGACTGGGACGCCACGCTCGCCTTCCGGCATCATCTCTGGCGCCACGGCTTCCGCATCGCCGAGGCGATGGACACGGCGCAGCGCGGCATGGGCGTGACCTGGGATCAGGCGCGTGAACTGATCACGCGCAGCGTCGCCGAGGCGCGCACGGTGCCGGGAGCGGATCTCGCCTGCGGCGCCGGCACCGACCAGCTCGACCCGTCCGAGGCCCGTTCGCTCGACGACGTCATCCGCGCCTATGAGGAGCAGTTCGAGGCGGTGGAGAAGGCCGGCGGCCGCGCCATCATGATGGCGAGCCGGGCGCTCGCCCGCCTCGCCCGCTCCCCCGCCGACTACGAGAAGGTCTATGGCCGCATTCTCGGCCAGGCGAGCGGCAAGGTGATCCTGCACTGGCTCGGCGACATGTTCGATCCGGCGCTTGCGGGCTACTGGGGCGGACGGAATTTCGAGGAAGCCCTGACGACGGTGCTGTCGATCATCTCCGACAACGTCGCGAAGGTCGAAGGCGTGAAGATCTCGCTGCTCGACGCGGCCTGCGAGATCGAATTGCGCCGCCGGCTGCCGGGCGAGGTGGTCTGCTTCACCGGCGACGATTTCAACTATGCCGACCTGATCGAGGGCGACGCCGAGGGCCACAGCCATGCGCTCCTCGGCATCTTCGACGTCATCGCCGCCAATGCCTCGGCCGCGCTCGCCGCGCTCGCCCGGGACGACGCGGCGCGCTTCCGTGCGCTCATCGCGCCGACCGTGCCGCTCTCGCGCAAGATCTTCGAGGCGCCGACGCAATACTACAAGGCAGGCGTCGTCTTCCTCGCCTGGCTCAACGGCCACCAGTCGCACTTCACCATGCCGGCCGGCATGCAATCGGCCCGCGGCTTCCTGCATTATTGCGACATCTACCGGNTCGCCGACNCCGCCGACGCCCTGACCGATCCGGATCTGGCNCGNCAGCGCATGGCCGGCTTCCTCGCCGGCCACGGCATCGCNCAGTAATCAGCCGATGGCGATCTCGAGGTCCGGCAGGCCCTCGATCNTCGCCCGCACGCGGTCGCCGCGAACGAGCGGGCCGACGCCGGCCGGCGTGCCGGTGAAGATCAGGTCGCCCGGCATCAGCGTCACCGCGGCGCTGCAGGCGGCGACGATTTCCGGCACCGACCAGATCATCTCGGCAATGTCGGAATCCTGGCGGGTCTCGCCATTGACCGAGAGCGTGATCCGCCCCTTACGGCCCAGGCCCGGCGCTGCCGGAATCAGCGGCCCGCACGGCGCCGACAGGTCGAAGGCCTTGGCCCAGTCCCAGGGCTGGCCGCCCTTCTTGGCGATCGCCTGCAGGTCGCGGCGCGTCAGGTCGATGCCGGTGCNGTAGCCCCAGATCACCTCGTCGGCCCGCTCNGCGGCGATCGCNTTCGCCTGCGCACCGATGGCGATGACGAGNTCGGCCTCGTGATGGAGATCGNNCGTCAGCGGCGGATAGGGGATGGTCGCACCGGTGTCGGCGACGGCGTCGGCCGGCTTGGTGAAGAAGATCGGCGGCGTGCGCTCCGGCTCCCCGCCCATCTCGCGCACGTGGTCGGCATAGTTGCGGCCGACGCAGAAGATGCGACGCACGGGGAAGCGGGCGGCCGTGCCGAGGACGGCGACCGAGGCGGGCGGCGCGGGCGGAAAGACGTATTCAGTCATGACGGTATCCGGTGGCTGACGCGGGAGCCCTTCCTAGATCATTTCGGCGTCCCACGGAAACGCTGAAATCGCCNGAACCNTCGTTTGATCGCGGGNCCGGTCGGCGACGCCGTTCCGATCGGCCGGAGCAGCCCGAAAGCCGCGCGGCCGCGCCGCCGGGCCNCCGCTNCGGTCAAAGCTTGTCGAGGTTGACGCCGATGGTGATCGCGCCGATCGCCTCACCCGAGGCGGGGTCGCTTACGGTCATGCTCGCCTGCACCTGCACGGACTGGGTCGATTCATCCTTGTCCGGATCGTCGACGAACAGCGAACCCGGACCCACCAGGAAGGTCTTCTGCCACTTCGCCTCGTCGCCCTGCCAGTAATCGGAGGTCACGTCGCTCAGGCCGACATTGAGGCCGCGGGCATCCATCAGGATGATCTCGGTGATCATGCCGCCGGACGCCGCCTTCTTCTCGGCCAGGAATTTCGAGACCTCGCGATCGAGTATCTCCCTGACGAAGGGCTGCTCGACGGCGGTCGCCTGCATGCCCCATTCGAGATCGAGGTCCCGGATCGCCGCCTCGTCGAGATCGGCATGCTCGGCATTCTGGGCCTTGATCGCCGAGACGAGGCGCGGATCGCCGAGCCAGGGCACGACATTGCCCTCGAACCAGGTCACGATCGCCGCGCGGCGCGCCTCCTGCGGGCTCGTCGCCCCTGCCGCCGAAACCGTCAGCGCCAGTGCCAGTAGCGAAACGATCAGCCGGATCGATCGCGCCATCCTCTCCTCCCATCAAGCCTCAGTCGCACGCCGACGCCTCTCGGCGCGAGCTACGACGTAAAGCCATTTTACCCAAGCTTTCAAGAGGATAGTAGGCAAAGCCTGCGGGGTGACGTCAGACCGCCGGACGGAAGCCCCTCAGGCCGATGCTGGATTCCGTCCGGCGATCTGCGGTGTCGACACCGTTTGTCGGCGTCTGACGGTCCCCCTCTGGACCGGTCTTTGAAATGCATATGCCGTGCCAGACGGCCTACGCGCGCCAAATTCCCGCAATTTCAATGGTTTGGCGCGCCGCCGGCGCCGAACTTGCGGCATAGTTCTTAAGTCCTGCCCGAGATTTCGTCGCGATGCCGCCGAAACGGGCAGTTCTCCCGCAAGGCACACGAAGCCGGCGATTTCCTCAGGCCGCCGGAACAATCTGTGCATCCCGCGGTTTGACCCCTGTCCCCGGGGTGCGAGCCTCTCCCCCAGCTCGCGCCTGAATGAAGAAACCGAAAGGAAATCCACGATGAAAACCTTTGCCAGCCTTGCAGCCGCCGCCGCCTTCGCCGCCTCGACCGCCCTCGCCTTCGCCGATTCGACGGCGCTCGACGCCCAGCAGCATTGGGACGAGAACGCCTCCAACTACGGCCCGGGCGTCTACGAACTGATGATGGATCCGGCGACCGGCACCGCGCGCAGCGACGACGACTTCGCCGCGATGTGGCGCGACGCCATGCCCGAGGCGCAGACCAATTTCCGCGCCGCCTGTTCCGAATGGGAAAAGGACCAGGTCCTCTACACCGACTCGGTCGCCGCGCGCTGCAAGATGGCCGCCTCCAACAACGGCGGCTGACCCGAACGCACGAGGCGCGCCGGGATTGCATGATCCGGGACCGCGCCGAAACGCCGGAAACGCCAGGCCCTGTGCCTGGCGTTTTTCGTATTGCGATGTGGTTGCCCTTGGGCAGAATGCCGGGATCGTCGACGGAGGATCGGCGCGGGAGGATCGACCGGCACATGAACATCGCGCACTGGCTGCAGCGCTCCGCCTCGGTCGGCGGCGACCGTCCGGCCATCCTTCACGGCGCCCAGCCGGTCCTCACCTATTCGGGCTTCCACGCGGCCGCGTCCGGCATCGCCACGGCCCTGCGCGCCGGAGGGATCGCGCCCGGCGACCGCGTCGCCCTCTTCATGAAGAACCACCCGATGTATCTCCCGGCGCTCTACGGCATCTGGATCGCCGGCGCGGCGGCGGTGCCGGTCAACGCCAAGCTCCACCCGCGCGAGGCGGCCTTCATCCTCGAGAATTCCGGCGCCCGCCTCGTCTTCGTCACGCTGGATCTGGCGGCGGCGCTCGCCTCCGTGACTGCGGTCGAAACGGTCGGCGTCGATACGCCACTTTTCGCGGAGATGCGCGGCTCCGCCCCGATGCCGGTCGCCGAGCGCGCGCCGGGCGATCTCGCCTGGCTGTTCTACACCTCGGGCACGACCGGACGGCCGAAGGGTGTGATGATCACCCACGGCATGCTGCAGACGGTCTCGGCCGGCTATCCGCTCGACGTCGACCCGGTGGAGGCGACCGACGCCGCGCTCTACGCCGCGCCGATGAGCCACGGCGCCGGCCTCTACGCACCGATCCACGTCCGCGCCGGCGCCCGCCATGTCTGCCCGGTCACCGATGGCTTCGATCCCGCCGAGGTGCTTGCGCTCTGCCGCTCCGTCGGCCGCATCTCGATGTTCATGGCGCCGACCATGGTCCGCCGCCTCACCGACGCGGCGAAGGCCGCCGGCGACCGCGCGGAAGGGCTGAAGACCATCGTCTATGGCGGCGGACCGATGTATGTCGCCGACATCATCGAGGCGGTCGACTGGTTCGGGCCGAAATTCGTGCAGATCTACGGCCAGGGCGAATGCCCGATGGCGATCACCTCGCTCACGCGCGCCGAGATCGCCGACCGGACCACGCCGGACTGGAAGGCGCGGCTCGCTTCGGTTGGCCGGGCGCAGTCGCTGGTCGAGGTCCGGATCGGCGACGCGGAAGGCAAGCCGCGTCCCGTCGGCGAAATCGGCGAGATCATGGTCCGCGGCCTGCCGGTCATGCCCGGCTACTGGAACAACCCGGAAGCGACCGCCGCAACGCTCAGGGATGGCTGGCTGATGACGGGTGATGTCGGCCGGCTCGACGAGGCCGGCTATCTCACGCTGCGGGACCGCTCCAAGGACGTCATCATTTCCGGCGGCGCCAACATCTATCCGCGCGAGCTCGAGGAGGTTCTCCTGACCCATCCGTCCGTCCACGAGGTCTCCGTCGTCGGACGGCCGTCGGAGGAATGGGGCGAGGACGTCGTCGCCTTCGTCGTCCCCGCCCCGGGCGCGACCATCGATCCCGGCGCGCTCGACGCGCTCTGCCGCGACCACATCGCCCGCTTCAAGCGGCCGAAGGACTATGTAGTCATCGCCGAACTGCCGAAGAACAATTACGGCAAGGTGCTGAAGACCGAGCTGCGAAAACACTTCGCCAGTGGCGGATGAGCGACCGCGCCAATCTCGCCGCCGCCGCTTGACTTCGCCGGCCGCAGCGGGGAGGAAGCGGCGATGAGCGACGCGATCCACATCCTCGTCGATGCCGATGCCTGCCCGGTCAAGGAGGAATGCGTCCGCGTGGCGCTCCGCCACGGCGTGCGCGTCACCTTCGTCTCCAACTCCTTCTTCCGCATCGAGGACGATCCGCTCGTCTCCCGCGAGATCGTGCCCGGCAAGTTCGACGCCGCCGACGACCGCATCGTCGAACTCGCCGATGCCGCGACCGTCGCCGTCACCGCCGACATCCTGCTCGCCGAACGGCTGATCGCGAAGGGCGCGGCCGCCGTGATCGGGCCGAACGGCAAGCCGTTCACCGCCAACTCGATCGGCATGGCGGTGGCGACGCGCGCCATCATGTCGGACCTGAGGGCCGGCGGCGCGCAGGTGGGCGGCCCACCGCCCTTCTCCAGGGCCGACCGCTCGCGCTTCCTCTCCGAGCTCGACCTCGCCGTCGTCCGTCTCAAGCGCCGGCTCTAGCCAAGCGGTGCAGAACCGGGCCGGCGCTCTTGCCCGCGCCGGTGAAACAGGCCAAGACTTCCAGAAAAGACGATCGGGTCCGGCGAGGTTGCCGGCCCGGGCATGACCGAGGACAGAGACATGAGCGCCGCCGCCCCCGACCTTCCCGATTTCGCCCGCACCGGCGTCAACCTCGCCTCCGCCGGGCTCGGCGCGAAGGCGCTCTACGCCACCGACGACTTCTTCGCCCCGGTCGAGCGCATGCTCCAGGACCAGCCGGCCGTCTTCGTCCCCGACAAGTACGATGACCACGGCAAGTGGATGGACGGCTGGGAAAGCCGGCGCAAGCGCGTGCTCGGCCACGACTTCGCCATCGTCCGGCTCGCGGTCGCCGGCCGCATCGACGGCTTCGACGTCGACACCTCGCATTTCACCGGCAACTATCCGCCGGCCTGCCGCATCGAGGCCTGCAATTCGGCGACGGACCCGGACGAGTCCACGGTCTGGACCGAGATCCTGCCGACCTCCGCCCTCGGCCCGAGCGCGCACCACTATTTCGCCTCGGCCTCGCGCGAGGTGTGGACGCATGTGCGGCTCCACATCCTGCCCGACGGCGGCGTGGCGCGGCTGCGCGTCTACGGCCGGCCGCAGATCGACCGCGCCAGCCTCGGCGACGGCGAGATCGACCTCGCCTCGGCGCTGAACGGCGCGCGCATCGTCGGCTTCTCCGACGCGCATTACGGCTCCTACCACCGCCTGCTCTCGCCCGGCCGCGGCGAGAACATGGGCGACGGCTGGGAGACGCGGCGCCGCCGCGTGCCCGGCAACGAGTGGATCGTCGTGGCGCTCGGCGCCCGCGGCACCATCTCGCGCGCCCTCGTCGACACCGCCCATTTCAAGGGCAACTTCCCGGACCAGTGCTCGATCCAGGCCGCCGACATGTCCGGCTACGGCTCGGACGCCGACCAGGCGATCATCACCTCCTCGATGTTCTGGCCGACGCTGATCGCACCGCAGAAGATGCAGGCCGACCACATCCACGATCTCTCGGCGCATATCGGGGCGATCGGCCCCGTCACCCACATCCGTCTCAACGTGTTTCCGGACGGCGGCGTCAGCCGTCTGAGGCTTTTCGGCCGGCTCGCCTGAGGGCAAGTCCCCCGCGGGCCATCGACATGACCGGGGACGAACCCGGACCAGCCGAAGCGAACCCCGGGAACGACCGGACCGGGGCGGTCGCGGCGTCGTGACCGGACACGGCCGATGGACGGACGCGCCGTTTTCGGGCGCGCCCGCCGCAAAGTGGGGAACCTACATGTCCGAAACCATTCATCCGGTGGACGAGGTGCTTCCGGCGCCGAAACTGTTCACGCTCGGCCTCCAGCACGTGCTCGTCATGTATGCCGGCGCGATCGCCGTGCCGCTCATCGTCGGCCGCGTCCTGAAGCTGCCGCCCGAGGACGTCGCCTTCCTGATCTCGGCCGACCTCTTCGTCTGCGGCGTCGTCTCGATCCTGCAATCCCTCGGCGCGACGCAATGGTTCGGCATCAAGCTGCCGGTGATGATGGGCGTCACCTTCGCCTCGGTCGGCCCGATGGTGTCGATGGGCATCGCCAATCCCGGCACCGAGGGCGCGCGCATGATCTTCGGCGCGATCATCGGCGCCGGCATTATCGGCATCCTGATCGCGCCGCTCGTCTCGCGCATGCTGCGCTTCTTTCCGCCGGTGGTGACGGGCACGATCATCCTCGTCATCGGCGTGACCCTGATGCGCATCGGCATCAACTGGATCTTCGGCCTGCCGGTCGGTCCGACCGCGCCGAAGATCGTCGACCCGCAGCACGCCGAGTGGCTGAACTCGGTGACCGACCTCGCCACCGCCTCCGGCGCGGCGCTGCCTGAGCAGCCGCGCGGCTTCGGCGTGGCGCCGACCCTGAACAACCCGGCCTATGCGCCGCTCTCCCACATCGTGCTGTCGCTCGTCGTGCTGCTGATCGTCGTCGGCGTGGCGCGCTTCGCGAAGGGCTTCCTCGCCAACATCGCCGTCCTGACCGGGATCGTCGCCGGCGGCATCATCGCCGCGGGCCTCGGCATGATGGACTTCTCCAAGGTCGCCGCCGCCGCGTGGTTCGCGCCGATCATGCCGTTCCATTTCGGCGCGCCGATCTTCGATCCGGTGCTGATCCTGACGATGGTGCTGGTGATGATCGTCGTCATGATCGAATCGACCGGCATGTTCCTCGCGCTCGGCGACATGACCGGCAAGAAGGTGACGCAGCCGATGCTGTCGGCAGGCCTCCGGATGGACGGCCTCGGCACGCTGATCGGCGGCATCTTCAACACCTTCCCCTATACGAGCTTCTCGCAGAATGTCGGCCTCGTCGGCGTCACCGGCATCCGCTCGCGCTTCGTCTGCGTCGCCGGCGGCGCCATCCTCGTCGTGCTCGGCCTGATCCCGAAGATGGGCGCGCTGGTCGAAGCGGTGCCCACCGTCGTCCTCGGCGGCGCGGGGCTCGTGATGTTCGGCATGGTGGCGGCGACGGGGATCCGCATCCTGACCGCCGTCGACTTCAAGTCGAACCGCAACAACCTCTTCGTCGTCGCCATCGCGCTCGGTTTCGGAATGATCCCGGTGGTGGCGCCCGACTTCAAGATGTGGCTGCCGCACGCGATCCATCCGCTGATCGATTCCGGCATCCTGCTCGCCTCGATCGCGGCGGTGCTCCTCAACGCCCTGTTCAACGGCGCGTCGGGCACGGCGGAGGACCTGCGCGAGGCGGCGACCGCCTCGGATGGCGGCCACTGATCAGGGCCGTGGACCAGCCTCAGCGGGCGGCGACGACCGCCTGCCGGATCGCGGCGATGTTCTGGCGGTAGGCGTCTTCCGAGCCGCCCCTGAAGACGGCGGAGCCGGCGACGAGCACGTCGGCTCCGGCGGCCACGACGAGCGGCGCGGTCTCCGGCGTGACGCCGCCGTCGATCTCGATGTGGATCGGCCGGTCGCCGATCATCGCCTTCACGCGCTTCACCTTCTCGACCACGGCCGGGATGAAGGCCTGGCCGCCGAAGCCGGGGTTGACCGTCATCAGGAGCACGAGGTCGAGCCGGTCGAGCACGTATTCNATGACGNTTTCCGGCGTCGAGGGATTGAGNGAGACCCCGGCCTTCCTGCCGAGATTGCGGATCGCCTGCAGCGANCGGTCGAGGTGCTTGGTCGCCTCGGCATGGACGGTGATGATGTCGCAGCCNGCCGCGGCGAAGGCGTCGAGATAGGGATCGCAGGGCTCGATCATCAGGTGGCAGTCGAACACCTTGTCGGTGCGGTCGCGCACCGCCTTGATGATCGGCGGGCCGAAGGTGATGTTCGGCACGAAATGACCGTCCATCACGTCGAGATGGACCCAGTCGGCGCCGGCGCGCACCACCGTCTCGATCTCCTCGCCGAGGCGGGAGAAATCGGCCGAAAGCACGGACGGGGCGATGAGGGTGGGCCGGGTCATGGGCGTGTCCTTGCAGGGAGCGATCGGGATTTGCGCTGGCCTTTGCCCGAAGCGGGCCGCCGGGGTCAAGGGGATGGCGGGAAAAGCCGGTGGATCGCCTCAGCTGCGGATCGGCTCGCGCGTCATCTCCAGGTGCAGCGACGATCCGCTCCAGGGATGGGCGTCGCAGACGTCCTCATCGAGCTCGACGCCGAGGCCGGGCTCGTCCGAGGGGACGACGAAGCCGTCCTGCCATTCGATCTTCCGCTTCAGGACCTCGGCATGAAAACCGTCGAAGGTCTTGATCGCCTCGAGGATCAGGAAGTTCGGCAGGCTCGCGGCGAGCTGGATGTTGGCGGCGGCGACGATCGGCCCGCAATAGCAGTGCGGCGCGATCTGGATGCTGTGGGTCTCGGCCATGGCGGCGATCTTCTTGCCCTCGAGGATGCCACCGCAGCGGCCGAGATTGGGCTGGAGGATCGCGGCGGCGCGGGCCTCGATCAGGCGGGCGAACTCGTAGCGCGTCGTCAGCCGCTCGCCGGCCGCGACGGGGATCGACGTCGCACGGGCGACCTCGGCCATGGCGGCGAACTGGTCGGGCGGCACCGGCTCCTCGAACCAGAGCGGGTCGGCCGGCTCGATGGCGCGGGCCATGCGGATCGCGCCGGCCGCGGTGAACTGGCCGTGGGTGCCGAACAGGATGTCGGCGCGGGTGCCCACCGCCGCGCGCACCGCCTTCACCATTCGGGCCGAGAGGTCGATGTCGGCGAGAAGCGGCTGGTGGCCGCCATGGATGCGGTAGGGCCCGGCGGGATCGAACTTCACCGCGGAGAATCCCTCTTCCACGCAGGCGAGCGCGGCCTCAGCCGCCATGTCGGGATCGTTGTAGACGTTCCTCGTGCCGGCGATCTCGGCGGGAACGACGCTGCCCGCGGCGGGATAGAGATAGGTGTAGGAGCGCAGGCCCTCGTGGACGCGGCCGCCCAGGAGCTTGTGGACCGGCTTGCCCGCCTCCTTGCCGATGATGTCCCAGCAGGCGATCTCGAGCGCGGAGAAGCAGGCCATCATCGTCGCGTCCGGGCGCTGCGAGAAGCCCGAGGAATAGGCGAGCCGGAAGAAGGTCTCGATGTCGTGCGGATCGCGGCCGACGAGATAGCGCGCGGCGACGTCCTCGATCAGCTTCGCCGTCAAATGCGGGTCGAAGGCGGCGTCATAGGCCTCGCCATAGCCGGCGACGCCGTAATTGGTGACGAGCTTGACGAAGATGAAGTACCGCCCGCCCGCGCCCGGCGGCGGATTGCCGACCACCCAGGTCTTCACGTCGCTGATCTTCATGCCGTCCTCCCTCGCCTGCGCATGGGATCAGAATTTGCCCCGCCGATCCAGCCCCGGGACGACATGCCCGACGCTGGCGGCGACAGCCTCGGCCCGGCCGTGCCGAGCGATCAGCCGGTCTGCTTGCCGAATTCGGAAGTCGCGCCATTGCCCATGAAATGAATTCAACGGCTTGGCCGATTTTCGCGCCAATTTTCTCCAACTCCCGTCCGGCGGGGCTAGACTCTTCGCCAGCTTCCTCTCGGGAACGCTTGTCGCGAGGGCGGGATTGCGGAGGGAGCCGGCGCGTGCGGATGCGGTGTGACGCCGTATTCCGCAGCCGGCCGAAG
>Ga0065721_10049806_pt1 | contig 27015 bp, 27 predicted proteins | sample Mesricmetagenome_FD_59108 | JGI IMG/M metagenome (GOLD analysis project Ga0065721, IMG submission 59108) | Mesophilic microbial community from rice straw/compost enrichment Sample: eDNA_1 v2 (version 2) | ecosystem: Engineered > Solid waste > Grass > Composting > Bioreactor | place: USA: Davis... | reverse complement strand
CGCCTTACGAGCTGTATCCGCTGCAGCCCGGAGACAGCTTGACGCTGGCCTCCTCAAGGTACCGTTTCGTTCAGGAGCACGCCTAAGCTAGAAGAAGCCCTAGCGGGTAACGTCCCGCAGGGCTTCTTCTAGCTTAGGAAACGCGAATTCGAATCCGTGGTCCAAGGCGACTCGCGGCATGGCCCGTTGTCCCGTAAGCACGAGCGTGCTCATCTCCCCAAGCATGAGCTTCAGCAGTGAGCCTGGAACGGGGAACCAGTGCGGGCGCTTCGTGACTCGGCCGAGCATCCGTCCGAACTCGTCGTTCGATACGGGGTCCGGTGCGACCGCATTGACGGGGCCGGATACGCTCTCGTTCTCGAGGCAGAACAGGATAAGCGAGATCATGTCTTGCAGGTGAATCCAAGGCAAGCCTTGCTCTCCGCTGCCGATTCTGCCGCCGCCGAAGAGGCGGTAAGGCAAGCGGATGAAGCCGAACGCTCCGCCGCTACGGGAGATGACGAGTCCGATTCGCAGCTTGACCAGTCGTCTAACCGGTATGCGATCGATCGCGGCTTCCCACGTCACGACCGTCGCGCCGAGGAAATCGGCCGGATGAGCAGGGCTGCTCTCGTCGAAGACTTGATCCCCCGAATGCCCGTACAGCGATATTCCCGAGGCGTTCACGACAACCGGAGGACGCGAGCTCATTCGGCTGATGATGTCCGCGAGCCGGTATGCGGCTCCCGTACGAGAGGAGACGATGCGTTCTTTGGCTTTAGCCGTCCAACGTTGGTTGATCGATTCGCCGGTTAGATTAACGACGCCGTCGATGAGACCAAGGCGGTCCGGATTCGCCTCCCACTCTCCCCAGGTCATATAGCGAGGGTGAGGCATCGTCGTATCGAAGGGTGACTTCTTCGGTTGCCGCCTAGTTACAATCCAAACCTCGTCTCCACGGGACAGGAGCGCTTGCGTCAAAGCGGTCCCGATGTAACCCGTTCCCCCGCACACGACTATACGCATCGCGCTCCTCCTCTTATTTACTGCTTATCGATCGAATGAATCGTGTACTGCGACACTTTCTCGCCGTTGACGTCGATCGTATCCTCGGAATAATCGAATTTGACCGGCGTGCCCGTATCCCACGGATCGACTTTCTCCGCAATCTCAGGGCTGATCTGGAACGAGACCGTGCTATCTTCCAGTCTAACCTCGATAGAGTGGCTGTCGATGAGTCCGACATATTCGCCAACCGCTTCATGGGTTTCCGGAGCGGCGGGAGTCTCCTCGCTCGATTGTTCGCCTGTATCGGCGCTTGCCGTAACGGTCGGCGAAGCGGAAGGGGTTGCGCTGGCATTGTTCGAATGATTCGTATTATTGTCGTTGCTGCACGCGGCAGTCAGCAGCATAAGCGCAAGAACCGCGGAGCTCAAAGCAAGAGTCGTACTGCTTTTCTTGTTCATGTTGTGTTGCACCTCCTACGAGGTTAGACGAATTGCGCGCCTAAAGGTTTCGATTTTTCCGCAATTGGCATCAATTCGCCATTAACCGAGCAGGTGCTGGTAGGCGGAATAGTCGATCTGATTCTTCTCCAGGAAATCCTTCAAGCTGCGGTGGTCGCGCTTTGGAGTCGCCAGAATGTAGCCTTCGATGCAGTGCTCGTTCGTTACGCTCGCGGCTCCGCTTTCTACGGCGAGCTGGCCGATTCTAGCGGCAATCGAATGCTTCGCGATATCGCGGAAAGGACCGGGAACCGGAGAGACGAGCTTATCCAGCATCGCCTTGGACTCGTCCGTCCATAACGGGCGGCTGCGTTCGACCCAATAGTTTTGCCAATCCAGCTTGGACTTTCCGTCGCTTTGCGGCATCACCTTCAGAAACTTCCGGAACATGAAGTATCCGCCGATGGCCATGAAGCCAAGCAACGCGATTGCCCAAAACCAGATGAAATAGATGAACCAAGTTGGAGCTCCAGACATCATTATCACCTCATTCCGAAATTATAGCTCATTTCTAGATTTATTTCGACGTTCGCGCTACAATATAGGGTGATTGCTTGGACAGGCCCCGCGACTCCGCGGGGTACGGATCGGTAGACGAGAGGAGCATATTCGCGATGGTTAAGATCGGCTCGCACGTTTCTTTTTCGGACAAAGGGCTGCTGAATGCAGCGAATGAAGCGGAATCGTACGGTTCCGGCACGTTTATGATTTATACGGGCGCGCCCCAGAATACGCGGAGGAAGCCGATCGAGGACTTGTACATCCCTGAAGGCATCCAAGCGATGGCCGCCAGCGGTATTAGCGTCAAGGACATCGTCGTTCACGCGCCTTACATTATTAATCTCGGCTCTTATAAAGAAGATACGTTCAATCTAGCCGTGAACTTCCTGCAAGAGGAAGTGCGGAGAACGCACAAGATCGGCGTCAACAATATCGTGCTTCATCCAGGCGCCTATACCGAGAAGGATCCGGAATACGGCATCGCGCGCATCGCCGAAGGCTTGAACGAGGTGCTCGAAGGGACGAAGGAAACCGACGTCAACATCGCGCTCGAGACGATGGCCGGCAAAGGAACGGAAATCGGCCGTACCTTCGAGGAGCTAGCGCAAATTATCGAGAAAGTACGCGATAACAGCCGTCTGACGGTGTGCTTGGATACTTGCCACATTCACGACGCGGGTTATGACGTCGTCGGAGATATAGATGGCGTGCTCCGCAAGTTCGACGAGATCGTCGGCCTTGATCGCATCGCCGTCGTTCACGTGAACGACAGCAAGAATCCGCAAGGCGCAGCCAAAGACCGTCACGCGCCGATAGGCTCGGGCTGGATCGGCTACCAAGGGATCGCGGGCGTCGTCGGCCATGAGCTGCTGAAGGATAAGCCGTTCATCTTGGAGACGCCGTGGATCGGCAAGACCGATGCGACCGAGCGTCCGATGTACGAAGCGGAGATCGCGATGCTGCGCGGCGATACGGCCAAGCGGTTCGGCGGCGAATTCTTGGAGGACGTCGAGCGCCTGCACTATTACTTCGATAAAGAAGACATCCATCACCGCGATTACGTGCTGCAGACGTGGGAAGTGCTCAAATCGGACGCCAAGGCGAGGAAGGCCGACCCGCGCGAGCCGATGGAACGTCTGTACGATATGCTCGTCGAGCAACGCCTCCTGTCCGGAGACTTGAGCGAGGAAGCGCTCAACCAGCGCCTGCTCGGATGGCTCGCAGGGAAGGAATGGCTGAAGTCGCTGTAACTTCGGCCGAACGTAGAGAGGAAGATACGTAGATGAGTCAACAGATCTATCAACCGCAGAACGCCAAACAACGAGAGGACAAGAGCAATCGTGCTCGCATGCTGATATCATGCCCGGACCGCGCGGGGATCGTCGCGGCCGTGTCCCAATTTCTATACGAGCAAGGCGTGAATATCGTGCAATCCGACCAATATACGATGGATCCGGAGGGCGGCATGTTCTTCATGCGGATCGAGTTCGATCTGCAGGATCTCGAGCTGCGGCTCGCGTCGCTTCAGGAGGACTTCAACCGCGTGGCGGACCGCTTCGAGATGCGCTGGAGCATTTTCCGCGCGGCGCGCAAGAAGCGGGTAGCCATCTTCGTATCCAAGGAGGATCACGCTCTTCTAGAGCTGCTGTGGCAATGGCAGGCAGGCGACTTGGATGCCGAGATCAGCATGGTCATCAGCAACCACGAGGATATGAGAGAGCTTGTCGAATCGTTCGGCATTCCGTATCACTACATCCCGGTCACGCCTGATACGAAACCGGAAGCAGAGCGGCAGCAGCGCGAGCTCACGGTCGGCAAAGTCGATCTCATCGTGCTTGCGCGCTATATGCAGATCATTCCGCCGAAGTTCATCGAGCAGTTCCACAACCGCATCATCAACATTCATCATTCGTTCCTGCCTGCGTTCGTCGGCGGCAAGCCGTACCAACAGGCTTACGACCGCGGCGTTAAGCTGATCGGCGCAACGGCTCACTACGTGACCGAGGAGCTGGATGGCGGTCCGATTATCGAGCAGGACATTCAACGGGTCAGCCACCGCGATAACGTCAACGAGCTGAAGCGCATCGGACGCCACATTGAGCGGATCGTGCTCGCCCGCGCGGTGAAGTGGCACATCGAGGACCGATTGCTCGTGTTCCAGAACAAGACGGTTGCCTTCGTATAGAAGGCTTCGAACTTGTACATACATTTATAGCAATCCGATGGGGACCATGGTACAATAGGCAAAATAGTTTTATCTGTACGATTATGGGCAATCTGTCCGAGAACGTACGTGAATTGACATGAGGAGGGTTTTACCGTAATGACAGCAAGTACGAAAACGATTGATCAATTATCCGTTACGACAATCCGCACGCTGGCGATCGATGCGATTGAGAAAGCCAAATCCGGACACCCGGGCATGCCGATGGGCGCCGCTCCAATGGGTTACCAATTGTTCGCCAAATCGATGAAACATAATCCGTCCGAGCCTACTTGGATAGACCGCGACCGTTTCGTGCTCTCCGCGGGCCACGGCTCCATGCTGCTGTATTCCTTGCTCCACCTGAGCGGCTACGACCTGCCGATGGAAGAGTTGAAAAACTTCCGTCAATGGGGTTCCTTAACGCCAGGACATCCGGAGTTCGGTCACACGGCCGGCGTTGACGCGACGACTGGTCCACTCGGACAAGGTATCGCGATGGCTGTCGGTATGGCGATTGCGGAAGCGCAGCTCGGCGCGACTTATAATCGCGATGGCTTCGACATTATTAATCACTATACGTACTCGATCTGCGGCGACGGCGACTTGATGGAAGGCGTGTCCCACGAGGCTGCTTCGATGGCGGGCCACATGAAGCTCGGCAAGCTGATCGTGCTGTACGATTCGAACGATATTTCCCTCGACGGAGAGCTTAGCCTCTCGATGTCCGAGCTTGCTGGCAAGCGCTTCGAAGCTTACGGCTGGCAAGTGCTGCGCGTAGAAGACGGCAACGATCTGGACGCGCTGGCGAAAGCCGTCGCCGCTGCGCAAGCCGAGACGAGCAAACCGACGCTGATCGAAGTGAAGACGGTCATCGGCTACGGTTCTCCGAACAAAGGCGGCAAAGGCGGTCATGCAGGTCCTCACGGATCCCCGCTCGGCGCCGACGAGTCCAAATTGACCAAAGCGTTCTACGAATGGCCGCATGAAGAATTCCACGTGCCTGAAGAAGTTCGCGCTCACTTCGCGGAAGTGAAGAAAGCCGGCGAGCAAGCTCATGCGGCTTGGAAGGCTCAATTCGCGAAATACAAAGCGGCTCACCCGACGCTGGCTGCGCAATTCGAAGCGGCTGTCGCAGGCGAATTGCCTAGCGGATGGGATGCCGATCTTCCGAAGTACACGACGGAAGACAAACCGCTGTCCACGCGCGTTGCTTCGGGTAACGCTCTGAACGGCCTGGCTAAGAACATTCCGCAGCTCGTAGGCGGCTCCGCCGACCTCGAAAGCTCGACGATGACGCACCTGAAGGGTCTGCCGGTGTACAAACCGGGCAACTACGACGGACGCAACATCTACTTCGGCGTACGCGAATTCGGCATGGCTGCGGCCATGAACGGCATTATGCTGCACGGCGGCTTGAAAGTATACGGCGGTACGTTCTTCGTATTCACCGACTACCTGCGTCCTGCTGTTCGTCTGTCGGCGATTCAGAACCTGCCTGTTACTTACGTCCTGACGCATGACTCCATCGCGGTCGGCGAAGACGGCCCTACGCACGAACCGATCGAGCAACTGGCTTCGATCCGCATCATCCCTAACCTAACGGTTATCCGTCCAGCAGACGGCAACGAGACGTCCGCGGCATGGGCTTACGCGGTACAGAACCAAGGCAAACCGGTCGCGCTCGTCCTGACGCGCCAGAACCTGCCGATTCTCGAAGGCACGGCTAACGCTCGCGAGACGCTTTCCAAAGGCGCTTACGTCGTATCCGAAGCCGCGAACGGCAACCCGCAAGGCATCTTGATCGCTACGGGCTCCGAAGTGCAGCTTGCTGTCGCTTCGCAGAAGGCTCTTGCCGAGCAAGGCGTGCACGTACGCGTCGTCAGCATGCCGAGCATGGATTTGTTCGATGCCCAAGACGCTGCATACAAAGAGAGCGTTCTGCCTAAGAGCGTTAAAGCTCGTCTGGCGATCGAGATGGCTCATCCGTTCGGTTGGGATCGTTTCGTCGGCGACGGCGGCGCGGTTCTCGGCATCAGCACGTTCGGCGCATCCGCACCGGGCGATCGAGTAATTAAAGAATACGGCTTCACGGTGGAGAACGTCGTGGCGCAGTTCAATAAATTGCTGTAGTACGCATAAGGGAGCGGGAGAGAGCCATGTCGCAATACAATAACGTATCCGTAGTTAAGAAAGCGAACGTTTATTTCGATGGCAAGGTAACGAGCCGCACCGTTATTTTCGACAACGGGTCGAAGGTAACGCTAGGCGTTATGCTGCCAGGCGAATACGAGTTCGGCACTTCGCAGAAGGAACTCATGGACATCCAGTCCGGCGAGCTTTCCGTACTGCTCCCAGGCAACGATGAATGGCTAGAGATCACGACGCCTCAAGCTTTCGAAGTTCCGGCTAACGCCAGCTTCAAGCTGAAGGTCAGAACGGTTACCGACTATATTTGCTCGTATTTGGATTAATTGCATCGATAGGCAAAGGACTCCGTAAAATAACGGGGTCCTTTGTTTTTTGTTCGTCCAAACATCTTGCGAGTCTGAGAAAGATCGATTATAATCATTTATGCAACCGGTTGCATTGAATGAAGGAGGAAGTGTCGTTGAGCCGTCTTACGATCAAGGAAATCGCGGAAATAGCTGGCGTCAATAAAGCGACGGTTTCCAGAGTTTTGAATGGAAGCGTTAGCATTTCGGAAAAGACGCGCAACAAAATCATGGAAATCGTCAGGGAGCACAATTACGTTCCGAACACGACCGCTCGCGCTTTGGCGTCAAGCCGGACGTACACGGTCGGATTCTGCTTCGACTACACGAATCGCCAAGCTTACGCGAATCCCTTTTTCAACGAAGTCCTGAGAGGTATCGAGGAAGAAATTTATGCGAACGACTATTTGTTCCTTTTGATGAGCGTGCACGATATCGATAAGAGCGAAACGACGACGTTCCAGAAAATCGTGCGAGAGCATCGGGTTGACGGGGTGCTGATTCCCGAAAGCTTGCTGACGGAGGAACATTATCGGTTTCTGATCGATCATGTGATGCCTTTCGTCGTCATAGGCGAATCACCTAGAGAGGGCGTCCGATGGGTCGACGTCGATAACGTGCAAGCGGCCGAGGCGATGACCGAGAGACTGATCGGCAAAGGCTGCAAAGATATCGTTCTATTAGCGTCTCCGGAGAATGAACAAAGAGACATCTACGTCGCGAATCGTATAAAAGGCTATACTGCGGCGATGAAAAGGCATGGACTTCCCACGAGGATCGTCGAGCCGAACCAATTAAGCCAAGAAGATGCGCTTCCGCATGCGCTTATCGCCTCAAGCCAAGGGAAGTTATACGAGTGGCTTGAAACCGAGAAGACGCCCTTGCAGCAAGCGATCCCGGTCGCGGCCTTCGACGACCACCCGTTGTATCGGCATTTGCCTACGCCGGTAGAGTCGATTTCGTTGCAGCTCGAAAGAATGGGAACAGAAGCCGCCAAGCTGCTCCTTCAGGTCATGGACGGCTCCGAAGACGCTCCTTCGCATATCAAAGTGCGGGCGCGAACTTAAAGAAGAGAAGGAACGATTCGTATGCAAGCATGGACTTATGCCGGGTGTCACGATCCGGCGTTGGATTTCACATTGTTGGAGCTAGATCGCGCGGAAATTCGATTGAGGATGCCCGCTCGAGCGACAAACGTAGATATCGTCTACTGGAATAAATACCGGCATCAAACGCTTGGAAGACATGACAAAGCGATGACCGCATGGTCATCGACTGCGAACGGCAGCTATTACCGAGTAACGCTGCAAACGGACGAATCTCGAATCCGTTATCTACAGTACGTGTTTCGGTTCGTGCTGGATGGGCAGACCTATTGGGTCCTTTCCCACGGCGTCGAGACGGAGCTTCGTCCTCAGCACGCCTTCCAATTTTCGTATGCGGGAGATCGCGACGCGGTCCATTCCCCCGGGTGGATTCGCGATCGGATATGGTATCAGATCTTTCCGGAGCGCTTCCATAATGGGGATAGCCGTAACGATCCGAAGGGCGTAGAGGACTGGGGCTCCGAGCCGACGAGGGATAATTTCATGGGAGGTGATTTAAGGGGAATCATTAACAAGTTGGACGCGATCGAGGCGCTGGGAGTCAATGCCTTATATCTGAATCCAATATTCGTATCGAGAAGCAATCACAAATACGATACGGAAGATTACATGGCGATCGATCCGGCGTTCGGGACGAAAGAAGACTTGAAGGAGCTCGTAGCCAAATGCCATGACAGAGACATCAAGGTCGTACTGGACCTGGTCATCAATCACTGCGGCTACTTCCATCCCTTTTTCCAGGACGTCATCGCCAGAGGAGCCCATTCCCCGTACAAAGACTGGTTTTATATTCAAGAGTACCCGATCGAGCTGAGCGAGGATCGATACGATTCGGTCGGATACTGGAAGTACATGCCTAAGCTGCGAACATCAACCCCCCAGGTTCGTCAATACATCTATGATCTCGTTGCCTTCTGGCAGGAAGAAACGGGCATAGACGGCTGGCGAATTGATGTCGCAGACGAAGTGGAGTTCAGCTTTTTGCGGGAGCTGAACGCGCATGTCAAGCGGGTGACACCTGACGCCTTTATTATTGCAGAGATTTGGTACGATGCCAAGCCGCTAATGGTCGCGAAGGGAGCCGACAGCTTCATGAACTATGAGCTGCGCGCCATTCTGCTTGAGCTATTCGCGGATCAATCGATCCACATCGAGGAGTTCCATGAGCGGCTAACTCGCCATTATCATCGTTATTCCTTAAAGGAATCCATGCAGCAATTCAACCTGCTCGGAAGTCATGACACGGAGCGCGTGCTGACCCGATGCAAGCAGGACGAGAATGCGCTGAAGACGCTCATCGCGGTCCAGTTCATGCTGCCGGGAACGCCTGTCGTCTATTACGGCGACGAGATCGGCATGACCGGCGAGAACGATCCGGGGTGCCGCGGGGCTATGGAATGGAGCATACCCCACGAGGACAACGAGTTATGGCGGCATCAGCGGTTGTGGACGACACTTCGGAAAAGCGCTGCCGGCTTGATCCATGGCTCTCTTGAACTAGCGATCGATACAACGAACGCGTCCATTATGGTTCAAAGAACAAGCGACGAAGAAACGCTCTATTTGATCGTCAACCTGTCGAAAGCGGGACACGCTCATGAAGAGACGCTTACCGGATTCGGATTGGAGCAGGAACGGCTCGAATTCGTAACCTCGAGCGATGGACAGGTTGACAGACTAGGTTATATGCAATACGCGCTGTATCGGGAAGCACACTTATAGGAGGAATTCGAACATGCGAAAACATATATCGCTTCGATTAATCGTAACCTTAATGCTTCTAGCTTTGCTGGCCGCGGGATGCGGTTCGGGCAATAACAATAACGAGCAAGCGCAAGAGACGGCCGGCTCGTCGTCTGGTGCTTCGGCTTCCGCCGAACAGCCTGACAAAGACGTAACGCTCACGTTCTGGCATCATTACAGCACGGCTTCCGCGGAAGAGAAGACGCTTAAAGAAGTGCTTATTCCGAAGTTCGAAGCCGATCATCCGAACATTCACGTTAACGCGGTATCGTTCCCGTGGGACCAACTGCACCAGAAGCTTCAAATCGGCGCGTCCGCCGGAGAGCTTCCGGACGTCGCGCGTCTCGACATTATTTGGGTGCCGGAGCTGCAAGTTAACGATATGCTTATAGCGCTGGACGACAAATTCGACGATTTCGAAGAGGTTAGCAAGGAGCTGTTGGCGGGACCGTTATCCACGGCCGTAGTCGGAGAGCATACTTATGCGCTCCCGCTCAATACGAATACGAAAGTGCTGTTCTGGAACGAAAAGATGCTCAAAGAAGTCGGATTGAACCAACCTCCCGCGACGATGGACGAGTTTTTCGCGGCGTTGCCGAAGCTTAAGGAAAAGTTCCCGCAATCGTGGGGATTCGGCGAACCTGCGCTACGCGGCTGGAACGTGCTTCCTTGGCTTTGGAGCAACGGAGGAGACGTACTGTCCCCGGACAATACGACGGCGCAAGGCTATTTGAACGGCGCCGCTTCCGTAGAGATCGCGACGAAGCTGCAGCAAGCGTTCTCTCAAGGGTTGATCGGCGGCTTTAAGCCGGGAGACACTCCCGTGACGGAAGGCCATGCTAAAGACGTCTATAGCATGATGGCCGAAGGACCGTGGGCTTACGCTCAATTTTCCGATCAATTCAAGGATTTCAAACCGATGGCGGGTTCGTTCCCTGAGGGCAAAGGCGGCTCCGTTCAAGTTCTCGGAGGCGAGGACATCGGCATTCTGAGCAAAGAGCATCCGGAAGAATCCTGGGAGTTCGTGAAATTCATGGTCTCCGAGGCAGCCGAAGTAGAGATGGGCAAGGTCGGGCAAATTCCCGTCAATCTGAAGGCGATGGAGAACCCGGATATTCAAGCAATCTCATACTTCGCTCCGTTTTTAGAGCAGTTGACAACGGCCAAAGCTCGTCCGCCGGTCAGCGCATGGCCGCAAATCGACGATGTGCTCAACGACGCTTTCATGCGGATTTTCCTTCAAAAAGCGGACGTCCAAAAAACGTTGGACGGGGCGGCTAAACAGATCGACGATCTATTGAATTCATAAAGAATGAGAAGACGAGGACACTACCCCCTGGTGTCCTCGTTCTTTAAAGGAGTTACCTTATGTACGCGAAAAAACTGCGGCGAGACGCTTACTTGTTCTTCCTTCCGGGATTTTTGTTCGTCTGCTGGTTTATCGTATACCCGCTCGTTCAAAACTTTCTTTATAGTTTTTACGATTTTCGCTTGACCAAGTTAAGCGACAAAACGTTCATCGGGCTCGATAACTATAATGCGATTTTCCACGAAAAACTGTTATGGATTTCGTTGCGCAACATGCTATATTACGGCCTGCTTACGGTTCCCGGACAAATGGTTTTAGGATTTTTGGCCGCGTACGCGCTATATCGTTCCTTTCCGGGAGTGAAGTTTTTCAGAGCCGTCTATTTCGTGCCCGTCGTCACTTCCTGGGTCGTCGCCTCGCTCGTGTTCAAGTTTATTTTCACGGATCGCGGGTTTTTGAATTACCTGCTTACCGACAAGCTCCACTGGACGTCGGCTCCGGTATCCTGGTTGAGCACGCCGTTTCTAGCGCTGACGGTGCTTGCCTTGCTTGGCATCTGGAAGGGCATAGGCTGGGTCATGGTGCTCTATTTGGCCGCGCTCCAGAACGTGCCGCAGTCGCTGTACGACGCCGCTAAGGTGGATGGCGCGGGAGCTTGGCAGCGTTTGGTTCATATTACGATTCCGTCCGTACGCCAGACCTCCAGCTTTATTCAAGTGATGCTGATCATCGGTTCGTTCAACGTCTTTACTTCCGTCATGCTGATGACCGGGGGCGGACCTCTCCATGAGACGGAGGTTCTGCTAAGCTGGATGTACAATAAAGCTTTCAAGCATTACGACTTGGGATATGCGGCAGCGCTGGCTTATCTCTTCGCGCTCCCGATCGCCCTATTGAACTGGCTGCAAATGCGCCGAGACAAGGAGAGTGATTGATCATGAACGCTCGTCTTTCTCGCGTAAGCATCGGAATCGCTCTGCTCATCGGCGCGGCGATATCGCTATATCCTTTGTTCTTCATGCTGTCGACATCGCTTCAGCCTAGCGCGGTCATTCTTGAGTATCCGCCGCGTCTATGGCCGTCCGCGCCGACTTGGGATCATTATAAGGAAGCCTGGAACAGCCAACAGTTCGGACAAAGCTTGCTCAACAGCGTATTCGTAACCGTTGCTTCGTTCTTCGCCCTATTCGCCCTATCGTCCATGCTGGCGTTCGCTTACTCCCGATTCGAGTTCCGCGGGAAGAGGCTCAGCTGGCTCGTACTGATGGCCTGTCTGACGATCCCGGTCATGACGCTCATCATTCCTCAGTTCGTTATGACTCGGGATATGGGTTTATACGATTCGTATTGGGCGCTGATTCTGGTCTACACGGCAAGCGGGATTCCGTTTACGACGTTCTTGCTGAAAGGCTTCTTCGATTCGATCTCGAGGGAGATCGACGAATCCGTGTACATGGACGGGGGCAGTTCGCGACTATTGTTTCTTCGGATCGTTATGCCGCTTTCCAAGCCTGCTTTCGTTCCGGCTATCATTTTTAACGCGCTGTATATTTGGGAGGAGTTCCCTTGGGCATTGACGATCATCAACGACCCCGCCAAACGAACGCTTCCCGTCGCTTTGGCTAATTTCCAAGGTCAATATACGACGCAATGGGGCGTCGTATTCGCCGGCTCCCTGATCGCGCTTCTTCCGATTCTCTTCTTGTTCCTATTCTTGCAACGCTATTTGATTCGAGGAATGACGGCCGGGGCCGTAAAAGGATAACAAGAAGGGCCATCTCCAACGGTTCCGATGAACCGTTGGAGATGGCCCTTTGCTGTCAATGACGTTACTCTGCATGACTGTCGATGTACTGCTTCAACTGCAGCCGCTGATAGAGCGGCAATCCCGCGAGCAGGCAGCCGTACTGGAACTGGCCGTTCTTGCGCTCGATGCGGATGACCTTGGCGGTCATCGGAGGGAGCTCCGACTCCTTCAAGAAATGGATGACGACGAACATATCCTGTTCAAGCGGAAACTTCGAGCCGATCTGCACGCCGTCCTCCGAGACGTCGAGCAGCGAGCCTTCCACGGATTGGCCGCTGAACGAGCCGGCCTCCTGCCACTGATAGATCGACATCATGACGGGAATATCGAGTGGCACCCGCGTTTGTTTCCGGCGTTCCGAGCTTGACGCAGCAGCAGCCGAAGCTTTCTTCGCCATGACAACGGGAGTCTCTCCGATCTGCTTGCCGATCCAGGTTTCGTATACTTGGGCCAGCGCGCACAGGTCGTTCTCGCCTAAGCCCGAGGCTTGCCCGACTTGGAACAGGCTCTTGGCCGCTTCGAGCATCGGAGTTGATACGCCCATGCCGTCCGTCAGGACGGAGGATAGGCGCAAATCCTTCAGCATGAGAGCGAGCGAGAACTGAACGCTGTAGTCTCGGTCGATGATTTTACGGCCTTTCAGATCGGCCTGTTTGCTCGCCGCGCCGCCGGATTGTACGATGCGCAGGAACGCGGACGCATCGATGCCGCTCTTCGCCGCGATCGCCATGCCTTCGATCAAGCCGGCGGCGTTAATGCCGACGATCGTGTTATGCGCGAGCTTCGCCGTCGATCCGTTGCCGCTTCCGCCCATATAGATAACTTCGCGTCCCATCGTCAGCAAGAGCTCGCGATGCGCTTCGACAACCTGCTCGTCCCCGCCCGCCATGAACAATAGCGTACCGTCGATCGCGGCTGGTTTGCTGCCCGTCACCGGAGCATCGATGAAATCGGAGAATCGCTCCGATACGCTTGCCGCGAGCCTGCGGGACAGCTCAGGCGAGATCGTGCTGCTGTCGATGACGACGGTTCCGGGCTTCAATGCGTCGATAATGCCGTCCGTGCCGTAATAAATCTCCTCGATCGCGGCGTCGTTGCTGACCATCGTAATCACGATGTCAGCCGAACGGACCGCCTCAGCGGGCGTTCGGACCGAATCGGCTCCGAGCTTGACGAGCTGCTCGTCTTTGCCGGCGCTGCGATTGTATACCGTGACCGAATATCCTTTGCGTAATAAATTCGCGGCCATAGGTTCGCCCATGACTCCCAATCCGATGAATCCGATGGATTTCATATGATCGTCTCCTTGTGCGTCATCATTCGTTTGACCCCATTATAGCTCAATTGCTACGGGAATACCTACCGCGAAGAAGCAGGCTATAGAAAACGTTTATGACGTACAATATATTTATTTATGACGTAAGATTTACGGATTCACTTGTGCGAACATCCATTTTTAAGTATTCTATATCTAATGTTCTAGACCGCTCAGGTCGCGAAAGGGAGAAGAATACGGTGAGCAAAAGCGTAAAGTTCGACTATTCCAAGGCACTTCAGTTTGTTGCCCAGCATGAAATGGACAACCTGGCACCTGCAGTGAAGCTGGCGCATGAGCAGTTACATAACGGTACGGGCGCAGGCTCGGACTACCTAGGGTGGATCAATCTGCCGTCTAACTACGATAAAGAAGAGTTCGCAAGAATTCAGAAATCCGCGAGCAAAATCCAATCCGATTCGGACGCCCTCGTCGTTATCGGTATCGGCGGTTCCTACCTCGGAGCTCGCGCGGCGATCGAGATGCTTCAGCACTCGTTCTACAACACGCTGTCCAAGGAACAACGCAAGTCCCCGCAAATTTTCTACGCAGGCAACAACATCAGCTCGACCTATGTGACGCATCTGCTGCAGGCGCTTGAGGGCAAAGACTGGTCGATCAACGTCATCTCCAAGTCCGGCACGACGACCGAGCCTGCGATCGCATTCCGTATTTTCCGCGAAGCGCTCGAGAAGAAGTACGGCAAAGAAGAAGCCCGCAAGCGTATTTACGCGACGACGGACAAAGCGCGCGGAGCGCTTAAAGTGCTCGCTACGGAGGAAGGCTACGAATCGTTCATTATCCCGGACGACGTAGGCGGACGTTACTCCGTGCTGACGGCGGTAGGCTTGCTGCCGATCGCGGCTGCCGGCATCGACATCGAAGCGATGATGAAAGGCGCGCAAGACGCATCTAAGGAGCTTAACAACCCGAACCTGAGCGAGAACGGCGCGTACCAATACGCGGCCGTGCGCAACGCGCTGTACCGCAAAGGCAAGACGGTCGAAATTCTCGTCAACTACGAGCCGGGCCTCCACTTCGTATCCGAGTGGTGGAAACAGCTTTACGGCGAGAGCGAAGGCAAAGACTTCAAAGGCATCTATCCGGCATCCGTCGACTTCTCCACGGACCTTCACTCGATGGGCCAGTTCATCCAAGAGGGCAACCGGATCATTTTCGAGACGGTGCTTCAAGTAGGCGAAGTCGCGGACCACATCACGATCGAGCGCAACGAAGACGACCTCGACGGCTTGAACTTCTTGGCCGGCAAGACGCTCGACTTCGTTAACAAGAAGGCGTTCGAAGGCACGCTGCTCGCGCATACCGACGGCCAAGTGCCTAACCTGATCGTGAACCTCCCGGACATGACTCCTTACACGTTCGGCTACATGGTGTACTTCTTCGAGATCGCGTGCGGCGTGAGCGGCTACCTGCTCGGCGTGAATCCGTTCAACCAAGAAGGCGTAGAGGCGTACAAGAAGAACATGTTCGCGCTGCTCGGCAAGCCGGGCTTCGAGGAACAGAAGAAAGCGCTCGAAGCGCGTCTGTAAGCCAACATAAGCGACAGTTGCCAAGCCTTAGCTCAGCGGATACCGCCGGGCTAAGGTTTTCTTATTCTTCCATCGTTAATCGTATGGGGGTACAATAGTGGGAATAACGACATAGAGGTGTTGTAAGTGCTCTCTCGATATTCAACCGTTAGACAATACGGCTCGCAAGAAATCGTCATTAAGAAATCGCGCTTCATCGGTCATGCCAAGCCGGTCGAAACCGAGGAAGAGGCGATTGCTTTCATAGAAGAGATCAAGAAGAAATATTGGGACGCGACGCACAACTGCTCCGCCTACCTCATCGGTGAACGCGACCAATACCAGAAGGCGCTCGACGACGGGGAACCGAGCGGCACCGCAGGCAAACCGATACTCGAGGTCATCAAGAATCGCGGCTTGAAAAATATCGTCGTCGTCGTAACCCGTTATTTCGGCGGCATCATGCTGGGGGCGGGCGGTCTGGTCCGTGCGTATACGGATGGAGCCGTCGCCGGGATCGACGCGGCTGAGCCGATCGTGAACGTGCTGCATCGCGAAGTATTCGTCGATGTCGATTATACGTGGTACGGGAAGCTGGAGAACGAGCTCCGCGGGAGAGGGTATCTAGTAGGCGACGTATCTTTCACGGACCGCGTCACCGTGCTCTGCCTGCCGGAAGAAGAGGAAGCGGATCAATTCCAGGCTTGGATCACGGACATGACCCAAGGACAAGCCGTCATTGCCGCTGGCGAAGCGAAATATATCACCGTAGGTGACCGCCCATAAAGGAAATGAATAAACTGCATTAGTTTTTTTAATAAAATCGGTTGCGACGATTGACGGGATTAGCCGACAGATGGTAAAGTAACAATACCTACTAAGTTAATAGGAATTATTTTATATACAGCTTTTAAGCTTCAGGAGGTACACGTCAACGTGAGTTCCGTGATGCACAATCGCTGGTGGAGCTGGGGATTTCGCAGCGCTGTCATGCTTTATTTCGTCTTATTGATCGTATTTCCGATTTGCGGCATATACGGTCAATCGCTATCCGCAGGTTGGGCTGCGTTCTTCGATAATATATCCGAGCCGCTGGCTTGGAATGCCGTGTTATTAACCGTGAAGCTGGCCGTATTCGCGACGATCATCAACATACTCGTCGGAACGATGTCCGCTTGGGTGCTCATTCGTTACCGTTTCCCGGGACGGAGACTTCTGAACAGCCTCGTGGATTTGCCCTTCGCGCTGCCGACGGCTGTAGCGGGACTAATGGTACTGCTTCTGTTAGGGCCTCGTAGCTTTGTAGGGGAATTGGCGGAACGCCTTGGCTTTACGATTCTGTTCCATGAACCTGCGATCGTCATCGCGATGGTGTTCGTAACGTTTCCTTTCGTCATTCGCGCGGTACAACCGCTATTGGAAGAGATGGATGCTTCGGAAGAAGAGGCTGCCTACACGCTGGGAGCGACCAAAGCCAAGACGTTCTGGCGGGTCGTCCTGCCGAATATGCTGCCGGGCATTCTGAGCGGCGCCATGCTGGCTTTCTCCCGCGCGCTTGCGGAGTTCGGCGCGGTCGTGCTCGTGGCGGGTAACATTCCAGGCAAGACGCTTATCGCATCGGTGTACATTTTCGGTGAAATCGAGAGCGATAACGTTGGCGGCGCTACTGCCGTCAGCGTGCTGCTCCTGACGCTGTCCCTGCTGATCCTCTGGTCGGTTAACTATGTGCAAATGCGGAGGAAAGGCGTATGAGGAGGCTCTGGATCGGTTGTACCGTTGTCGTATTTACGTTGCTGCTCATCATACCGGTCGTTCGGATCGCAATGGGAGCTTGGAACGAAGGCTGGAGCGGTTTTGCCGGGGGCATGACGAGACCGGAAACGGGTCATGCGCTGTTCATGACCGGCTTAATCGTCGTTATCGTTACATTAATCAATACGGTATTCGGAGTGATGCTCTCCTTATACCTTGTGCGAGCCACTTGGCTCGGCCGTAAGCTTAAGCAGCTTCTGAACAGCATCGTCGATCTGCCTTTCGCGGTATCGCCAGTCATTGGCGGCCTCATGATCGTCTTGCTGCTCGGTCCGGACACCGCGATCGGCGCGTTGCTCGGACGGGCGGGCGTCGATATCGTATACGCCTTGCCGGGAATGGTCATCGCTACTCTGTTCGTGACGTTCCCGCTCATCGTCCGCGAGGTCATGCCGGTTCTACAAGAAATCGGCAGCTCGCAGGAGGAAGCGGCGGCTACGCTGGGCGCAAGCGCATGGACGACCTTCTGGCGCGTGACTTGGCCATCGATTCGATGGAGCGTCGTCTACGGCGTCGTCCTGACGGTGGCGCGGGCGATGGGCGAGTTCGGAGCCGTGCTCGTCGTATCCGGCAATATCATTAACAAAACTCAGACGGCGACAACGCTCGTCTATCAAGACGTAGAGAATTTCAACCTGACCGCGGCGAACGCCGTCGCGCTCGTGCTCGCGGCAGGCTCGGTAGCGTTGCTCTTATTCATGGAATGGGCTAAATCTCGAAAGGAAGTGCACTAGATGCATGTAGAGGTCCGTGGTCTCAATAAGAAATTCGGCAGCTTCCAGGCAGTTCGCGACGTGAACTTCTCCATCGACAAAGGCCAGCTGATCGGCCTCCTCGGTCCGAGCGGCGGCGGTAAAACATCCATTCTGCGCATGCTGGCCGGCTTAGAGACGGTTGATTCCGGCGATATCCTCTTTCACGGGCAACGCGTGAACGATTTGCCGCCTCAAGAGAGAGGCATCGGCTTTGTCTTCCAGAACTATGCGTTATTCAAGCACATGACCGTAGCGGATAATATCGCGTTCGGCCTTGAAGTGAAGAAGTGGTCGAAGGCCAAGATCAAAGACCGTGTCGTCGAGCTCGTCGAGCTTACGGGGCTGTCGGGCTTCGAACGCCGCCTGCCGCACCAGCTGTCCGGAGGACAGCGCCAACGCGTCGCTTTCGCTCGGGCGCTGGCGCCTGAACCGCAGCTGCTGCTGCTCGACGAGCCGTTCGCCGCGATCGATGCGAAGATCAGACATGAGCTGCGTTCTTGGCTTCGCGATATGATCGACCGTCTCGGCATCACGTCGATCTTCGTTACGCATGACCAGGACGAAGCGATCGAGGTTGCCGACGAGATTATGATCATTAACAAGGGCCGCCTGGAACAGAAGGGCTCGCCTTGGGAAATTTATAAGGACCCGCAATCGCCGTTCGTAGCCGGCTTCATCGGCGAGTCGACGATCGTGGACAACGTGTCGGCGCTTCGGGGCTTCGATACAGCTAACTCTTGGCCTGGCACGAAGGCGCTCATTCGTCCGGAATATATTGAGATCGGGCAAGCGAGCGAGTTCGCGACGACGCTGTCGGCGACCGAGCGTGGGCGCGTCCGTCACATTCATTTTCGCGGCAGCGAGTGGCTGGTTGAGGTCGAAGTCGGCGAGACGAAGCTCGTGACGTATCGTTCGCTCGAGAAGCAAGTGCTTCACCCTGGAGAAGAAGTGCAGGTGCTGATTCACCGCGCTTACTTATTCAACGACAACGACAGCTGGATCATGGAGAATAAGCTCAAGGAAGATCCGCTGCCGGTTCACATCTAAAGGCAAGGCGGGAGCCTTCGAAGGCACCGCGGGAGGTATGACATGTTGGCTGGCAATCCTCATTCCTATATGCGAAAGCGCGCGCAGGCGGTCTTGTTCCTCGCGCTGGCGCTTGTCCTGATTACGATGCTGTCCGCTTGCGGCAACGAGGACGATACGGCGGGCTCGAATAAGCCCGCGGGAGACGTTACGCTTGTCGTAGGCGCTTATTCGGTCGCGAAGGACGCTCTGGCGGATATCCTGCCTGCGTTCGAAGCCTATTGGGAGGCGAAGACCGGACAGTCGGTATCGTTCCAGGAGTCGTATGAAGCGTCGGGGACGCAAGCCCGGTCCATCGTCGGAGGGTTCGAGGCGGACGTCACGCTGCTCGCCATGGTCGGGGATATGGATAAGCTCGTTAAGGCTAAGCTCGTAGAGCCGGAGTGGAACGACAACGCCGCTGCAGGCATGGTGACGCGCTCCATCGTCGTCCTGGGGACGCGAGAGGGCAACCCGCTCGGCATTCGGACCTTCGACGATTTGAGGCGCGAGGACGTCAAAGTGCTGTATCCGAATCCGAAAACGTCCGGCGGCGCGCAATGGGACATTAACGCGATTTACGGAGCTGGACTGAAACGTTCGGAGAAGGAGCAAGGAGCTCCCGACCCTGCTTATGCGAAGCAGTATCTGGCCGACATCCATCGCAATATCGAATCGATGGACAAGAGCGGCCGCGCCTCGATGGCGGCTTTCGAGTACGGAGTCGGGGATGTCATCGTCACGTACGAGAACGAGCTGCTGGCTAGGAAGGCGCAAGGCGTGAATTACGACATCGTCATTCCGGACAGCACGATTCTTATCGAGAATCCGGCGGCGGTCGTCGCTCGCAATGCCGATAAGCACGACGTAAGAGAAGTCGCGGACGCCTTCATCGCTTACCTGCAGAGCGAAGAGGCGCAGCGAACGTTCGCGCGGCACGGCTTCCGTCCGATCAGCGAGGCGGTTGCGGCAGAATACGCCGGTCAATTCCCGATCCCGGCCGATCTGTTCGATATTAACTATCTGGGCGGATGGGACAACGTCCGCGAGACGTTATATTCGAAGCGCGGCGTCTGGTATCAGGTGCTCGCAGGACAATAAACGATACAAAGTGCCGTCATTCGCGAACGTGCGAACGACGGTTTTTTTTGCTAGAATAAGGTGGACGACTTCTACTAGGAGGATTATCTTTGCAAAGACCAACTACAGTCCGTACGATGCTTTTTGTCTCCTATTTTAAAATGATTTTTATTCTCGCGTTCATGGTGCCTGCATTGCTGCGAGCGAAAGTGCCCGAAGACATTACCGAGGCTACCTTCAATCTCATCGCGATCAATCTTACCATCGAGTTTCTTTGCATGGTTCTCCTCGCCGTGTTCATCCGCAAGCGCAAGCAATTCTTAGCGTTGATAGCGGTCATCGTGGCTCTGCTGTTCCCTACGAATCAGATTCTCATGTTTACGACGATATTGCTTATTCTGCTGTTCTTCCTGCGCTCGACGCGCGAGTATTTCAAAGGCATCGCTCAGCCGTCCGCCAAGGGCAAAGAGGACGGCGCGAACAGCGCTGAGGTGATCGAGGTGGAAGGCGAGACCGTCGCAGATGGATCGGAATCCGCCGATGAAGCGCCGGAGCGCCCAGCCGCCGCCGCGCCTAAGACGAGAGCGAAGACGGATCTGGAAGTGTCGATCCGCCAAGCCGGGCCGGAGGACGCTGACACCGTTCATGCGCTGATGATGATGTCCTTCGAGGAATACCGCACGAGCATCCCGCCATCGAGCGCGCTAGAGGAGACGAGCGAAAGCGTTCTCGAAGCGTTGCAGAGCGGTAGCGAGTCCGCGGCGATCCTATACGAGGACGACGTCGCCGTTGCGATGGTGCGTTATAAATTCGAAGGCGACGCGATTGTGTTCTTCCGTCTATCGGTCATTCCGTCCAAGCGCCGCAGAGGCTACGCGAAGCGGCTCGTGAAGTGGATCGAGCACCAAGGCACGGCCAAAGGCATGAACGCCGCCCGTTGCAAGGTGCGCCAGACGGTACAGAACAACGTTAGAATGTATCAAGACATGGGCTACGAGATTCTGGACACGGAGCTGGTCGTACGAGAGGCGGGAACGGTCAAGGCGCTGTCGATGGAGAAAAGCTTAAGACCGCAATAAGGGTTACGCTCTTAATGTACTTCGTCCTTGTGCTTAAGCGTGACGCAGACGTTCAGCTCCTGACCGTCAACCGCCAGTTGAGCATCGACAACTTGATAGGCTATACCGTCTAGAGTAACGCCGTTCACGAGTCGCAACAGCAAGAGGAGCTGTTCGATGTCGGGGACGGCGTTTACCTTGTGCGATCCGTCCGGAAGCTTCCAGGATACGGTCATGGCTGCTCCTCCTCCGAGGAGGAGTCCGACGTCTTGGACATCCTGCGCATTTCCACGAATAAGGCGATAATGAAACAGACGGCGATCAGAACATTGAACCACAACGGCGCGAAAAACATGTTACCGCTCCTATCTTTTTTGATTTCGTATCCATATATTACCTTGAAACTACTTCAAATAACAACACATAATATGAATAATCGTCATGTTTATATGGAGAAAATACACTTTCCCTTATACTGAAAGGCAAGAGGGGATGACGGAATGACAACGTTCGGAAAGCGCTTGAAACAAGCCAGATCGAACAAGATGCTGACGCAGAATGAAGTAGCGGGCAAGCTAGGCATCGACTATACGACGATCTCCAAGTACGAGAATAATAAATCGCAGCCGGACAACGAAATCTTGCGCGAGCTTGCGGCGTTATACGAGGTGTCGTTGGACTGGCTGATTTCCGGACAAGCGAATCAGGGAAAGCCGGTAGACACGATCTGCGTCGACGGCAACCTTCAACCGCTCACGCGCGATGAAGCGCTTCATCTGATCGACAGCTTGGAGATGTACCGTCTGCTACGGGCCAAGCGGGAGAAGGATCAAGCGGGTTATCGCGCGCCACGGTCGCGCCGCAGGGAGAACTAACTAGAGATTCGGGAGACGCCGATGAACAAGCAAGCATTAGCGTTGCGGAACGTGGGGATATTCGCCCACGTTGACGCGGGCAAGACAACGACGACGGAACAAATCTTATATCGGAGCGGCAGCATACGTTCGCTCGGCAGCGTCGATGCTGGAACCGCCCAGACGGATTGGCTGGATGTCGAGCGGACGAGGGGCATATCGGTCCGAACAACCGTGACCCGTTACTCGTGGCGCGGCACGGAAGTGAACCTGGTCGATACGCCGGGGCACGTCGACTTCCTATCGGAGGTCGAACGTTCGCTGCGCGTCATGGACGGCGCCGTACTCATCATATCGGCAGTCGAAGGCGTGCAAGCACAGACGGAAGTAATCTGGCAGGCGCTTCGGGACTTGAATATACCGACCTTGCTCTATATGAATAAGCTGGACCGGATCGGAGCCGACCCGGAGCGGGTGCTGGGCGAGATTCGCCGGTTAATGACCGATCGGGCCGTGCCGATTCAAGCGGTGTTGAATATCGAAGCGGACTTCGATGGTTCGATCGACTTAGTGGATTGGGGACATAGCGGTACGTCGGAGGACGGTATTGCGACAACGCTGTCTTCCGTGAGAGAAGCCCGTGAGCGATTGGCGGATGCCGTGGCGGTCCAGGATGATGCGCTTATGGAGCGTTACCTGGAGCAGGGGGAGTTGTCGAACGCGGACCTTGTGATGACGCTGATCGACAGGGCTGCATCCGGAGCGCTGTTCCCCGTGCTGTACGGCGCTTCGAACCGCGGCATTGGCGTAGACAAGCTGATGGATGCTATCGTTACTCTGCTTCCCGCGCCAGCGGGCGATCCGCAAGGGCAGCTATCCGGCATCGTCTTCAAGCTGGACAAGGATGAGGCGCTGGGCCGCGTCTCTTACGTGAGGTTATACGGCGGCACGCTGCGCAATCGGGATTCCGTGCGCAATGCCACGCAGGATATCGAGGAGAAAATCACGCAAATTCGCAAGGTCGAAGGACAGCGCAGCGAAGACGTCGGCGTGCTGAGCGCCGGGGATATCGCTGCCGTATTCGGCTGGAGCCGAGCGAGAATCGGCGACGTAATCGGCTCTCCTGAAGGCGTCCCCGGAGAACGCCGCATGGCGGAGCCGCTGCTGACCGTGCAGGCGCATTGGCAGAACGAAGCGGAATACGCGGCCGTCGTCGCCGCGTTCCAGGAGCTTGCCGACGAGGACCCGCAGCTAGACGTGCAATGGCTGCCGGAGGACCGCGAGCTCCATCTCAAAGTCATGGGGCCGATCCAAGTGGAAGTGCTCGGCCAGATGATGGCCAGCCGATTCGGACTGAACGTCACGTTCGGCGATCCTTCGGTCATTTACAAGGAAACCCCGGCAGCACCCGGCGAAGGCTTCGTCGCTTATACGATGCCGAAGCCGTGCTGGGCGATCCTGCGGTTTAAGATCGAGCCGATGCCGAGGGGGAGCGGCTTGGCTTACAGCTCGGTCGTTCGGACGGAACGGCTGCTCGAGCGCTACCAGAACGAGGTGGCCAGACGGGTACCGGAAGCGCTGGAGCAAGGCCTACGGGGATGGCCGGTCACCGATCTGAAGATTACGCTGATCGAGGGCGAGCACCACGTATGGCATACGCATCCGCTCGATTTCGTCGTCGCGACGCCGATGGGGATCATGGACGGACTCGTGAATACGGGGACGAAGCTGCTGGAGCCTATCCTCCGTTATAGGCTCTCCACACCGGAGGAATTCGGAGGCCGAATCATGAGCGAGCTCGTGCTCATGCGCGGCACGTTCGATACGCCGGTCGTACGGAATGAACGGATGGAGCTCGAAGGGATGCTGCCCGTTGCGACTTCGTTGGATTTTCCGGCTAGGCTTGGATCGTTGACGAAGGGACGGGGGACGCTGAAGACGTTCTTCGGAGGTTATCAGGATTGTCCGCCGGACGTCGAGGCGACGCGCAGACGCCGCGGCGTGAATCCGCTGGATACGTCGAAGTGGATATTGGCGACGCGCAGCGCGTTGTCAGGAGAATAACAAGAAGGGCCGGGAGCAAATCGCTCCCGGCCCTTCACATGCTTCTTAGGCGTTCAGTACAAACTTATCCAGTACGTGCTTGATTCCATCGTCGTTGTTGCTTAAAGTCACGTAATCGGCAATCTCTTTGAGAGCAGGCACGGCATTCGCCATCGCGACGCCGAGTCCCGCAGCTTCGACCATCTCGTGATCGTTCATCGCGTCGCCGATGGCGATCGTCTCTTCCATCGGGATGCCGTAATGCGCGGCCAAGAAGCGAAGGGCATGCCCTTTCGTCCCTTCCTTGTGCATGAACTCCAAGTAGTTCGGCTTCGACTTCGTCACGTAAACCTCGTTGCCGAATAGGGAACGGACTTCCGGCAGGAGCGCATCCAGTCTGGAAGGTTCATCGATCACGAGCATTTTCGTTTGTTTCGGGTGACCGATAATCTTGCTGAAGTCGGGCTCGATCGTGTAAGGGATTATGGATTGCGCGGCGTAGCCGAGCAGCTTGTCGTTCTCTTCGGGCGCATACAGCTTGTCGTCGATATAGGTTTGCAAATGCAAACCGTTCGCGATGCAGTATTCGAATATGCGCGTGGCTACGCTGACCGGCACGGAGCGCTCGTATAACACTTCTTCGTCCAGCAAGTTTTTGACGAGCGAGCCTTGGTACGTAATGATCGGTACGTTCAATCCGACCTGGCGGGCGATCTTCTGCGCGGAATCGAACATGCGTCCCGTCGCGATCGTGAGGTGTACGCCTTGAGCAATGGCGTCGGCCATCGCCTGTTTCGTCGGCTCGGATACGGTCAATTCGTCTGTCAGCAGCGTATCGTCAAGATCCATGGCAATAAGGCGGTAAGGCATCGGGTAATTTCTCCTTCTCCAGCGGGCTTCATCGTTATTGCGACTGCGTTCATTGTATCGTATCCAGGTGGAGACGGAAAGTTAATGTGGCAAAATACGATATAAAGTAGCCAATATCGAGCAGAAGGAATAATCGAACGAATCTTGAATTAGATATAGTTAGAAATCGTTTTCTATGATCAGGCACTCGCACACACACATGGAGGGATTCAATTGGCTCGCTTAGATTTTCCGAAGGATTTCGTCTGGGGAACGGCTACGGCTTCCTATCAGATCGAAGGCGCTTATAACGAAGACGGCCGAGGCATGTCGATCTGGGATACGTTCTCGCGCGTCCCAGGCGCGGTAGTGAACGGAGATAACGGAGACGTTGCCTGCGACAGCTACCACCGTTACGAAGAAGACATCGCATTGCTGAAGAAGCTAGGCGTTAAAGCTTACCGCTTCTCGATCGCATGGCCGCGTATTTTCCCGCAAGGAACCGGCGAAGTGAACGAGAAAGGCTTGGATTATTATAAACGCGTCGTAGACGCTCTGATTGCCGCGGGCATCGAGCCTTGCGCGACGCTGTACCACTGGGATCTGCCGCAGGCGCTGCAGGATAAGGGCGGCTGGGCGAACCGCGAGACGATCGACGCGTTCGTTAAGTACGCGGAAGTGATCTTCAAAGCTTTCGAGGGCAAAATCAAGCAATACATCACGTTCAATGAAACTTGGTGCGTATCGTTCTTATCGAACACGCTCGGTAAGCATGCTCCAGGCAACGAGGATCTTCAGCTAGGCATCACCGTTGCTCACCACTGCATGGTAGCCCACGGCGAAGCGGTTAAACTGTTTCGCAAGCTCGGCGTGAGCGGCGAGATCGGCACGACGCACAACCTGTACTGGTTCGAGGGTTACACGACCAAGCAAGAAGACCAAGACGCGGCTTGGCGCCTGCGCGCTTGGAACAACGAATGGTTCATGGAGCCGACGTTCAAAGGAACGTATCCTACAAAACTCGTCGAATGGTTCGAAGCCAAAGGCGGAGTCGTTCCGATTCTTCCGGGCGATATGGAGACGATCTCCCAGCCGATCGACTTCATCGGCGTAAACTTCTACAGCGGCGGCTACGGCCGATATAAGAAGGATCATGAGCTGTTCGATTGCGAAGAAGTGCAAGTGGGCTTCGACCAGACGTACATCGGCTGGAACGTATATCCTGAAGCGTTGTACAACGTACTCTCTTGGGTGCACAAGGAATACGGCGACACGCCGATCTACATTACGGAGAACGGCGCTTGCTACGACGACGTGCTGACGGCGGACCATAAAGTCCACGACGCGGAGCGCACGACGTATTTCCGCAAGCACTTCATTCAATGCCACCGCTTGATCGAGTCGGGCGTACCTCTCAAAGGTTACTTCGCTTGGTCTTTGCTCGACAACTTCGAGTGGGCGGAAGGCTATAACAAACGTTTCGGCATCGTATACACGAACTACGAGACGCTCGAGCGCCATCCGAAAGACAGCTACTACTTCATTCAAGACGTGATCAAAAACGGCGGTTTAGACGTATAGACCGCGCTCTCCAACCGACCTTTAACGGGTCGGTTTTTTCGTATCGACGGAGTCAGCGGGCTATTTTACCAGGAATAGATGGAACCTGACGAACGCATACTGCGAACGCGGTTAAATCTATAGGCAAAGAAGGATCGGCATGCTTTACACTTGCGAATATTGCGAGCAGGATTGCGAATCGGCTCACTCCGTTACCGTATACGACCAAGAAGGCAGGGAAGAACGTTACCAGACGCTCTGCGAGCCTTGTTACGAGGATTGGCTACTATCTTTGAGAGGATAAGAGCGACACAAAACCGGCCTTAGGGCCGGTTTTGTACGTCTCAGTAGTCGGCTATCGCTTGCTTGAGGCGACGGCAAGCTCAGCATCTTCTTGCAATTGAGCGAGCATCTCCTCCACGGTCGAACGTCCGCCGATAATGGCTT
>Ga0065721_10049805_pt1 | contig 27032 bp, 30 predicted proteins | sample Mesricmetagenome_FD_59108 | JGI IMG/M metagenome (GOLD analysis project Ga0065721, IMG submission 59108) | Mesophilic microbial community from rice straw/compost enrichment Sample: eDNA_1 v2 (version 2) | ecosystem: Engineered > Solid waste > Grass > Composting > Bioreactor | place: USA: Davis... | reverse complement strand
GAGCGGCTTGCCGGCGGTCTGGCACGTCGGGCAGTACTGGAACGTCGAGTCGGCGTAGACGACCTGCCGGATGGTGTCGCCGCACACGGGGCACGGCTCGCCGAACCGGCCGTGCACGCGCAGGTTCGACTTCTTCTCGCCCTTGAGCTCGCTCGCGGCGAGCCCTTCGGAGCGCGCCACGGCATCCCGCAGCGTCGACTGCACAGCCTCGTAGAGCGCGTGCACGTCGTCGGGCGGCATGGTCGCGGGCTTGAACGGCGACATCTTGGCGACGTGCAGGATCTCGTCGGAGTAGGCGTTGCCGATGCCCGCGATGAGGCGCTGGTCGCGCAAGACGCCCTTGATCTGCGAACGCCCGGCCGCCGCGAGGATGCCCGCGAACACCTCTTCGGTGAACTCCGGGGCGAGCGGGTCGGGCCCGAGCGTCGCGACGCGGTCGACGTCGCCGGGGGAGCGCACAACGTGGAGCGCGAGCGACTTCTTCGTGCCCGCCTCGGTGAGGTCGAATCCCGAGCCGTCGTCGAGCACGAGCCGCGCGGCGAGTGGCCCCGCACCGCGCTTCACAGTCGCGGCCGGTGCCGCGGCACGCCAGCGCAGCCAGCCCGCCCGCGCGAGGTGCACGACGAGGTGCAGTTCGCCCGCCGTCGGCGAGGACGCGGTCAGGTCGAGGAACTTGCCGTGCCGGTCGACGGCCGTGATCGTCGCCCCCGCGAGCGCGGTGACGGGCGGATCGTAGGTCTTGAGCGCCGCGAATGCGACGACGTCGAGCCGGGCGATCTCGCGTCCGACGAGCCGACCGCGGAGGTCGGCGACGAGGGCGTGCACCTCGGGCAGCTCCGGCATGCCAGCAGTCTGACTCAGACCTCGACGAAGCGCACGGTGCCGGAGGCGATCTCGGCGGACTCCAGGCGCACGCGCACCGACGATCCGGGCCGTAGCGGGCCGTCGCAGCCCGCCTCGACCGCGGGCTCGGCGAGTTGGATCGTCGCGTCGGTCACGGCGATCGCGTCGAACTCCTCGCCGACGTGCGGGGCGAGCACGGCGGCCTCGACGGCGTCGAGCGTGCGGCGGTCGACGCGTCCCGACGCCGAGGCCGCGCGGCCCATGAGCCCCGGCAGCTCGGGCAGTGCCTCGCGCACCCACGCGGGCACCTCCTCGCCCGCGCACAGCGCCGCGCACACGACGAGGCCGAACCGGTCGACGAGGCGCCGCAGCGGGGCGGTGACGTGCGCGTACGGGGCGCCGATCGCGGCCTGCACGGTCTCCTCGGGCGGCTCGCCGTCGAACGCGCGGTAGGTCGCGCCGCGGAAGAGCGACGCCGCCGCGTGCCGGATGGCGAGGTGCCGCGGGTCGTCGTTCGCGAGGCGGCGGAGGTAGTCGCCGTAGCGCTCACCCTCCGGCCACGGCGTGCCGAGGGCGACGGTCTGTGCTCGGAACCGCGCGATCGCGTCGGGCTCGGCGGGCGGCATGGTGCGCAGGATGCCGATGCCGCCGTCGAGCATGAGGCGCGCGGCCTCCATCCCGGCCAGGAGCGACAGTTGCGCGTTCCACGACTCGACGGGCAGCAGCACGCGGCGACGCAACCGGTAGCCGGCGTCGTCGCGCTCGACGAGGATCTCGGGGATCGCGAGGCTCGCGCCGCCGCGCTCGCTCTCGAGGGCGAGCCGCGCCTCGCCGACGTCGCGCAGCATCCCGACCAGGGGCTCCGACCCGAGGGCGTCCTGCGCCTCGTCGTAGGTCCACTGCCGGCGGCTGCGCACGCGCGCCCGGCCGACGGTCGTCGAGGTCGCCCGTCCGGCGGCGTCGAGGGCGAACTCCCACACGTACGCGCCGCGCTCCTCGCCGGGCAGGAGCGACGCGGCGCCCTCGCTGATCGCGACGGGATGCAGCGGGATGCGGCCGTCGGCCGCGTAGACCGTCATGCCGCGCTCGCGCGCCTCGGCGTCGATCGCGCCGCCCGGTTCGACGAAGGACCCGAGGTCGGCGATGGCGTAGAACACCCGCCACCCGGATCCATCGGGCTCGATCGCGACCGCCTGGTCGAGGTCGGTCGCGCCCGCGGGGTCGATCGTGACGAAGCCGAGTTCCGTCAGATCCCGCGCGGGCAGCTCGTGCGCGGCGATCGCGCGGGACGCCTCCGCCTCGACCTCCGCGGGGAACGCGTCGGGCAACTGCGCCTCGACGCGGAGGGTGCGGAGGGCGTCGGTCAACTCCGCCGTCGCGGCCTCCCGGGTGAGACGGACGGGGACGGCGGGCACCCGTCCAGCCTAGGCTCGCGGGATGGAGGGATACCGCCGGCCGCCGATCGAGCGGCGCGAGTTCCGCGACCAGACGGGCGCCGTCATCCCGTACGGCGACCGCTGGCGCGACACACCGTCGGAGGACCTGCCCTACAGCGTCGTGACGCATCCCGAGCGGTTCGCGCCGCTCGTCGACGTCGCCCGGGCCCTCGACGCGGCGCTCCCGCCCGCGCACCGGCCCGGCGGCGACGGGCTGCCCGTCGAGTTCGAGGAGACGCCGTACCCGGGCGTCGTCGTGCGCGTCGCGGGGTACGCGTTCCCGTTCCCGGCGTGCGGGTGCGACGCGTGCGACGAGGACGTCGAGGGGCTCGCGGACCAGCTCGAGCAGCTCGTCGAGGCGGTCGTCGAGGGGCGGTACGAGCCGCGGGAGAACGGCTTCCGCTACGGGGGCGAGTGGGGCGAGCGCTCCGGCTGGTCGAACCCGGGCTGACCCGGGTCGACCGGGGGTGCCGCGCCGTCAGGGCAGCAGCAGCTCGTCGCCCGCGCGCACCGCGAGCCCGTCGCGCACGAGACCGTCGACGGCGCGCGCGAGCTGCCCGGCATCCGGCCAGAGGCCCTCGACGACCGCGAGCGGCACCGGGGTGTCGCTCCCGCGCAGTTCGCGCAGCACGAGCCCGCGCACCTGCCGGTCGGAGCCTTCGTACTGCTTCTGCACCGCCGCGCGCGGCCCGGTGTACGCCGGATAACCGGCCGCGCGCCACGCGCACACGTCGGCGAGCGGGCACTCCGCGCACCGGGGCGAGCGCGCCGTGCACACCGTCTGCCCGAGTTCCATCGCGCCCGCGTTGACGAGCCGCGCGCGCTCGGGATCCGCGGGCAGAAGCGCCTCCATCTCGGCGAGTTCGGCGCGCGTGCGCGGCGGCCCGGCCTCGCCCTCGCCGCGCACCACCCGCGCGAGCACGCGCCGCACGTTGGTGTCGACGACGGGGGTGCGGATGCCGTAGGCGAACGCGGCGACGGCGCGCGCCGTGTAGGGCCCGACCCCGGGGAGCGCGAGGAGGGCGTCGACGTCGGCGGGCACGACGTCGCCGTGCCGCTGTGCGATCGCCGTCGCGGCGCCGTGCAGGTTGAGCGCGCGGCGCGGGTAGCCGAGCCGCTCCCACGCGCGCACGGCCTCCCCGGGCGGCTCGGCGGCGAGGGCGGCGGGCGTCGGCCAGCGGGTGAGCCAGCGCTCGAGGGTCGGGATGACGCGCGCGACGGGGGTCTGCTGCAGCATGAACTCCGACACGAGGGTGCCCCAGGCGGGGAACCCCGGTCGGCGCCAGGGGAGGTCGCGATGCCCGGCGGCGTACCAGTCCGCGATCCGCTCACCCAGGTGCACGAGTCCGACCCTAACCAGATCGCTCGGCCGCTCCGCACGGCCCCATCCGTTCCAGACCCGCAGCGCCTAGGCTGGCCGCGTGAGCACGCCCTGGTCGAGGATCGCCCCGGCGCGCCGCGAGCTGCTCGAGCAGCTCGTCGGCGAGTACGCCCACCACTACGCGCGCGGCCGCACGGCGCTCGCGGTCGACGGACCCGACGGCGCCGGCAAGACGGTGTTCGCCGACGACCTCGCGACGGCGTTCGAGCGCGCCGGCTCCACGGTGTTCCGCGCCTCGATCGACGACTTCCACCGGCCGCGCGAACTGCGCTACCGCGCGGGCCGGTTCTCGCCCGAGGGCTACTACCGCGACGCCTTCGACTACGCGCTGTTCCGCCGCGTCCTGCTAGAGCCGTTCCGCCTCGGCGGCAGCACCGGGTTCCAGCTGCGCGGCTTCGACCTCGCGCGCGACGCGCCCGTCGAGTCGGAGTGGACGACGGGTCCGGCTGACGCGATCCTCCTCGTCGACGGCGTGTTCCTCAACCGCACCGAGCTGCGCGGGGCGTGGAACTGGTCGGTCTGGGTCGACGCGACGGCGAAGGTGCGCCTTGAGCGGATGGTCGCCCGCGACGGCGTCGACCCCGATCCGGACGCCGAGTCGAACCGCCGCTATTCGGTGGCGCAGCGCCTCTACGTGCGCGACGCGCGCCCCAACACGGCGGCCGACGCGATCGTCGACAACACCGACCCCGAGCATCCGACGCGTCGCTACGCCGACTACTGCTCGGTCGAGCCGCTCCCGCTCTGACGCGTCACCCGGGCACGCGCGCGGCGACCTGCTCGGGAGTCAGGAACACGCCCGTGCGCTCGACCTCGTGCACGAGGTCGACGAGGGCGGCGTTGATCGGCGCCTCCCGCCCGTGCTCGCGGGCGGTGCGCACGACGGCGCCGTTGAGGAAGTCGATCTCGGTGAGCTGCCCGCGCCGCAGGCTCTGCAGCGTCGAGCCGGGGTTCGGCACGTCGCCCATGCGCCTCGCGAGCACGCGGGGCATGAGCGCGGTGAGGGCGAGCGGCCCGCGGCCGAGCCACGGGAGCGCCCACGCCGGGAACCCCTGGAGGGTCGCGAATCGGATGCCGAGGGCGTTGGCGAGGCGCACCGTCTCGCGCAGCGACGCCGCGAGCACGCGCCGCAGCCGCGGGTCGGCGACCGTCTGCTGCACGCTCAGGCCGGTGATCGCGGGGAGGGCGTTGACGTGGTTGACGAGCAGCTTCGTCCACTGCGCGCCCTCGAGGTCGTCGACGACCTCGACCGGCAGCGCTTCGCGCAGGATGCCGGCCACGCGGTCGAGCACGTCCGGAGGGGTGCCGTCCGCGGCCCCGATCACGATCGGCAGCGCCGCCGTGACGGTGATCCGACCGGGGGAGAGGTAGGAGGTCGCGAACAGCGCGAGTCCGCCGAGCAGGGCTGCGTCGGGCAGCACCTCGCGGGCGACGCGGATGCCGCCGAGCCCGTTCTGCACGACGAGGAGCGGAACACCGCCGCCGAGCACGTGCGCGTTCGCCCGCAGAGCCGTCTCGGCATCCTGGGCCTTCGTCGCGAGGATCGCGAGCTCGGGCGCCTCGGCGAGGGTCTCGGCCGCGGTCACGCGCGCGACGTGGGTGCCGTAGCCGCCGTCGAGCACGAGGCCCTCGGCGCGGATGGCCGCGAGGTGCTCGCCGCGCGCCGTCACGGCGACCTCGTGCCCGGCACGGTCGAGGAGCGCGGCGAGGAGTCCCCCCACCGCTCCCGCTCCGATCACGGCGACGCGCACGTCCGCCAGCCTAGGGCGCGACGAGCTCCCGCTCGAGCTGCTCGGCGGCCCTGCGCGCGGAGCGTCCCGCGGGCAGCAGGAGCGCGACGAACGCGGTGCCGAGCAGCACGGCCGCGCCGACCGCGACCGCGGGGATGGCGGCGTCGACGTAGCCGGTGGGCGTGAGCTCGCCGCCCGCGCCCGTGAAGACGGCGGTCATGACGGCGATGCCGAGGGCGACGCCGATCTCGCGCAGCGTCGAGTTGGTGCCACTCGCCTTCGCGGTGTCGGCCTCGACGACGTTCGCGAGCACGGCGGTCGACGAGGGGGCGAAGACGAGCCCCATCCCGACGCCCGCCGCGAGGAAGGCGGGCAGCATCGTGAGGTAGGCGACGTCGGGGCTCATCACGAGGGCGAGCCAGGCGAGCCCGCCGCCCTGGAGCGCGAGGCCGACGACGATGAGCACGCGCGTGCCGACGCGCGGCGCGACGAGGCCCGCGAGGGGCGCGACGACCATCGGCGCCATCGTCCACGGCGTGGTCTGGATGGCGGCCTCGAGCGGCGACGCGCCCTGCACCACCTGCAGGAACTGGATGAGGATGAACACCGCGCCGAAGATGCCGAACGTGAAGGCGAACCCGACGACGTTCGCGACGGCGAACCCGCGGTCGCGGAAGAGTCGCAGCGGCAGGAGCGGGGCGGGCGTGCGGGCCTCGCGCACGAGGAACGCGGCGACGAGCACGGCCCCCGCGACGAGGGCGCCGACGACTTCGAGCGAGCCCCAGCCCGCGTCGTTGCCGCGCACGATGCCGTAGACGAGGCCGAGCACGCCCAGGCCCGCGAGCAGCATCCCGAGCACGTCGAGCGGGAGTCGCGCCCCGCGCGTGTTCGGCAGGGCGAGGAGCACGAGGGGGAGTACGAGCAGCCCGACGGGCACGTTGATCCAGAAGATCGCCTGCCAGCTCCAGCCCTCCACGACGGCACCGCCGAGGAGCGGCCCGACCGCGACGCCGAGACCCGCGATGCCGCCCCAGACGCCGATCGCGAGCGGACGACGGCGCGGCTCGACCGATCCGGCGAGGAGCGACAGCGACAGCGGCATGATGCCCGCCCCGCCGAGGCCCTGGATGGCGCGCGCGACGATGAGCTGAGCGGGGTCGGTGCTGAGCGCGGCGAGCACCGACGCGATCGTGAACACGACGATGCCGGCGAGGAAGAGGGTGCGTCGCCCGAGCCTGTCGCCGAGGGCGACGGCGAACAGGATGAGGCTCGCGAAGCTCAGCGTGTAGGCGTTGACGAACCACTGGAGCTCTTCGACGTTCGCCCCGAGCTCGGCGTGCAGCACGGGGAGGGCGTTGGTCATGACGAGGTTGTCGAGGTTCGCCATGAACATCGGGATGCCGGTCGCGGCGAGCACGAGGGCGAAGGGGGCGCGCCGGGTCGGGGTGGCGGTCATGGGGGATCCCTCGATAAGTAATCGGATGATTACAACGGGGATTAGGTAATCATCCGATACCCTGTCAAGCGTGAGCTCCGCCCCGATCCCGCGCATGCGCGCCGAGGACCGCCGCGAGCTCGTGCTCGAGGCCGCGACGATCGTGTTCGGGGAGCGTGGCTACGTCGGCGCGACGACCGACGCCGTCGCGAAGGCCGCGGGCGTGAGTCAGCCCTACGTCGTGCGCATGTTCGGCACGAAGGAGGCGCTCTTCCTCGCGGTGCTCGAGCGGGCGCTCGACCGGCTGCTCGACGCGTTCGAGATCGTGCTCGACGAGGGCGGCGACATCGACGAGGTGCGGAATCGGCTCGGCGTCGCCTACGGCGAACTGCTGAGCGACCGGGGCCTGCTGCTGTGCCTCATGCACGCGTTCGTGCTCGGCTCCGACCCGGCGATCGGTCCCGCCGCCCGACGCGGGTTCCTGCGCGTCTACGCGCTCCTGCGCGAACGCGCCGGTCTCTCGATCGACGAGGCGCGCGAGTTCCTCGGCCAGGGCATGTTGCTCAACACCCTCATCGGTCTCCGGATGGCCGCCGAGGACGCGCCCGAGGCGGCCGAACTCGTCGACTCCGTCGCGCCCACGAAGGCTGACCTCGTGCGTCGGTTGGCGCGGTCCTGATGGCGCGCACCGGCATCCTGCTGCTCGACAAGCCGCAGGGCCCCACGAGCCACGACCTCGTCGCCCGCACGCGACGCGCCCTCGGCACCCGCAAGGTCGGCCACGCGGGGACCCTCGACCCGATGGCGACCGGGCTCATGATCCTCGGGGTCGAGAGTTCGACGCGCCTGCTCACCTACCTCGTCGGTCTCGACAAGGAGTACACCGCGACGATCCGGCTCGGCGAGGCCACGACGACCGACGACGCCGAGGGTGAGGTCACGGCGACCGCCGACGCGTCCGGGCTCGCCGACGAGAGCATCCGGGATGCCGTCGCCGCCCTCACCGGCGAACTCGCCCAGGTGCCGAGCACCTTCAGCGCCATCAAGGTCGACGGCCGCCGCTCCTACGACCGCGCCCGCGCCGGCGAGGAGGTCGAGCTCGCGCCCCGCACCGTGACGGTGGCGGCGTTCGAGGTGCTCGCGACCCGCCGCGCGGGGGAGCGCATCGACCTCGACGTGCGCGTCGCCGTGTCGTCGGGCACCTACGTGCGGGCGCTCGCGCGCGACCTTGGCGCGGCCCTCGGGGTCGGCGGCCATCTCACGGCGCTGCGCCGCACGCGCGTCGGGCCGTTCGAGGTCGCGGATGCCGTCGTGCTCGATGCCGATCTCGACCCCGCCGACCTCGACGCGGCCCTGCGCGACCCGGCATCCGTCGCGGCGGCGCTCTTCCCCGTCGCCCGTCCCGACGCCGGCGTCGTCGCCGACCTCGAGCACGGCAAGCGCGTGGCTCTCGACGTCGACGACGCCCCGCTCGTCGCCGTGCTCGCCCCCGACGGCCACCTCGTCGGCCTCGTCTCGGTGACCCGCGGCACGGCCCGCGTCGTCGTCAACTTCCCGACCCCGGAGGCTCCCGCGTGATCGACGTCTACACGTTCATCCTCATCGCCGTCGCCACGCTCTCGGGCGTGCTGTGCGTCGTGCTCGGCCTCGCCGGACGGAAGCCCGCCGACCTCACCATCCTCGCGACCGCGCTCGTCGAGCTGCTGCTGCTCGCGCAGGTCGTCATCGCGATCGTCGCGCCGCTCGTCGGCAACCCGCCGACCGGCAACCTGCTCGAGTTCTGGATGTACCTCGTCACGGGATGCCTCATGCCGCCCGCCGCGATCGCGTGGGCGCTCAGCGAGCGCGGGTCGAAGTGGAGCACCGTCGTGCTCGGCGTCGCCGGGCTCGCGATCGCCGTCATGACCTATCGCATGCACCAGATCTGGAACGTGCAGGTCGTCTGAGGTCCGTCAGCCGGTTCGGGTCAGCCGAGAGCCGCGGCGGGCCGTAATCTTGAGCACGATGTCCACCCGTCGAATCAGCGGCCCCGCCCGCATCCTCGTCGCCGTCTACGCCGTGCTCGCGGCCGCCGCGACGGGGCGCAGCGTCTTCCAGATCATCGACAGGTTCGAGCAGGCCCCCGTCGCCTACTCGCTCTCCGCCGTCGCGGCCGTCGTCTACATCTTCGCGACCCTCGCGCTCGCGTTCGGCTGGACCCGCGTCGCGTGGGCGACGATCGGCTTCGAGCTCGCGGGCGTGCTCATCGTCGGTGCGCTCAGCGTCTTCGTGCCCGACGTGCTCGGCCTCGGCGGCGTCGAACTGCTCGACCGCGCGTTCGGTCGCGAGGGCACCGTGTGGGCGCTCTTCGGGCTCGGCTACGTCATGGTGCCGCTCGTCGTGCCGATCATCGGACTCGTCTACCTCGCCCGTGGTCGCCAGGCCGCGGCCGTCTGATGGAGCTCTTCGCCGGGCTCGGCGCGGTGCCCGCGGGCTTCGGTCCGAGCGCCGTGACGATCGGCAAGTTCGACGGCGTGCACCTGGGGCACCGCGCCGTGCTCGCGCAGCTCGAGTCGCTCGCCGCGGAGCGCGGCCTCGCACCCGTCGTCGTGACGTTCGACCGCAACCCGCTCGCGCTCCTGCGGCCCGAGGCGTGCCCGACGTCGCTCGCCTCCAACGCGCAGCGCGCCGAGTTGCTCGCCGACACCGGTCTCGCCGCCGTGCTCGAGCTCGAGTTCACGCGCGAGCTGAGCGAACTGAGCCCCGAGGAGTTCGTCGATCGGGTGCTCGTCGGCGCCCTCGACGCGCGGCTCGTGCTCGCCGGTCGCGACTTCCGGTTCGGGTTCAAGGGCGCCGGCACGATCGACACCCTGCGCGAACTCGGCGCCGCGCGCGGCTTCGAGGTCGCCCTGCGCGACGACGTCGAGGTCGACGGCGACCGGGTGTCGTCGACGCGGGTGCGCGAGCACCTCGCCGCGGGTCGCGTGCGGGAGGCCACCGAGTTGCTCGGGCGCTACCCCTCGGTGCGCGCCACCGTCGTGCACGGCGACGCGATCGGTCGCGAGATCGGCTTCCCGACGGCCAACCTCGACCCCGACATGGAGGGGTTCCTGCCGCTCGACGGCGTCTACGCCGCGTGGGCGACGGTCGACGGCGTGCGCTACCCGTCGGCGGTGTCGATCGGCAACAACCCGACGTTCGAGGGCATCCCGGATCGCCGCACCGAGGCGCACCTCATCGACGCCGACGTCGACGCCTACGGCAAGCCCATCGTGCTCGAGTTCGTCGAGTACATCCGCCCGATGATCGCGTTCGAGGGGATCGAGCCGCTCGTGCGCGCCCTCGGCGACGACGTCGCGCGCATCCGCGGCATCCTCGGGGTCGGGGCGGCTCCGGCGGACGACCCCGCGCGATCCTAGACTCATGCCATGCCCGGGTTGATTCGCAGAAGCGACATCGACGAGGTCAGGGCCCGCACCAACATCGCCGACGTCGTCGGCGACTTCGTGACGCTCAAGAGCGCGGGCGTCGGCTCGCTCAAGGGGCTGTGCCCGTTCCACGAGGAGCGCAGCCCGTCGTTCCACGTGCGGCCCCAGGTGGGGCTCTACCACTGCTTCGGCTGCGGCGAGGGGGGTGACGTCTTCTCGTTCCTGCAGAAGATGGACCACGTCACCTTCGCGGAGGCCGTCGAGCGTCTCGCCGGACGGCTCGGGATGGAACTGCACTATGAGGACGGCGGCCAGGCGAGCGACCACGGCAACCGCGCCCGGCTGCTCGCCGCGAACGCCGCCGCCGAGAAGTGGTTCCAGGCGCAGTTGGCGACGCCGGCGGCGCAGATCGGCCGCGACTTCCTCGGGCAGCGCGGCTTCGACGCCGCCGCGGCGCAGCACTTCGGCATCGGCTTCGCCCCGAAGTCGTTCAACGCCCTCGGCGACGCCCTCAAGGCGCAGGGCTTCACCGAGACGGAGCTGACCGCCGCGGGACTGCTCAGCACGGGGGAGCGCGGCAACGCCTACGACAGGTTCCGCGGTCGGCTCATCTGGCCCATCCGCGACGTCACCGGTCAGACCGTCGGCTTCGGCGCCCGCAAGCTGCTCGGCGACGACGACGACAAGGGCCCCAAGTACCTCAACACGCCCGAGACGGCGGTCTACCACAAGAGCCAGGTGCTCTACGGGCTCGACCTCGCCCGCCGCGACATCGCCAAGGGCAAGCAGGTCGTCGTCGTCGAGGGCTACACCGACGTCATGGCGTGCCACCTCGCGGGCGTCACGACCGCCGTCGCGACGTGCGGCACGTCGTTCGGCGTCGACCACATCAAGGTCATCCGGCGGGTGCTCGGGGATGTCGACAACGCCGACACGCGCGGCACCGGGGAGGTGGTGTTCACCTTCGACCCCGATGAGGCCGGCCAGAAGGCGGCGAGCCGTGCCTTCCAGGAGGAGCAGCGCTTCGCGGCCCAGACCTTCGTCGCCGTCGCGCCCGACGGCCTTGACCCGAGCGACCTGCGCACCCAGCGCGGCGACGAGGCGGTGCGCGACCTCATCGCGAGCCGCCAGCCGATGTTCGAGTTCATGCTCAAGCGCGTGCTCGCGCGGTTCGACCTCGAGACGGTCGAGGGCCGCGTCGCGGCGATGCGGGCGTCGGGGCCGGTGCTCGCCGGCATCCGCGATCCCGCGCTGCGCAGCGGCTACGCGCGCAACGTCGCCGGTTGGCTCGGCATGGACCCCGCCGAGGTGTCCCGGGCCGTGCGCGGGGCCGCCGCGAGCAGGCCCGCCGCCCGCGCACCCGAGCCGGAGGAGGCTCCCGTCGAGCGCGACGTGAGCCTGCTCGACCTGCCGACCGACGTCGAGACCCGCATGGAGCGCGACGCCCTCATGGCCATCCTGCAGCGCCCGGATGCCGTCACCCGCGAGCTCGTCGAGCGGGCGACGACCGTGCGGATGCGCAACTCGGTGCTCGCCGTCGTGCGCGACGGGGTCGCGAGCGCGATCGACGCGTGCGACCGGCCCGACTGGGTGACGCGCGTGGCCGAGGAGGTGCCGTCGCGCTTCGCGGGACTCGTCGCGCAGCTCGGCGTTGCGCCCATCCCCGAGCGGGAGTCGAACGTCGACAAGTGGGCGCGCGCACAAGTCGCGGAGCTCGTCGCCGTCGACCTCGGGCGGCGCAAGTTCGAGCTCCAGGGGGCCTCGCAGCGGGCCGCCGCGGAGGGCGATCAGGCGAAGGCGCGGGCCATCCAGGTGCAACTCGCGGAGCTCGAACTGGAGCGCCGGCGGTTGCTCGGACGCTGATCCGGGATGCCGGCGACGCGGCGACGTGCCAGGCGACTGTGTTATGACTGGGTAGTCCCGACGCCGCACGCGGTCGTGCCTGGCCTCGGTGACCACCGACCCGAGGAGCCCCACTCATGAGCCGGACCACGTTGCGGCGCGCCGTCGCCGCCGTCGTCGCCGTCGCGTCGGCGGTGACCCTCGTGGGCTGCGCGACCGGCGGGGGAGCGTCGAGCCCGATCCGGGTCGGGTGGGTCGGCGGCATCCCCCCGCTGGATCCCGCGGCGAGCGACTCGGTGGGCTCGTTCGCGCTCCTGTCGCAGCTCTACCCGTCGCTCCTGACGGTCGACGCCACGTCACCCGAGCCGGTTCCCGAGATCGCCGAGTCGGCGGAGTGGACGGCCGACGGGGTCTACACAGTCGTGCTCAAGCGCGGCCTCGAATTCGCGAACGGCGACGCGCTCACGAGCTCCGACGTGAAGTTCTCGGTCGAGCGGCAGCTCGCTCTCCAGTCGGAGAACGGCGCGTGGCGGCAGTTCGCGAACCTCGACGCGGTGGAGACGATCGACGAGACGACGGTGGAGTTCCACCTCAGCGCGCCCGTCGACACCCGGTTCCCGTTCGTTCTCGCGGGCCCCGCGGGTCTCGTGCTCGACGAGGAGGTCTTCTTCGCCGACGAGCTCACGCCCGACGACGACATCGTCGAAGGGGAGCCGTTCGCGGGCGCCTACACGCTCACCGCTACCCGGGGCGAGGAGCTCGCGCTGCGCCCGTACGCGGGCTACGGCGGCGCGCGCGCGGCGTTCTCGGCGCTCGAGGTGCACCCGGGCGAGGCGGATGAGATCGCGCAGCAGGTCGCGGAAGGCACACTCGACGTCATGTCGGGCCGCCTGACGGGCGAGGCCGTCGCGACGCTGCGCGGCAACGACGACGTCGAGCGCGTCCGGGCCGCGTCGGGCCGCGTGCGCGTGCTCGCGTTCGACTTCCTGCACATGCCGTACGGCGTCCGCACCGAGACCCCCGAGGCGGGGCTCGCCCTCGCGGTGCGCACCGCGGTCGCGCATCTCGTCGACCGCGACGCGATCGTCGACGAGCTCGGTGCGAACTGGGTGCGCCCCCTCACCGGCTACCTGCCCGACGGCATCCCGGGCGAGTCGAACGTGATGTCGGCCACCTACGGGGACGGTGAGGGCGGGCCGTCGGTCGAGGCCGCGACCGCCGCTCTCGCCGCCTCGGGCATCCCGACGCCCGTGCCGCTGCGCATCCACGTCGACCTCGACCAGGTCGGGGAGCCCGGCGCCGAGGAGGTCGCGGCGCTCGCGACCCAACTCGAGACCGACGGGCTGTTCGAGGTCGAGGTCGTCGAGACCGACACCGAGGGGCTCGGCGTCGCGCTCCTCGCGGGCGACGTGCAGGCGTACTTCACGAGCGTCCTCCCGGCGAACGCCGACCCGCAGCGGTATCTCGCGCCGTTCCGCTCGACGAGTGCCACCATCCCGGGGTACGCGAACGGCGACGTCGACGCGCTCCTCGCGCGGCTGATGACCGAGGTCGACCCGGACGTGCGCGAGGCGACACTCGTCGAGACGCAGCGGGCGATCGCGGGGCAGCTCCCCGCCATCCCGATCACGCAGGGCGTGCGCGTCGTCTACGCCCGGTCGACGCTCTCGTCGATCAAGCTCGCCGACTCGCTCGCGCTCGACCTGTCGCGACTACGCCGCTGACGCCCGGTAGCGTGGTCGTGTGAGTGAGGTCGCCGTCCGCGCCGACGACCTGACCCTCGGCTACGGCGACGACGACATCGCGGTGAGCGGCGTCTCGTTCGAGATCCCGCTCGACGGCATCCTCGGCATCGTCGGCGAGGCGGGGTCGGGCAAGTCGACGCTCGCGCGCGCCGTCGCGGCGCAGATCGTGCCGGGGGAGCGCGAGGCGCCGCACATCATCGGCGGGCACCTCCAGGTGCTCGGCCGCGAGGTGCGCGACCTCTCGCCGCGCCGGCACGACAAGCTCATGCTCAAGGTCGGCTACCTGCCGCAAGACGGGGGATCGACCCTCGAGCCGCACCTCACCGTCGGCGAGAACGTCGCCGCGCCGATCTACCAGCGCGAGCCGAAGTACGACCGCCGCCTCGCGGGCACGCTCGTGGCGCAACTCGTGGATGCCGTCCGCCTCCCGCTCGGCGTCATGGCGAAGATGCCGCACGAGCTCTCCCGCGGTCAGCGTCAGCGCATCGCCCTCGCCCGCGCGCTCATCCTCGAACCCAACCTCCTCGTCGCCGACGACCCGACGATGGGCGTCGACGTGCTCGTGCGCGGCCGCATCCTCACCGTCATCTCCGACCTCCAGCGCGAGCGCGCGTTCTCGGCCCTCGTCATCGGCCACGACCTGCGCGAACTCCGCACCATGACCGAGCAGATCGCCGTCATGCACGAGGGGATGTTCGTCGGCTACGGGCAGGTCGACGACGTTCTCGCGAACCCGCTGCACCCCTACGTCGAGGCTCTCGCCGCGACCGTGCGGTGACGAGAACACGCTCCGGAGTTTGCTAGTCTTGAGCGGTTGCCGCGCGTGAGCGCGGGGCGACGATCCTCGGTAGCTCAATTGGCAGAGCAATCGGCTGTTAACCGATAGGTTCTTGGTTCGAGTCCAAGCCGGGGAGCCACGAAGACCCGGAATCAACGGAGATTCCGGGCCTTTCGCCGTCCTCGACGGCTACCCGCGGCCGATACGCTGGATGCGGTGTGTCGGGAAGTCTGGTCGACGTCCATCCCGGCGCGCCGCCGGGTGGGCCCCTCGACTCGGAGAACCGCCTGATGACCTCGACCAACCCGTCCCGTCGAGTGCGGGTGCGCCGGTGGGTGACGCTCGAGACGACGGGCGGCTTCCTGCTCCTCGGCGCCGCCCTGCTCGCGCTCGTCTGGGCCAACTCGCCGTGGGCGAAGTGGTACGCGGCGCTGTCGTCGTTCGTCATCGGTCCCGCCGAGCTGCACCTCGACCTGACGGTCGCGCACTGGGCCGCCGACGGGCTGCTCGCGGTGTTCTTCTTCGTGGTGGGCGTGGAGCTCAAGCACGAGATCGTGGCGGGGAGCCTGCGGCGTCCGCGCGAGGCGGCGGTGCCCGTGCTCGCCGCGGTCGGTGGGATGGCGCTGCCGGCGGTGATCTACGTGTCGCTCGTCCTCGCTCTCGGCGACACGAGCGCCCTTCACGGCTGGGCCATCCCGACGGCGACCGACATCGCGTTCGCCCTCGCCGTGCTCGCGGTGTTCGGGCGTGGGCTGCCGCGGGCGCTGCGCATCTTCCTGCTGACCCTCGCGGTCGTCGACGACCTGCTCGCGATCGTCGTCATCGCCGTCGCCTACACCGCCGCCGTCGACCTGCTCGCGCTCGGCCTCGCGCTCGCGACGGTCGCGGTGTTCGGGATCGTCGTGCGCTCGCGCCGCCCGTACTGGTGGCTGCTCATCCCGCTCGCCCTCGTCGCGTGGGCCTTCATGCATGCGTCGGGGGTGCACGCCACCATCGCCGGCGTGCTGCTCGGGTTCACGGTGCCGGCGCGGCCGCGCCATGGCGAGCCGGAGCCGCGCACCCACCAGCTCGACGACGTCGTGCGCCCGTACTCGTCGGGGATCGCCCTGCCGGTGTTCGCGTTCTTCTCCGCCGGGGTGAGCCTGCTCGACGGCGGCGGCCCGGGCGCGGTGCTGGGTCAGCCCGTCGTGGTCGCGATCGTCGTGGCCCTCGTCGTCGGCAAGCTCGTCGGCGTGCTCGGCGTGACCGCGCTCCTCACGAAGCTCACCCGACTCCGGCTGCCCGACGGCATCGGGATGCGCGACCTGCTCCCCGTCGGTTTCCTCACCGGGATCGGCTTCACCGTCTCGCTCCTCATCGCGGAGCTCTCGTTCCCCGACGCCGAGCACACCGCGGGGGCGAAGATGGCGATCCTCGGCGGCTCGTTCCTCGCGGCGATCGCGGCGGGGATCACCCTCCGTTGGGATGCCCGCCAGGCCCGCCGCCGCGACATGAACGACGACGGGATCGACGACGACCCCGAGGGTGCCGGGATCGGTGACGACGACGAGCGGCCGGGAAGCTAGCTCACTCCCGCCCGAGCGCCTCGAACGGGGCGAGCGGCACGATGCCCTCCGCGCGGCGGGCGCGTTCGGGGTCGAGTGTCACGAAGGCGTCGGCCTGCAGCCGCGTGACCGCGAGGTACTCGGCCTCGCCGAGGTCGTCCCAGTAGTTCTCCTCGGCGATGCGCCACGCGGTGCCGCGTGAGACGCGGTCGCCGAGCAGACGCACTTTGAGGGCCGTGAGCGGGTCGAGCAGGTCCATCGCGTCGCCTCGCGTGCGGATGCCGGCGCGCATCTCGCGGAAGAGGATCGCCATCGCTTCCGACCGCAGCGAGTTGGGGGCGACGAGCTGGTGCGCGGGATGCAGGGCGGCGGGATCGGCGGCGAGCCGCAGTGCGACCTGGGCGTCGATGACGTAACGGGCCATCTTCGGAGTATCCACCCCCGGCCCGACCTTGCGCGACGGAGGCACCGCGCGGGGCACCGTCGCACGTCGCGCACCCACGACGACGTGGCGGGCCCTGCCTCTGCTAGACCCGGGCGTCGAGCGCGAGTTTCACGCCGAATCCGATGAGCACCCCGCCCGTGACACGGTCGATCCAGCGTACGAACCCGGGACGCCCGAGCCGCGACCCGAGCGCGCCGCCGCCGAGGATGATGCCGGCGAACCACGTCATCCCGAGCACGACGTGCACGCCCGCGAGCAGCACGCCCATGAGCAGGGGCGAGACGCCGGCGGGCACGAACTGCGGGATGGTCGCGAGGTAGAAGACGCCGACCTTCGGGTTGAGCAGGTTGGTGACGGCGCCGGTGAGCCAGCCGCGCCAGAGTCCCGGTTCGAGGCGCGGCACGTCGGCGTGCGCGGGTTCGACGCGCCGGAAACTCGAGACGAGCAGCCAGATGCCGAGCCCGACGAGATAGATGGCGCCGCCGAGGGTGAGCAGGTCGTAGGCGAGTTCGGAGGCGGCGAACAACGCGGTAGCGCCGACGGCGGCGGCGACACCCCAGACGAGCACCCCGAACTGGATGCCGAGTGCCGTCGAGACGGCGTAGGGGCGCGAGCGGGTGAGCGAGCTGCGCAGCACGAGCGCGGTGTCGAGGCCCGGGATGACGGTGAGGAGCGCTGCGACGACCGCGAAGCCGAGCAGCGCCTCGGGGATCGTCATGGCTCGACGATAGCCCGCCGCCCGGCGCGACCTTCCGCCGACGGGTCAGAGGTCGATCGTGCCGAGGTAGACGACGTCGCCGGGGCCGACGAACGCGCCCCAGCCGTCAAAGCCGAGAACCGGTTCCGGGTCGACACCCCCGGCGGCGAGGGACGCGGTCGTCATGTGGTCGGCCGTCTGCCAGATCTCGGGATGCCCACTCGCGTCCGGCTGCGCCCATCCCGCGGCCTTCAGGGTGGCCGCGACGGCGTCGGCGTCGATCCCGTCGGTGATGCCGAGCAGCTCGACGTGCACGCCGCCGTCGAGGTCGCGTTCGACGCCGAGTCGGCATCCGGGGAACGATTCGAGCACCGGTGCCGCGAACGCGTAGTCGGGGAACTCGATCACCCGCACCGCGCTCGGCGTCTGCGGCCCGACGGGCACGTCGGCGAGGTGCTCCTCGAGCGCCGCGGCGAGGCCCTCCGGGCACGTCGGGACGCCGGGCGTCGGGTCGGGATCCGGGGCCGCCGTGCAGCCCGCGAGCGCAAGCGCGAGGGCGACGAGCGCGGCGATCCGGGGCACGCAAGGCACCCTAGGGCACGGATGCCGCGAATTACTCCCGGGGGACGACGACCGCCGCCCGCGCGGCCCGTAGCATCGCTGCATGCACCGGCCCTCGCGCGTTCCCGGGCCGCACCGCGGGCCCCACCCGGGCTGGAAGCACGGCGGCGAGTTCCCGGGCTGGAAGCACGGCGGCGAATACTGGGGACCGCCGCCGTCGGAGTGGCGGGCACCGCGGTGGGCGACCTTGTGGCTCCCGGTCGTCATCTCGTTCCTCGTGCAGCTGTTCGGCGCGCTCCTGACGATCCGCGCCGGCGGGTTCACGCCGGTCGAGAGCGCCGGCGTGTTCGGTCTCGCCCTCGTCGGGCCGCTCGCCCTCATCGCGGCGCGGCGGTTCCCGGGACCGGTCGTCGCGATCACGGCCGTGGCGGCGCTCGGCGATCTCTTCCTGAGCCCGCACGGCGGCCCGCCCTACGTCTCGCTCGCGTTCGCGATCGTGAGCGCGATCGTCCGGGGGGCGCGCATCTGGGCGTGGGTGAGCGTCGGCGCTGCCTGGATCGTCGGGATCGCGCTTGCGATCTGGATCGGCCGGGAGGACTGGACGCCGGGACGCATCGCCGCGACGACCCTCGGCATCCTCATCGTGTTCGGCGTCGGCGAGAGCATCCGCACGCGGCGGGAGCGTTTCGCGGAGTACCGGCGCCTCGCGTCGCAGCGCGAGCAGAGCGAGGTGCAGGCGGAGCGCGTGCGCATCGCGCGCGAGTTGCACGACGTGCTCGCGCACTCGCTCAGCCAGATCAACGTGCAGGCGGGCGTCGGGCTGCACCTCATGGACCGGCAGCCCGACAAGGCCGCCGAGGCGCTCGCGAGCATCAAGGAGACCTCGAAGACCGCCCTGGACGAGGTGCGCGCCGTGCTGGGTGCGCTGCGGTCCGACGGTGCCAGCGACGCGCCTCTCGTTCCCGAGCCCGGCCTCGACCGGCTGCCCGCGCTCGTCGCCGGCATCCGCGGGGTCGACGTGACTCTCGACGCCGAGGTCCACGACGCTCCCAAACCCGTGCAGCTCGCGCTCTACCGCATCGTGCAGGAGTCGCTCACGAACGTCACCCGGCACGCGAACGCCCGCACGGCGCGGGTTCGGGTGTGGGCCGATGACGCGGCGGTCCACGTCGAGGTCGTCGACGACGGCACCGGCCCCGCGACGCTCGCGAGCGAGACGGGCGGGCGCGGGCTGCTCGGGATGCGCGAGCGCGCCGAGTTGCTCGGCGGGTCGCTCAGCGCCGGACCGGCCGACGCGGGCGGGTTCCGCGTCGCCGCGACGATCCCGAAGGAGGGCGCATGACGATTCGGGTGGCCCTGGCCGACGACCAGGCCCTCATCCGCGCGGGCTTCTCGAGCCTCCTCGGCGCCGAGCCCGACCTCGAGGTCGTGGGCGAGGTGGGGACGGGGCGCGAGGCCGTCGCCCTCGTGAAGCGCGAGCGTCCCGACGTCGTGCTCATGGACATCCGGATGCCTGACGGCGACGGACTGTGGGCGACGGAGCAGATCGTCGCCGACCCCGCGCTCGCCGGCACCCACGTCGTCGTCGTGACGACGTTCGAGCTCGACGAGTACGTCGCGCAGGCGATCCGGGCGGGCGCGAGCGGGTTCCTTGTGAAGGACACCGAGCCGGTGGAGCTCATCCGCGCGGTGCGGGTCGTCGCGGGCGGTGACGCGCTCCTGAGTCCGAGCGTGACCCGGCGGCTGCTCGAACGCGTCGCGACGTCGCTGCGGGACGCGCCCGACACGTCGCGCCTGCAGAACCTCACCGACCGGGAGCGCGAGGTGCTCGCCCTCGTCGGGCAGGGTCTCACCAACGAGGAGATCGGCGGGCGGCTCTATCTCAGCCCGCTCACCGCGAAGACCCACGTGTCGCGCATCATGTCGAAGCTCCTCGCCCGCGACCGCGTGCAGCTCGTCGTCATCGCCTACGAGACCGGCCTCGTCACCCCCGGCGCGGAGTAGCCGTGCACCGGCGGGCACTCCCGGGGGAGTAGCCGGATCGCTCCCCGCGGCGGATTCGGCCGAGGCGGCATCCGAGGAGAGTCGGGATGTCGGATCCACCCGGGATCCACGGAAACGGAGTGACTCGTGTTCACCGCTCTCGCCCTCACCGCCGCCGCCGTTGCGCACCCCTGGGGCGGCCCGGGGTTCGGCTGGCTGTTCTTCCTCGTCCCGCTGTTCTGGATCGCCGTCGTCGCCATCCTGTTCGCGATCTTCGGCCGCCGTCGCCGCGCCATGTGGGCTGCGGGCGGCCCGTGGGGCCACGGCTGGCAGGCCGCGCAGGCCGCCGCGAGCGCCGAGTCGGTGCTCGCCCAGCGCTACGCCAACGGCGACATCGACGAGAAGGAGTACCGCGCGCGCCTCGAGGTGCTGCGCAGCACCTCGCCCCAGCCGCCCGTCAAGTGACGCCGCCGGTCACGTGACGCCGCCCGTCGCCTGACCTCTCGCAACCCCGGCCCCCGCCCCGCGGCGGCCGGGGTTCGCGGTGTACGGGATAAGCTTCACCGTCAGGGCCGCGTCGGCAGCACCGCCGCGGAACGGGAGGCATTCTTGGACGCGATCACCGTCGTGCTCGCCGCAGTCGCGGGCGGTCTCGCCGTCGTCACGCTCGTGCTGCTCGTGCTCTGGCTGCGGGCCCGCCGCGTCGCCCGGAGCAACGAGTTCGACCGCACCGCCGCGGAGCGCGAGCGCATCGACCTCGAACTCACTCTCGCCGAGCAGACGAGCCGGCTGCGCATCGTGCGCGAGCTGCACGAGCTCGTGGTGCACTCCGTCTCGGTCATCATCAGCAACGCCGACGGCGCCCGCTACGCCGCCGCGCAGGACCCGGGCGTCGCCGCCCGGAGCGCCGCCGTCATCGCCGACACCGCGCGCCACACCCTCGCCGACCTCCGCCGCGTGATGGCGCTCTCGCGCGAAGGCGAGGCGGCCGCCGGCCCGCAGCCGCGGCTGTCGAGCGTGCGTGACCTCTTCAAGGTCATGCGGGATGCCGGACTCGACGTCGAGTTCCGCGAACTGGGGGAGCGCATCGACCTCAAGCAGGGCGCCGAGCTCGCGGTGTACCGCATCCTCCAGGAGGCGCTCGCGAACGCGCTCGCCCACGGCGGCGAGGGCACGTCGGCGATCGTCACGTTCACCTGGAACGACTCCGGGCTCGAGGTCGTCGTCGCCGACGACGGGGCCCGGGCCGCTGCCCGCCGCGAGGGACTCGACCCCGACGAGGTCGCGCGGGAGCGCGTGACGACGCAGGACGACGACCTCGCGGCCCTCACCCAGTCGCCGTCGGGGCGCGGCATCACCGAGATGCGCGAGCGGGCGGAGCTCTACGGCGGGATGCTCAACGCCGTCGTCGTGCCCGGTGTCGGCTTCACGGTCACCGCGATCTTCCCGGCGCTGCGCGACCACAACGGGATCGAGGGCGTCAAGCTGGGCGCCGAATGAGCCGCGCCCCGCGACCGCCGGTGCGCGTGCTGCTCGTCGACGATTCGCCGTGGCAGCGCGAGGGATGGGCGGTGCTGCTCGGCTCGCAGCCCGACCTGGAGGTCGTCGGCCAGGCGCACGACGGTGCGCAAGCGCTCGCGATCCTGCGGCGGCAGCGCGTCGACGTCGTGCTCATGGACATCCAGATGCCGCGGGTCAACGGTCTCGTCGCGACGGAACGCATCCTCGACGACGACGACGTGCGTGCTCAGGGGCCGGCGCCCCGCGTCATCCTCATGACGGGGGTCGACCTCGACGAGCACGTGCCCGCGGCGGCCCAGGCGGGCGCCTACGCGGTGCTCTACAAGGATGCCGAGCCCGAGGCCCTGTTCGAGGCGCTGCGCGCGGCCGCAGCGGCCCGTGACGAGTTCTGACGTCGACCGCTCGGGCGACGGCGCGGCCCTCCGCGCGAGCCTGAGCGTCGGCATCGCGGTCGCGGCCTACGGGCTGTCGTTCGGCGCCCTCGCGGTGGCGTCGGGCCTCGACGTGTGGCAGGCGTGCGTGCTGAGCCTCGTGATGTTCTCGGGCGGGTCGCAGTTCGCCGTCATCGGGGTGCTCGCGTCGGGCGGAACCGCCGCCGGACCCGCCGCGATCGCGAGCGCGGCGCTGCTCGGCCTGCGCAACTCGCTCTACGCCGTGCGGATGGGCCCGATCGTCGGCGGTCCGTGGTGGCGGCGGCTGCTCGCGGCGCCGCTCACGATCGACGAGTCGACGGCGGTCGGCACGGCGCAACCGACCCTTCGGGGGCAGCGCATCGGGTTCTGGGTGACCGGGGGCGTGATCTACGTCGGCTGGAACCTGACGACCCTCGCGGGCGCGCTCCTCGGCGACCTCGTCGGCGACGTGCGGCAGTACGGCCTCGACGCCGCCGCGGCCGCCGCGTTCCTCGGACTCATCTGGCCGCGCCTCTCCGCGCTGCAGCCCGTCGCCGTCGCGGTCGCGGCGGCCGTCGTCGCGGCGGTGCTGACCCCGTGGCTGCCGGCCGGCATCCCGGTGCTCGCGGCGGCCCTCGTCGCGATCGCCGTCGGCATCACGAACGTGCTCGGCTCCCGACCTGTCGACGCCCGGCAGGAGGCGCAGACGTGACCGTCTGGCAGATCGTGCTGCTCGCCTCCGTGGCGGTGCTCGCGCTCAAGGTCGTCGGCTACCTCGTGCCGCCGAAGCTCATGGAACGTCCCACGCCGGCCCGGGTCGCCAACCTCACGACCGTCGGACTCCTCGCGGCGCTCGTCGTGACGCAGACGTTCGAGCGCGCGGGCGACCTCGTGCTCGACGCGCGCCTTCCCGCCGTCGTGCTCGCCGGCATCCTGTTCGCCCTGCGGGTGCCGTTCATCGTCGTGATCGTCGTCGCGGCGCTCACCGCCGCGGGTCTGCGGCTGCTGGGCTGGATGGCCTGACCGGCGGCCGCTCAACCGAGGGTGGCGTTGAGGTCGGTCTCGAGTTCGAACCGATCGGTCCACCGCTCGAACAGGATCGAGTCGATGTGCCCGTCCCGCTCGACCTCCCACATCTCGTTGTCCCCGTCCTCGCCGAAGAAGTGCTCGAGGCCGGCGTCGGCGGCCGCGGCCCGCGCCTCCTCGAGGATCACCTGGATCTGCTCCTCGCTCACCCCGTACCAGAGCGCTGAGTACTTCCCTGGGTCGACCTGAAGCAGGCACGTCGGCAGGATCGAGAAGGCGCCGCGGAGGAAGGCGGGAAGTTCGCTCACGTCTTTCGCCTCGGAGCCCCACTGGGCGGCCTTGGCGGCGCAGTCCACGGTCTCGGCCCCCGCTCCCGGGTCGGCGGGGGTGGTTCCCGGGGCGGCGGTACACCCCGCGAGGGCGCCGAGCGCGAGGGTGGCGAGGGCGATCCGGGGGAGGAGTGTGGGGCGCATGTCGACAGCGTGCACCTGGGCGACGTCAACGCCCAGTCATGGATTCCCTGACGCCCCGCTACTCCTCCTCGAACGTGCGGTAGGCCTGCGCGACCTCGCCCGACATCGTCGAGCCGCCGTGTCCCTCGCCTTCGACGACGACGAGTCGGCTGTTCGGGAGCCCCCGGTGGAGCTCCCATGCGGTGGCGAGCGGGCCGCTCACGTCGAGTCGGCCGTGGATGAGTACCGCCGGGATGTGGGCGATGACGTCGAGCCGGTCGAGGATGCCGCGCGGCCCGAGCCACGCGTCCCGCGCCCACGCGTTGACGACCTGGGTGGCGAACAGTCGCGCGAAGTCCGCGTCGGCGTAGCGCTCGTCGGGCTCCCAGCCCGGGGTGAGCGACACGTGCACGTCCTCCCACCGGCACCACGCGAGCGCCGCCGCGGTGCGAACGTCGAGGTCGGGATGCCGCAGCAGCCTGTCGTACGCCTCGACGACGCGCTCGCCCGGCATCCGCTGCGACGCCGTCGCGAACTCCTCCCACTCGCGCGGGAAGATGCGGCCGACGCTCTCGGTGATCCAGTCGACCTCGGCACGGCTCGTCGTCGTGACGGCGGCGAGCACGAGGGCCGTGACCCGCTCGGGATGCGCCTGCGCGTAGGCGAGCGCGTAGGTGGAGCCCCAGGAGCCGCCCGCGACGAGCCAGCGCTCGACCCCGAGATGCTCGCGCAACTCTTCGAGGTCGGCGATCAGCCGGGGGAGGGTGAGCGCGTCGAGGGCGGGGCCGGGCGCGTCGACGAGGGGAGTCGAGCTCCCGCAGCCGCGCTGGTCGAACCCGACGATGCGCCACTTCTCGGGATCGGGACGCCGTCGGTAGCCCCCGCCTCCGAGGCCGGAGCCGGGTCCGCCGTGCAGCCAGACGAGGGCGGGCGCGTCGGGGTTGCCCGATTCCTCCCAGGCGAGTTCGGCGCCGTCGCTCAGGCGGAGCCGACCGGTGACGAGCGCCTCCTCGTTCACGGACTCAGGCGTCCAGGTCGTCGACGCCGGGCATCCACGACTTGCCGGGGTTCCCCCAGCTCTTCTTCTTGATCGCCTTCGCGACCGCCTTGTCGTGGGGGTGCGCGAGCCGGTCGGCGTAGAGCACGCCGTCGAGGTGGTCGTACTCGTGCTGGAAGATGCGGGCGAGCCACCCGTCGGCGCGGAGCTCGAACGGCGCGCCGTCGAGGCCGGTCGCGCGCAGCACCGCGACGGGGGAGCGGCGCAGCGGGAAGCGCTCCCCGGGGATGGAGAGGCAGCCCTCCGACTCCTCGTCCTCGTCGAGCTCGCCGAGCGGCAGCGGCGCCATGAGCAGTTCCGGATTGATCGCGGTGCCCTCGTGCAGCACGCCGTCCTCGTCGGTCCACGACCAGACGAAGATCCGCAGCCCGACCCCGACCTGCGGCGCGGCGAGCCCGACACCGGGGGCGGCGTGCATCGTCTCGACCATGTCGACGACGAGCTCCCGGATGTCGTCGTCGATCTCGGTCACCGGGAGGGCGGGGGTGTGGAGCACCGGATCCCCGGTGATGCGAATGGGTCGGACGGCCATTCGGCCAGGATAACGAGCCGCGGTCCGATAGATTTCCGGGGTGGATGTCCTGGATGAGCTATCTCTTCGGAGCGCCATCGGCGGCATCCCGGTGCTCGGCATCGCGATCGCGTTCGTCGGCGCGATCTTCCTCTCCCTCGGCGCGCAGTTCCAGCACCGCGGGGTGGAACTCGTCGAGGAGCGGCACGGGTCGGGCGCCCGAGCGGGCCTGAGTGTCAAGCAGCTCCTGCACCTCCTCGCCCGCCCGTCGTGGGTCATCGGCACCCTCATGCTCGGGCTCGCGATCGTCTTCCAGCTCACGAGCCTCGGCTTCGCACCGCTCATCGTCGTGCAGCCCATCGGCGCCGTCGCCCTCGTCATCACGACGATCGTCAACGCGCGGGTGAGCAACCACGCGATCGAGCCCGCCGTGTGGCGCGCCGTCGCGCTGTGCGTCGGCGGCATCGCGCTCTTCGTGACAGTCGCGGCGTTCGTCGCGAAGGAGCAGGTCATCCGCGAGCCGCAGCTCGTCATCATCCTGAGCATCCTCGGCGGCGTCGTCGTCATCCTCGGGCTGACGTTCGCGTTCGCCCGCAAACGCGCCGGGGCGCTGTTCTACATCATCTCGGCGGGCGTGCTCTACGGATTCGTCGCGACCCTCGCGAAGGTCGTCATCAACCGGCTCGGCAACATCTTCGCCGGCAACGTCGAGTTCGAGTGGATCACTGTCGGCTGCATCGCGGCGCTCCTCATCGCCGCCGCGCTCGGCGCCTACTTCGTGCAGACCGCGTACTCGCTCGGCTCGCCCGACCTCGTCATCGCGGGCCTCACCGTCGTCGACCCGCTCATCGCGGTCGCGATCGGCATCGCGGTGCTCGGCGAGGCGTCGCAGGCGCCGCTGTGGGTCATCCCGATCTGGGCGGTGGCCGCCGCGGTCGCCGTCTACGGCGTGTTCCAGCTCGCGAAGCACCACCCGCAGACGCACCGCTGACCGCCGCGTTCGCCGACGCGCGCGCCCGGCTGACGGATGCCGCTGCCCCGCTGGATTAGGCTCGTGCAGTGCGAATTCTGATCGGTGCCGACACTTTCGCACCCGACATCAACGGGTCTGCGTCGTTCACGAAGCGCCTCGCCGTCGCGCTCCAGCAGCGCGGCCACGAGGTCCACGTCGTCGCCCCCGCGCCCGACCGCCACCACGGCTCGCGCGTCGAGACCCACGACGGTGTCGAACTCATGGTGCACCGCCTGCTGTCGTGGCGCTGGTACCCGCATCCGTGGCTGCGCTTCGCCCTCCCGTGGCGCGCGCTGCCGAACGCGCGACGCATCATCGCCGACGTGAAGCCCGACGTCGTGCACTTCCAGTCGCACATCGTCGTCGGTCGCGGACTCGCCCCGGCGGCGAAGGAGAAGGGCATCCGCCTCATCGGCACGAACCACTCGATGGCCGAGAACATCGCCCAGCACGTCACGATCCTGCCGCCGTTCGCGGTGCGGCGGCTCATCGCGGGCCAGTGGAAGGCGGCCGCTCGGATCTACGGCATGTGCGACGTCGTCACGACGCCGACGAAGCGCTCGTCCGACTACTTCGAGCGCATGACCGGCCTCACCGACGTGCACTCCATCTCGAACGGGCTCGACGCGTCGAAGTACACGCCCTCCTACGAGCCCCGTGACGGCAACCGCATCGTCTACGTCGGGCGCCTCGACGAGGAGAAGAGCATCCACGAGCTCCTCCAGGCGGCGGCCCGACTGGATGCCTCCCTCGGCGCGCAGGTCGACATCGTCGGCGACGGCGAGGACCGTCACCGCCTCGAGCGCATCGCCCGGGAGCTCGGCATCGCCGACCGCGTCACCTTCCACGGCCGCATCTCCGACGAGGAACTGCGCGGCATCCTCACCCGCGGCGCCGTGTTCGCGATGCCGTCGCGCGCCGAGCTGCAGTGCATCGCCGCGATGGAGGCGATGGCGTCGGCCCTCCCCGTCGTCGCCGCGAACGCGATGGCTCTGCCGCACCTCGTGCACCCGGGCGAGAACGGCTACCTCTACGAGCCGGGCGACATCGACGCGTTCGCCGCGCACCTCATCTCGGTGCTGACCGCGTCGCCCGAGCAGTACACCGCCATGAAGCAGGCGTCGGAGAAGATCGTGTCGCGGCACAGCCTCGAAGCGACCATCGACACCTTCGAGGCGCTGTACCGTGGGGAACCGGTGACCGACCCGGTCACCGACTGACGTCGGGCACGGGA
>Ga0065721_10004784_pt1 | contig 27032 bp, 24 predicted proteins | sample Mesricmetagenome_FD_59108 | JGI IMG/M metagenome (GOLD analysis project Ga0065721, IMG submission 59108) | Mesophilic microbial community from rice straw/compost enrichment Sample: eDNA_1 v2 (version 2) | ecosystem: Engineered > Solid waste > Grass > Composting > Bioreactor | place: USA: Davis... | reverse complement strand
CCGTCGACCCTACGAGGACGGCGACGCCCGCGACGGCGAGGTCTTCGGACGTCCGGTCGACCTCGTAGTCATGGAAGGCACCTTCGAACGCGAGGCGCTTTCGGCAGAGAAGGTCCGCGGGCTGCTGCGCGCGTCCAGGGAGAGGCTCGGAACGGAGTCCGGCAAGGCCGCAGGCCCCTTCTTCGACAGGCAGATAGCTTCGATACGCAAGAGACGCTCGCAGGTTCTTCTGGCATCGCTTTCGGGGCGGTACATCTCGGTCGACATGGCGCTCAAGGACAAGGAGCACAATTCCGTCAAGGCCGCCGCCGAACGGATCGAGAAGCTCATGAAGTTCGCAGGAATGCTCCAGCCCGGGATACGGATGATGGTTCCGAACGAGGATGGCGAAAGCGTGCCCGGCGTCATCCTCGACGTCCGCCCGCCAGACGATTCCGAACTCCACCATCCCGGCCGCTGGACAGTGAAGTTCGCCGCTCCCGGCGATGCCCATGTGCGTGAGATCTCGATCGCCACCCTCATCCGCGACAAGTCCTACGAGCTCCTTCCGGCGCGGTCGGGCGAAGGCATGGTTCCGGATCTCAGGGCCTTCGACACGGCTTCCCGCGGCGTCGTCACGGAACGGCGCGAATTCCTTGCCGGCAACCCGGTCAAGGCTGTCGCCATAGCGTCGGAAACCTCATCGGGATCCATGGTGACCTACCGCCGTCCCGATGGTCAGTTCGACAGGGCGGTGCTGGTGAGCAGGCGAGGACGGCGCGCCCTCCTGAACCGCGCTTCCAAGACCACGGACGTCGCTGATGCCCGCGCGATCCTCGCCGACGGGAGGACGCTCTTCTCCGACGTCAACAACCGTCTGGCGGGCATCATCGTCGAGAGCCAGCAGAAGGGATACCTCCTCAGCATCCCGCTCAGGGGCAAGCGCTACGAGGAGGCGGCCTTCAAGCCGTACTGCCAGTCCTTCCGGGAAGACAGGAACATGCTCTCGGCCCGCGTTCCCGAGGATCGGCTGGACGACCTGCTTTCCTTCGTCTTCTCCCAGGACACTCCCCTCCACTACGAGGGCGTTCCCGTTCCTGCAAACGCCAGCCCGCCCCAGCAGCAGTCGAGGTTCGGCGGCGGAAGGAACTTTGGAGGAAAAGGATTCGCGTCCAAACGTTGACGCGAATCCTTGACTGCGCGGCCACCCGCCGTCAGTCTTTCCTGACGTGGAGACGGAGTTCCTGCTTTGACTGATTTCGCATACATCGCCGAAAAGCCTTCGCTAGCCGAGGCGCTGGCAAAGGTTCTCGGCAAGATCAACGGTGCCGCGCCCAAGAAGGGCAACGGCGTCTGGACGGTCGGCAAGGACTCCGTCACCTGGGTGCGGGGCCACTTCTTCGAGCTGTGGATGCCCCAGGACTACGACGTGCGCCAGAAGTCATGGCGCAGGGAGAACTATCCCTTCTTTCCCGACAGGTGGAAGCGCAAGCCCCGCAAGGACGACCGCAACTGGATCCCCGAGCAGACGAAGGTCATCAAGTCTCTGATCTCCAGCGCCAAGAACATCGTCAACGTAGGCGACGCCGCACGCGAGGGGCAGCTCCTCATCGACGAGGTTCTCGAGGAACTCGGGTTCGATCCGTTCGCCAAGAACGTCTGGCGTCTCTGGATCAAGGACATGACGGATTCCGGCCTCGAGGGCGCGATCCGCGGGAAATTCCCGAATGCCGAGAAGCGGAACCTCTTCCAGGCCGCCGTCATGCGCCAGAAGGCGGACTGGGTGCACGGCCTGAACCTGACCGGACTCTACACGGCGCTCGCCAAGGATGCCGGCGCAAACATGCTGATCTCGGTCGGCAGGGTCCAGACGCCGACCCTGAAGCTCGTTGTCGACCGCGACCGCCTGATCGAGAACTTCAAGCCGACGAAGCACTTCCTGCCCCACGTCAGCTTCCGTCACGCCAACGGCACGTTCCAGGCGAACTGGGTAATCCCGCCCGACCATCCCGGGCTCGACGCGGAAGGCTACTTCATCGACAAGGCAGCCGCCGCAGCGGTGATAGCGAAGGTGCAGGGGAAGAACGGCAAGGTTGAGTCCTACGCGACGACAAGGAAGTCGAAGGCCCCGCCACTTGCATACTCCCTCGCGACCCTCCAGAAGGACTGCTCCGCCAAGCTCGGCCTCACAGCGAGCGAGACCCTCGAGGTCGCGCAGTACCTGTACGACAACAAGCTGACCTCCTACCCCCGTTCTGAAAGCCAGCACCTGCCGACGGCGCTCTACCGGGACGAGGCACCCGCGATCATGAGCGCCCTCGCCAGCACTCCCGGCATCGCGGACGCCGCGCGCGGAGCAGACCTCAAGATCAAGTCGAAGGTCTGGGACGATGCCAAGACCAAGGACCACTACGGCATCGTGCCGACTATGGAGTTCAACGCGACGATGCTCCAGCGCTGCACTCCGACGCAGCGCGCGGTCTTCGAACTCATCGCGAAGGCGTTCATCGCCAACTTCTACCCCGACCAGTCATGGAACTCGCTCACCGCCACCATCGGCGTCGAGGGGGAGCGGTTCAAGGCGACCGGCCGCCAGATGATCACGCAGGGCTGGCGCGTCGTGTACGGTGCCGTCGAGGAGGACGAGGAGGAGAACGAGGATCCGGAGAAGGAAACGGAGCAGTCCGTTCCGCAGATGGCGAAGGGTGATCCCGTCAAGGCCGAGGGCGGCGGTGTCGCCGACAAGGAGACCAAGCCGCCGAACCGCTTCACGGACGGTACGCTCATCGACGCCATGACGAAGATCGACAAGTTCGTCCCTCCTTCCGACATCGAGATCAAGAAGCGTCTCAAGGAAACCGACGGCCTCGGCACGTCGGCGACGCGCGACAAGATCATCGAGACCCTGCTCAAGCGCGGCTTCCTCGCCCGTCCGTCGGACATCAAGGGCAAGGTGAAAGGCGGAAAGAAGGACAAGACACAGCTCATCTCGACCGAGGCGGGACGGTCCCTCGTTGACATCCTTCCCGGCCAGATCACCAGCCCCGGCCTCACCGCGCTGTGGGAAGGACAGCTCAAGAAGATCGAGGAGGGCGAGGTTGCTCCCGAGGTCTTCTACGACCAGCTCCTGAAGTCGGTCACGAAGAACGTCGAGCGGGCCAAGGAGCAGAAGATCAAGATCGCCGGCGCGACCATCGATCCGTTGCCGGGCGACGGCGAACTCTGCACGGCCTGCGGCGTCGGGCACATGCGCACGAGGATGTTCCAGAAGGGCGACCAGAAGGGCAAGCGCTTCCTGTCCTGCGACGGATACCGCAAGGACGACCCGAACTCGTGCCGCAACGCAGTCTTCCCGGAGTCCGGCCCCAGGCAGGAAGTGAAGCCTGCCGAAGGCCATGGCAAGGCCTGCCCGAAGTGCGGCAGGGGACAGCTCATGACCCGCAAGAGCAAGACCGGAACCGTGTTCCTCGGATGCAACAACTGGGTCAAGGACAATCCGAAGCTTTCGTGCGACCACGTCGAGTTCATCGAGGACAAGATCAAGGCGCTGCCGGGCGACGGCGAGACCTGCACGGCCTGCGGCAAGGGCGTCATGCGCACGCGCAAGTTCTTCAGCGGCCCGAGAAAGGGAGAGCGGTTCCTGTCCTGCGACGCATGGCGCAAGGACGACCCCGCCTCCTGCAAGAACGCGGTCTTCCCCGAAGGAGACAAGAAGCCTGCGGCCAAGTCTGGCGGGACCAGCAAGTTCTCCGGCAAGTCGGGTGCGGGTTCACGCCGCTCATCAGGAAGGTGAATCCTTCGTGATAAGGAGGATTCAGGAACAAAGACGTTGACCCGGCCCCGAGGCTGGCCGATCATTTTGCGTAATGATGGAGGTTACCCTATGAAGTTCCGCACGCTACTGCTCCTCGCAACGACGCTTCTTTCAGCGCCCGCCCTAGCACAGGACGCGCCGCAGCCTGCGGCGACCGAGCCGCGGCAGGACGAGGTACGGGCGCAGAACCCGCTTGCCGCGCGCGAGCAGGCTCTCGCTCCTGTCCTGAGCTGGATGCAGTCGATCGGCGTCAAGCTCACCTATCTTGGCGACGAGGGCGGACTGTCCGGCTACCTGGCCGAGGACGCCACCGGCAAGATGCAGACCATCTACGTCACCCCGGACCGCGAGCACGTCATCGCAGGACTTCTGCTGAAGCGCGGCGGCGACAACATCACCGGCGTGCAGGTGGGCGAGATGCGAGAGCGCTTTGCCAAGGCCGCCGAGCAGTACGTGCCGAAGGATGGCGCTCCGGCTGCTTCCAATGCTCCGGCCGCCTCCGAACCCTCGACACCTCCAGCATCGAGCGAAAAGGCGGAGTCGGAACCAGCCGACCCCGAGCCTGCCGGCGTCCCGTCCGCCGACGAGGCCGCCCCTGCTCCTTCCTCGTCCAGCGATGTGAAGGATGCTGCAAAGCCGGATGCCTCCGCGTCGTCGGACGAGCATGCTTCGGCGCAGCCATCCGCCCTCTCCCTTCCCGCGGCGACAGGCCCGATCGAGGGTGCCGCAGGCAATCCTTCGGAACTCTGGATCAGCAAGATCGACAAGGACAGGTTCCTCGAGGCCGCCGGCAAGGTTCCGTACTTCGAGGTCGGTTCGCTCAACGCGCCCATCACCCTCTACGAGATCGCCGATCCGCAGTGCCCCTACTGCCACGCGGCCTGGGACCACATCAAGCCGCTCGTCTTCGACAAGAAGGTCAAGCTGCGCGTCATCCTCATCGCCGCCCTCAATGGCAGCGAGCCGAAGGCGCGCGAGATCCTGGCTAGCGGGCTGCCCGCCCGCCGCTGGATCGAGAGCGACGGCGGCAAGAACCTGAAGCTCGAAATGGATCCGGAGTCCCAGCCATTCAAGGATTCGCTGGCCTTCCTCGATCAGAATATGGAATTCGCACGTGAATTCGGCGTGGACAGGACTCCATTCCTTGGGTACGTAGGATTCGACGGCAACTTCTATTCGGCTCTCGGCCTCCCATCCGACCTCAAGTCCTTCCTGAGCGCGGCAGTGGCCCGATAGCCCCACCTGATGGTCCGATGACAAATCCGACGCCTCCAGTATCAGACGTGCTCCGCGGGATCGAGACCCTCGCGTCGCAGTCGCGTGGGATGCTGGAGCAGGCTCTGGAACTCATCGAGAAGGCGGCCCGAGCCGAGGAGATCGCAATGGAGACGGCGATCGCCGCACTGGGCGAGGCCCACGGACGGACCGTGGTCGAGCTTGCGCGGATGCCTGTCGCTTCCGAAATGCAGGACATGCTGCGATCCATCAGGGATGCTGCTGCAGGCATGCTCGGCGAGATAGCCGCGCCTGCTCCGTCCGCAACGCATCACCGGACGCTCGCCCATCCAGCCGCCATACCCCAGACGGATGCGTCCGGGAAGGTGGAGATGTTCGGCATTCCGGTGCCCGCCAGCCGCCTGCAGGAGGCCGAGGAGGTCGTTGCGGCGGCGAAGACCGCTGTGGCGCAGAACCGCAAGGCAAATCCCTACGACCACTACCGCGGTAAGAACTCGTGGTGCAAGTCGCTCTTCCTGGCCGCTTTCTCGAGGATTTCTACCGATCAGGCCACGGATTCCCCTTCGTCCGAAGCATCCCCGGACGAGCGTGCGTCGCAGAGGCCCCAGACGCCTCCGGCGGCACCTGAAGTGCGCCCTTCCATCGCCGCCTCGGGGCCGGTGCGCGGAGCCGGATCCCTGCGGGAGGATCCTGCGCCACGGCCCGCAAGCCCCGTCCAGCCGCCGCCCCGTCCGCCCGTCGTGGCGCAGCCTCGGCAGCACGCCCACGGCGCGACGGCGCAGACAATCCCCGACGAGGTCCTGCAGCGGAGCGCCACGCCCACGCCTGCCCGTCCGACCACCCGTTTCTTCAACCACCGAACAAGGTAGGCCACCATGCCCCAGCTCATTCTCATCCACGGCCTGAAGACTGCAGGAAAGAGCCTGCTGGCTGCGCCCCTCATGGAGTCCCACGGCTATGCCCGGGTCAAGATGGCAGGCCCCCTGAAGAACATGGTCCGCTCCCTGCTCATCGATGCGGGTGTCGACGAGTCCCTGATCGAGGAGTATGTCGAGGGTTCGCTCAAGGAGCAGCCTATCCCTGAACTGTCCAAGAGCCGCGACATCTCGGCCCGCTCTCTCATGATGACGCTCGGCGACGAGTGGCGGAACCTGCACGGCAAGGACCTGTGGGTCAACATCGCGCGAGGCAAGATCCGCCAGCATCTGGAGGCGGGTCGGGACGTCGTCGTCGATGACATCCGCTACCTCTTCGAGCTGGAAGGCTTCATGGAGTTCAACCCGTTCAAGGTTGTCATATCGCGCCACGGCAAGCATTTCGAACCATGGGGCGAGGAACGCCATCCCGGCGAACGGCCGCTCGACATCGGCTATTTTGACTATCACTTCCTCAACAATGGCAATTCGATCGCGGCGCTTCATGATGAGCTGGAGAAGGTTCTGGCAATTCGTGGGTCCTACGTAGGTGCCCTCGCCGACATCTTGATGCCCAAGCTCGCCGTTGTCTGACGCGGCCCCTTATTGTTGACAACAATCGGATGATGTGCTCTACGATGTATCCATGAAAAAGGATCTCGGAAGAGCACTCACCTATGTCCTCCGGCACGCTCCGGAGGAGATCGGCATCGCACTCGACGATGCCGGCTGGACGCCCGTGGACAAGCTCCTGGCGGCGTTCCGCAAGGCCGGATACAGCGCCGACATCGACAAGCTGCGCGCGATCGTGGCTTCGGACGGCAAGAAGCGGTTCACCTTCTCCGACGATGAAAGGCGCATCCGCGCCGCTCAGGGTCACTCCGTGAAGGTCTCGCTCGGCCTTCAGCCGACGACGCCACCCGATGTCCTGTATCATGGTACGGCGGCGGCCAACCTCGACTCCATCTTCGCCTCGGGACTGAACCCTGGGAGCCGCCAGCAGGTGCACCTGTCCGCGGATACGGACACTGCGATCAAGGTCGGCGGCCGCCACGGACGACCTGTGGTCCTAAAGGTCGATTGCAGAGGCATGTCGGAAGCGGGCCACAAATTCTACAAGGCTGACAATGGTGTCTGGCTCACGGATAAGGTGCCCAGCTCCTTCCTGTCGTTCTGAATTGCCTAGACGAAGAGCTCACCCTGCTGCAGCGCGGCCCTCTCCGCACGCTTTCGAACCCTTGCGGCTTCCTTGAGGGCCTTCTTCTCCCGTTTCATTGCCGTTAATTCGTCAGCGGCGGCCGCTCTGGCAAGAGATGCATCGAGGGCCGCTTCGAGATCCGCAAGCCTGGAGAGGTCCTCGCGGTCGCAGACATCCATTGAAGTCTGGCCGCTGTCTTTCAATTTCCGCCTGCGAGGTATCGGCTCTCCCCAGACAAGCTCGCCTTTCTCGCGAACGTTCGCGAGTGATATGACAGGGTTGTTCAGGTGAGACTTGCCATTATTGAGAGAGCTTTCCCAGTTGTCGAACAGACGAGACAGGGTTTGCGGGTGCACCACATAGATCGACACGATCTGGCCTCCCCGATAGGCGGCGAAAATGAACCCGGCCCTCCTGTACTTGTTGATAGTCTTGGGGATTAGGTGGTGCGAAGTTGTGAACGCAGGCTTGGCATTGTCGAGATTGCAGGTCTTGAGTTCGTACTCGAAGCCGCGCGAATCCTTCAGATCGTTGCCGTTGCGACCTCCCACCACCGCCAGGTTCAACTGCAGCTTGACCTGGAGAACGCGGTGCCCATTGTCCTGCGCCAGATCATAGATTCCATGGCGGTTGCCGATGTCTTCAAGGATCCTCGTCATAACCTTGCTCACAAGGCTTGCTTGATAATGATCCGGGTGGGGTTCGATCTCCGCTCCGCCGACTATGGCCTTCGTTGAATCCTTCGATGAAGCGCCAAGGAGAGGAATGATCGCAGCCGCGCTGCGGAAGGCGACATCGTCCATCGCCCGCATGGCCTCCACCGCCTCCGCGATGGCATGCTCCCTCTCCTGGTCGGTCAGCCCGACCAGTTCCCTGGCATTCCCACCATCTCCGTGGCTTTCAGTCTGCATTGGGTATGGGATTTCGCATGCTATGGATCCGGAAGGATCAGGCTAGTCAATGGGTAGGCGTCCGGTGGTGCTCGATGATTGAATCACCAGTCCCAGTCCGAGCCACCCTCGCCCTTGGAGCACTTCGAGCACATCCGATTGTGCGCCCCTTCCGACCAGAAGATCTCCTGGCATGTCATGCAGGGTCTCTTCTTTCCGATCTTCCTCGGGTCGATGCCCTTCTGGTCCGCCGGCGAGGGAGCGGCGACAGGAAGGAACTTGCGGGTGACCTTGATCCTCTCGAACAGGGCCTTCTCGCTTCCGAACTCCTCGAACTCGGTAAGCTTTGCTGCCACGGCATCGATCGAGCGGCCGATATCGTCGGCGATCTCGCAGATGAGCACCTTGCCGTCGCGGTCGGTGTTGCTGCGCAGCGAATCCTTGAGTGCCGCGACGTCTTCCGGAGTCCACTTGCGGCGATGGCGCTCGTTGCCCTCGGTGCGTCGCGGAAGGTTCTTCCTGCTCGCCATCGTCTGAACGGAGGAAGTCGAACGCTTCAGCTCCAGAGCGATGAGGACGATGCTCATAACGCGCGGCCACATGTCGAGCAGGGCCTGAATGTGGCCATCCTCCCAATCGCGCCGTCCGAAGTCGCCCATGACTACCATTTCCAGATGTTTATTGACTTGAACCAATGTTCGAGGAGAATTGTTAGAGCCGTCAAGAAGAACTCAGAAAACGAATCCTTGATAGTTCGTTTTTCAAAGGATTAGGGGCAGGGAATGAGTGGGAAAACAGCCGCACCGGCGGATCGAAAGGCTTCTGCAGCCTCTGCCAAGGCCCAGGCCCGGACCGCGAAGGGGGCGTCTCCCCATGTCGAGGCCGCCGCCGGCACGGAACTTGCTCGCAATGCCCTGTCGCGGCAGCGCTACGAATTCGTCATGAAGGTGACGTCGGGCTTCGTCATACTCGCCATCCTGCTGTCCGTGTTCATCGTCTATCTCGCCACCCGGCCCGTCGAGTACCGCTACTTCGCGACCGACTCCAGGGGCAGCATCCGGGAACTCGTCGCTCTCAACCGTCCGATCCAGACCGACGAGGAGGTGCTGAACTGGGCGACCGCCGCCGTCACGAAGGCCTACTCCATGTCCTTCGCCAACTACGGACAGCAGCTCAACGACCTCAAGGTCAGCTTCACCGAAGCCGGCTGGCGCGGCTACGAGCAGGCCCTGCAGCGCGCAGGCTTCCTCGACGCGCTCCTGAAGAACCAGTACGTCACCAGCTCTGTGCCGAAGAAGGCTCCGGTCGTCGTGGCCCAGGGCATCGTCAACGGCGTCTACGGATGGCGGCTCCAGATACCGCTGATCGTCACCTTCACCAGCGCGAGCAACAGCAGTAGCCAAGACATAAATGTTGAGGTTACAGTTGTACGCAGGCATGAATCCGAAAACCCGTCGGGTCTCGGCATCGCGCAAATCCTTTCACAGTGAGGTCAGGGGAATGACTCGCAAAACCCGCATTCTTGCCGTCATGGCACTGGTTTCCGGCCTTGTTCCGGCTGAATCCTTTGCTCAGGACGCGAATCCTTTGCTTCTGCCCCCGGCCAACTATCCGGCGGGCACGAACAACAGCCCCGCCGCCGGCCAGATGGCCATCGCGCCGGCGGTACCAGCCGATCCGGACGCCGCCTTCAAGGAGGCGCTCAAGGGCATCGTTCCCCTCACCGACGAGCAGGTGCGCAAGCTGCGCTCGGAGCTGGACAAGATCGACAAGGCGCAGGGCGAACCCCTGACGGCCGTCAAGCCCTCGACGCGGTCCATCCAGGTTTCGCTCCGCTCCGGCGAGTATCCGGCTGTCATCAACACTTCGCCGGGCTGGATCTCGACAATCACCTTCTCCGACGTCACGGGCCAGCCTTGGCCAGTTCTCTCCGTGACGAACGGCAATCCGGACGCCTACAACATCCAGTCCTCGGGGCCGGAGGGATCCACGAACATCATAACGATCAGTTCCAAGCAGGGCTATGTTCCCTCCAACATCGCCGTGACGCTGGTCGGCGCGAAGGTTCCGATCCTCATGACACTGCAGCCGACCGACAAGGGCGAGGTCGACTTCCGCGTCGATGCGCTGCTCGACCAGCGCGGCCCGAACGCCTCCTACGACATCGTGGCCAACGAGACGCTTTCTCCCACGGACGACAGCACGATGCTTGCCTTCCTCGACGGCGTCCCGCCGGCCGGAGCCAAGCCGCTCAAGTCGACCAGCCGCGACGTCCAGGCATGGCGCTACAACGACCTGACCTACATCCGGACCGAGAAGGCGCTCATGGCCCCGGCACCGATCCGCAAGACGAGCAACGCAAGCCGCACCAATGTCTGGGTCATACAGGACGTGCCGGTTGTCCAGTTCGCCGACCGCGACACGGGCCGCACCGAGTTCGTCAACATCAGCCGCCGCTAAGCCCACCGGAGTATTCGAGATGTCTGAGACTGGTATCGCAAAAAGTCTGAAGGACTCCGTCGTCGGCGGCAGGAAGATCCTTATCCCGGTGGCCATCGCGGCGATCGTGGCTGTCGGATACACGACGCTGTCGAGCGAGGATCCGCCTGCGAATCCTTCGACAGTCACCAAGGGGCCGATGGACGGAACGCCGACGCTCCAGGGCGGCGCGACGCTCTCTCCGGCATATGCGCAGGAACTGGGGCGCGCCGACGAGCAGCGGATCGATGAGGCCCGCCAGACGGGCGGCTCTGCGATACCAACCCTTCGTCCGGGTACGCAGGAGCAGCTCGCGCCTGTTCCTCTGCTCGACCCGGTTGTCGACGAGACTCCGGTCGTGGAGACACCAAAGGTGGATGCCGCTCCGATCGTCCTGAACGTGCCACCTCCGCCTCCGGTGCCGATCGTGACCGCGCCTCCTGCCGCGATGTCGCAGTCCAGCCCGGAAAGCCTCGACTCTCTGAAGACCTACATGTCCTCCCTGCGCCGCGCCAACCCGGTGGCAGAGGTTACGACCTACGCCACCATCGAAGACAATGCCCAGCAGCCTTCGGCGCAGCAGACGGCTCCGGCCGCAGCTCCTTCCGCCGCCGCCGAGGCGGAGTCGAAGATCAAGCTGCCGCTCGCAGGCAAGATACTCTACGCCCAGATGGTCAGCCGCGCCGACTCCGACGCGCCCGGCCCGGTGCTGGCGAAGATCGTCCAGGGCGACTACGCCGGGGCCACTCTCATCGGATCCTTCCAGAAGGCTGAGAACGCCCTCGTGATCAGCTTCGACCGGATGACGGTGGAGAACACCCGCGACGGCGAGGAGATCAACGAGACCATCGCGATCGAGGCCATCGCGGTCAGCACCGACTACATCGGAACGGCCCTCGCAACGCATGTCGACCGCCACCTCTTCCAGAAGATCGGCATCGGGTTCCTGGCGGGCTTTGCCGAAGGCTTCGGCGACGCGATCAGCCAGAAGGGCCAGACGACGATCAGCGGCACGACCGGCACGATCACCACGAGCACGGGCGACCTCTCGACCAAGGAGGAGCTCTATTCGGCAGGCGGCAAGGCCGTCTCCAATACCGGATCGATCCTGATGGATGAATTCGGCCGTCGCCCGACGACAGTGCGCGTCGAAAGCGGCACCCCCATCGGCGTCCTTTTCCTCTAATCCCGCGAGCAGAACAATGGCAGACATCGACAGCAAGAACAAAGACACGGCCGACGGCTTCGACTTCGACGGGATGGACTGGGGCAGCGAGGACACGTCGTCGTCGGCCTCCTCCGGGTCCGCAACGACTTCGGCCGGAGGCGATGACCCATTCAGCCCTGCCGGGGATGACGACGACGGCTTCGGCGGCGGCGACAGCTTCTATTCGCTTGAGCAGATGCCTGATGCCGACAGTTCCGACGCATTCTCGGATCTCGGCGGCGGAGACGACTTCGGCGACATCAAGACCGATGACGAACCCGTTTCCTATGACTTCGGATCCGACGACGACGATCTGCCGCAGGGACGGAAGATCACGGACGATGCGTCGGGCTTCGACGCACCCGAAGATCCCTTCGCGTCCGACGATGCCTACGCTGCGCAGCAGGACGACGAGACGGTCGATCCCTTCGCCGTACCCGATGAGGCTGACGACGCCGCGACCGAGGAGCAGCCTGCGGCCGCGGACAAGCCGAAGTCGAAGCTGGTGACGTATGTCATGGCAGCGGCGGCGGCGGTCATCGCCATCGGCGGTGTCGTCTATGTCGCTCCTTCCTTCATCGGCGGCGCGCCGCAGCAGGTCGCAGAGGTTCAGCCCGTCCAGGACGATGCGCCCCCGTTCCCGTCGTCCCTGCCGCCCCAGGACATCGCGCCGCCTGAAGTGATCGCTCCCGAGGTCGCGCAGGTCGCACCTCCTGCCGTGGAGCCTGTTCTGGCGCTTCCTTCCGCTGAAGCTCCGGCAGAGGCTCCGCCTGCGCTCACGCTCCCCGACCTGCAGGCTCCCGCGGCTCCCCAGCAACCGACGCCTGAGGCTCCGGTTGCGCAAGCACCTGCGAACGATCCGTTCAAGGATCTGGTCGGCGGCAAGGAGCGAGGCGGCATCGATGCGATGAAGGACGCAGAACCGGCGGCTCCCGCGGCCCCGTCCGTGCATGCGTCGGAGGTTGCCGCGCTCGCAGCGCGCCTCGAGGCGCTTGAAGGCCGCGTTGAGACCCTGGCAGACAGCTTCGACAATTTCGTCGAGGCGAGCATCAAGACGGCACAGGCGGCTCCCGCCGCCGTGACATCGCCCGCCGAGCAGCCCGAACCTGGCAAGATCGTCCCTCCGATGAAGCCGCCGATTATCGAAGGCGTGTCCCTCAAGGGCGTCGCCGGGGACGTGGCGTGGATCAGCACCAAGTCCGGCGTGGTCGAGGTCAAGGTCGGAGACGAGATCCCGAACGGCGGCAAGGTGGTCACGTTCAGGAACTACCGGGGCGACTGGATCGTCGTCACGACCGACGGTCTCGTGGTTCGCCAGTAAGGAGCCGAGCATGCTGAAGCCCCTGCGCCCGCTCGGACTGAGCGTTAAGTGCCTGAACTGGCGCATGAACGACGCGGACGCAGCGGATGCGGACGCGGAGTTCAGGTCGCGCCGCAAGACCGCGCTCGAGCGCGACCAGCATTCCTGCCAGTTCTGCGGCTTCAGGACGATGCACTGGCAGGAAGTCCACCATGCCAATGACGATCACGCCGACAACAGGCTCGAGAACCTGATCACGACCTGCTCGTTCTGCCACATGTGCCAGCACATAGGTCTCGCCGGATCGCACAAGGAAGCCGTCCTCATCTACCTGCCCCAGATCTCGCAGGCGGACCTTCATCACCTCGTCAGGACTGCCCTGATCGCCGAGCGGGCTCTCGACGTCATAAGATCCGACCAGCGCTCCGCGCCGCCTCTCATCAGGCAGCACCGGGAGGCCGCCGATGTCGCGAAGGCCGTTCTCGCCGCACTCAGGTCGCGTACCGAAGGCGCGGAGAAGCGAATCCTTACAAGCGACCCCGCCGAGATCGCGAACGTCCTCAAGATGCTTCCGGACGATGCCTATGCCCGCCGCAACGACACGCTCGCAGGCATCCGGCTTCTTCCTCTCGGGAAGCGGTCGAAGGGCCACGAGGACATCATGATCAAGCAGCTCGACTCCTGGATGGCGACGGGCGGCCCCTATGCCCTGCTGAAGCCCAATGCGTGGCTTGGTGTCCTGAAGGCAGTCCTCGCAGGTTGACCAATTCCTTCGATTGTCGGTCTAATCATTGAACGTCGTTCGTCCGGAAGGGTATCAGGGAAGGTCGCAGGTGCATGTCAGACAGGGGTGTCAAGAAGTTCGGAGTCGTGCTCTTCGACGACGACAAGGATCCGGCAGGAGGCTGGGCCTATGTCGAGGGCGAGCGCATGGCCCGCCGCATCACCTCCCCTGACGACCTCTCCACCGGAACCGTCTGGTGGACGAACGTCACGAGCGACTACTTCTTCTTCAAGACTGAACTCTACAAGCGCTCCTGGCTCCGTCACGACAAGTATCTCGTCGTGACCCACAAGGACGTCATGCGCGAATGGAACTACGATCCTGCGCTGACCGATCCCGCGATCATCTGCCAGGTGACCGCCAAGTTCTTCTCGCGGATCATGCTGATCTCGTTCAGGCTCATCAAGGACGTGCAGCCGCGCATCACGATGGAGGATGCTTTCGTCGGCCAGACGCTGCGCGAGGATCTGCGCGTCGTCCTTCCCGAGGTGGAGTATCCGCGTTCGGAAGCCGCCTCCATCATGAAGGCCGACAAGGCCTTTGCCGAATTCACTCCGACGACAATGAAGTATGTCAAGGATTCGACATGGGCCATGGTTCGAAAGCCCCGCCTGCTGTACGCGCTGGAGATGCTTCAGACACCTGCACCGCTCGGGCCGTTCGAGTTCATGTCTCGCAGGGACATCTCCAGCGCGAGCCAGGACCGCAACATGTTCGTCAGCAAGTCCACGCGCCCCTGCATGGTCGAACTGGCACTGGAGAACATGAACCCCGACATCGCGCCGGTCTACAGCTTCGGCACCGTCGCCGACAAGAACAAGCGCATCTCCAGGACGTGGGTGCCCCACAACGAGTTCCTGGTGCTCAACAACATCGCCGAGGTCGACGTGAAGTCTGCCTGGGTCGGCCGCGAGTACGGCAGCCTCCTGCAGGAGCTTCCGGACTCCGTCCGCGAGTTTCTGTTCGACAAGTTCAACGAGTTCTCGTGGTCGGCCGGCATCGTCGCCGAGACCCTCTGGCGGGCCTGCTGCCTGAAGGAAGGGCGGGCGAAGGCGGGCAAGCTCTCCGACGGCGAGGATCGGGCCGGAACAAGCTGGCAGGGTGCCTGGATCAAGGGGGCCGACAAGCTGTCGATGTTCTCTTCTTCGATGGATCTGGTGAAGATGGGCTACTCCGTGTCGTCATACGGCATCGGATGGATACGCGCTTCGATCACCGAGGAGATGCGATCCGACTTCGTCAACGATGCCCTGTCGGTCGGACTCATACCCACCATGACCGACATCCCTGAAGGGATGTACGACATCCATGACGACTTCACCTGGGGCGGCGACCAGAAGTCCAAGATGATGGCGCTGTTCCAGTCCGCCAAGAAGCGCGACATGCTGCTCAATCTCGACCGCGTGCCCACCATCCCGCCGGACAAGAAGAAGCCGTTCATAGCCGAGCTGCAGAAGCAGTACCTGAGGCAGGGCATCTGATCCTGCTTGCGTATTGCCGTCCATGAAGGGATCCTCTCCTAAAACGAGGACATTGCAGTGGAACGGGCATCACCCCCTGATCGAATCGACCTTCCCATGGCTCTGAAGGCGCACGGGCTGCTTGACGACGGAAGCTGGATCTACGCGCTCATCGACGGCCACGGGCATGAGGTCGGAGCTGCCGTCCTTGTTCTGGAAGAGCAGACCGCGTATTTCAGTGACATCTGGATCGCTCCCCACCTGCGCCGAAGGGGCATAGCCACGGCTCTCTATGATGCCGTCGAGTCATCCGGCATCGCTCTGACCCCTTCGAGGGAGCTGGACGAGGACGGTGCCCTGTTCTGGGAGTCCCGGCTCGCATTCAGGACGTGCATCCCGGGCGTCGTATGACCCTGGGCGCTTGCCTTCATATCGCATCGTCCTGTTGTTAGGCGTGGACGCCGGCATCGACCGCGTCGATATAGTCGAGAACCTCGTCGGCGCGGCCTTCGCGGACCAACTGCATCGCTGTCATTCCCGAGAAACCCGGTAGCGGTTCTGTGCAGTACCAGTCATGGGCTATCAGGGCCGACCCGAATCGCTCCTCCATCCTGTCGATGATCCTGGTCATCTCGTGCAGACGGCGCTGCATCATGTCGCCACGCATCCCTGAAGGACCCGGGCGGATCCGCCGACAGCCGCCATGGCGGCCCTGTGCGGCCTTCCCTTCTTCGCGATCTCGGTGAGTCCGCCATATTCAGAGTTGTATTCCGCTTCCTCGAGTATGTTGTATCTGACATAGCCTTCGAGGCTTTCTCCGGTCACCGATCTTCCATCTGCAAGAATGGTGTCCCTGATCGAAGGAAACGCCTTCTTCGCCTGGCTGAATGCGTCCACGACGCTCCGCACGTCCAGCGCATCGCTGCCGAGAACCTCGCGCAACCGACCGTCGGCCATTGCATGATGGGGAACCTCCCAGATCCTGATCGAGCAGTCGGGCGGAAGATCGAGGTCGAGATGGTCGCGCAGCAGTCCCGACGATGTCACTGGCCGTCCATCGAAGTCTTCCGCCCAGGCCCTGACGAGCCTCCGGTCGGATCCGAACGCCGTGGCGACAGGATAGCCGAAGTGGGTGGCGATCCCGATGGCGGCATTGAGCGATGCGACTCCCAGAGCGTAGTCCTCTTCGAACGCACCGGATCCATCAAGGGGGGCGAGATCGGTGAACTCCTCCGGCGGCGGCAGGATGCCGAACCTCCTCAGCACTCGACGGGCATCCCGGTCGGCCCATTCGCGTGTGCTGTCATACTGGTGTGCGAGTACCTGGTAGGAACCGAACCCGATGTAGCGCTTGACATCGTCATAGGTTTCAAGCGTGTCGAAGCCGACACGTCCGAAATGCATGTACTTGCGGCAGTGCCGCGCAGCGCCGCTTCGATGGACGCGGCCTGTCACGTCCCAGACGTTGCCATCGGGGTCGATGCAGGCGACATGCTTCAGGCTGTGGAGCACCTCGTCATCGTCGTTCAGGATGCTTTCCTCCGCCTTGTCGTAGACGATGAGGATAGGCCAACCGGTATGCCGATGGACCGCCTCGGCGAATTCATGGCACGAGCCTTCGGTGTAGGTCGAAATATCGCTTCCTGATGCTGCCGACTGGATGAAGCTCACTGCGGTCTCCGCCTCTTTTCTCCGGTGTCTATCGTGCGGAAGAAAGAAGGCAAGCCACAATCGCCTCAGACCTCCTCCGCCACCTGCACGACGCCGTCGATCGACTTGAGCGAGTTCTCGGCGGCCTGGTCGATGAGATACTTGCCCTCCATCGCGATGTTCGTCTCGGCCTCTCCGATCCTGAGAGTGATGATGACCGGAACCGACTGCGGCGCATCGTCGTCGCGCATGCGGGTGACGGTTGCGTTGATGTCGGCCGCCTTGCGGCGGATGCCGTCCATCCTGGCGAGCATCCTGACCTTCTCGAGATCGGCTTCGGAGATCTCTCCCTTCTCATGTCGGTCAGCCGCTTCTCGCACGCGGTGCGCCTCTTCGGCTGAAGGCATGACGTTGTCGCGGTCGACGACGATTCGGATCCGTCCGCGCTCCTCCGCCATCAGCGTCTCGGCGTCGTATGCCTCGTCGCCGTAGATCGACACGGAATTGTTGTCCCTGATGACGACGCGCCCAAGCACCACCACAGGACGCCGGGCGATGGTGGCATTGCGCAGGACGTTCTGCAGGTCGTCCAGCTTGCGGCGGTCACCGGAGAACCACACTGTGAAGCTGTCGTTCTTCTCGGCCAGCTCTGCTACGAGGTACGGGTTGCCCTTCCTGCTGATCCCCGCGCGGTAGTTGTCCACCAGACCCGCCAGACGCTTGTCGTTGAGTTCCGCCCGCCCGTTGTCCTTCATCCACTGGATGAGCGACGCCTTCCGCTTGACCTTGATCTTCCGCAGCCGTGCCTCGTAGCGCTCCATCGGGTGTTCGCCGAAGTAGAAGCCCACGGCCTTGAACTCGCGGTCCACGCGGTTGCCCCATTCAGGGATGTCCGCAGTCTCGGCCGGCACGGCGATATCCAGCTCGCCACCGAACAGGTCGATCTGGTTCGGGTTCGTCTTGCGTCCGCCGCGCGATAGGAAGGCGAGGACGTTGGCCGCGGATGCCCGGTTCTTGGCGAGCAGGTCGAAAGCTCCCGCCTCCGACAGCTTCTCGAGCTGTCCCTTGTTGAACTGGGATCCTGCGCGCTTGTAGAAGTCCTCCAGTGACTTGAATTCCCCCTTCCGTCTTGCTTCGAGCAGGATCGGCAAATCGATGGAAATGCTCTGGATGGCGGCAAGGCCGAAGCGCACACCGAATTTGCCGGGCTGGTATTCTTCGGCCGTGAAGCGCGGCCCGGACCTGTTGATGTCGGGCAGCAGCATTGGAATGCCGCGCGCGTTCATGTCGTCCTTGACCTTCGCCATGCGCTTCGGCCCGTCGGTCGAACCGATTTCATATGTCATGAGCGCGGCGAAGAACTGGGCCGGGTAATGGCACTTGAGATAGGCGGTGTGATAGGAAATCAGCGAGTAGGCCGCCGCGTGCGACTTGTTGAAGCCGTAGCCTGCGAACTTCGCGATGTGGTCGAAGAGGTGGTCGACGGCCTTGGCGTCGCGGCCGAGAGCGACCGCGCCGTCGATGAACTTCTTGCGCTCCTTGTCCATCTCCTCCTGGATCTTCTTGCCCATTGCGCGGCGCAGAAGGTCGGCCTGCCCGAGCGAGTAGCCTGCAACCTTCTGGGCCACGAGCATGACCTGCTCCTGGTAGACCATGATGCCATGCGTCTCCTCGAGGAACGGCTTCGTCTCCGAGACCGGTTCCGGGTAGATCGGAGTCGCGGCACCGTTCTTGCAGTCGACGTAGTGGGGGATCATGTCCATCGGACCCGGCCGATAGAGCGAGGTCATGGCCACGAGATCCTCGAAGCGGTCCGGCTTGAGAGCCTGCAGCCACTTCTTCATGCCATCCGATTCAAACTGGAAGATGCCGTTCGTCTCGCCGCGGGCAAGCATTTCGTAAGTCTCGGCATCATCGAGAGGCAGCAGGTCGAGGTTGATCTCCTTGCCAACCGTGTTGCGGATGTGCTCGACCGCCTCGCGCAGAACCGACAGCGTCTTGAGGCCGAGGAAGTCGAACTTCACGGCTCCCGCAGGCTCCACATCCTTCATGTTGAACTGGGAAACGCCCATCTGCTTCTTGTCGTCCCAGCCGATGGCGCAGATGTCCACGAGCGGCACCCCGGTGATGAGGACGCCTGCGGCATGGGATCCGTTGCTTCGGAACAGCCCCTCGATCTTCATCGCGTTGTCGAGGAGGATCTTGTACTTCCGGTCGGATTCGACCATCTCGCGGAACTGCGGCTGGTCCTTGTCCGCAAGCGCCTCCTTGAGAGGCTTCGGATTGGCCTTGTCCATCGGGATCGCCTTCGTGAGGCGGTCCATCTCGCCGAAGCCGTATTCTCCGAACTCGTCAGACCTCGCCACGCGGCCGACGTCCTTCAGCGCCGTCTTCGACTTGATCTCACCGAAGGTGGCGATAAGCGCGACGTAGTCGGAACCGTACTTCTGCAGCACGTACTGGATCACTTCCTCGCGCCGGTCCTGGCAGAAGTCGATGTCGAAGTCGGGCATCGAAACGCGCTCCGGATTGAGGAAGCGCTCGAACAGAAGGCCATGCGGAATGGGATTGATGTTGGTGATCTGGAGGGCGTAGGCCACGAGAGAACCCGCACCTGAACCGCGGCCGGGGCCGACCGGGATGCCCTGCGACTTCGCCCACTTGATGAAGTCGGAAACGATGAGGAAGTAGCCGGGGAACTTCATGCCCTCGATGATGTCCAGCTCGAACTCGAGCCGCTTCCAGTATGTCTCGTGCTCCTCCTCGGGGATGAGCATGAGGCGCAGCCGCTCGGCCAGTCCGTCGCGGGACTGGGCCTTCAGCTCCTCGGCCTCGGTGCGGCCTGTCCCGGCATCGAACGGGGGGAGGATCGGGTCGCGTTTGGTGACCATGAAGGAGCATCGGCTGGCAATCAGCGCCGTGTTCGTCACCGCATGGGGGATGTCCTCGAAGAGCGCCTTCATCTCGTCGAGCGACCGCAGATAGAAGCGCCTCTGGGACTTCGCGATGACACCGTCGTCGCCGATCTTCACGGTGCCCTGGCTCTCGACGGCCTTCAGGATCTCGAATGCGTCGTTCTTGCTCTCGACCGAGTACCACGCCTCGCTCGCAGCAACGATGGGCACGCCAGTGCGCACGACGCCGTCCATGCACTCCAGTGGCGGCGCGGAGAGGGCCATGTCGATCAGCTTNTCCTCGATCGCCACCTCGTCGGCATCCTCGTCGCCCGTGCGGGCGATCTCGACGTAGANGCGGTCGCAGAAGATCCCGCGGAGGTATCCGAGCAGGTCCTCGGCATCCTCGTCCCTGNNGTTTTCCAGGAAGCGCCAGATGCATCCGTCCCGTCCGCTCGTCAGGGCGATCACCCCTTCGAGATAGTCTTCGAAGAAGGCGGTGTCGATGATGCCTTCGCCACCCTTCGTGCCCTCGTGGGGACGGTGGGATGCCGACAGGATGGTGCAGATGTTGGCGTAGCCCTTCGCGTTCTGCGCGAGCAGGAGGATGCTGCCCTTCAGGCCGTTGTCATCCAGCGACAGCCAGAGCTTCGTGCCGATGATCGGCTGGATGCCCGCTTCCGCCGCATATTTGGAGAACTGGAACGCGCCGTACATGTTGCCCTCGTCCACGAGGGCGATGGCCGGGATGGAGAGCTTCGCCGCGCGGGCCACCATCTCCTTGACCTTGCTCGCGCCCTTGGAAAGGGAATAATCGGAATGGACGTGAAGCTGGGCGAACGCTCCCGGAGGCAGTCCAGCAGGCCGGGCTCCTGTGCCCGCATCGTCATGCTGTTCAGTCTGCTTCAAGGATTCGCTCATCATGTCTCTCGTGCTCTGGAAGGATTCGAAGCATATGCCGAGGGGCTGGCAAGGTCGATATCCTTTTAATCCTTGACACGCAAGGACTGATTTGGTCAACAGGATGGGCAAGGAGACATGAGATGGAAATTCTTCAAGGACTCGATGCGGACCAGGAGCTTGCGGTCAGGTCGTCATCAAACTCTTCGATCGTCACCGCCGGTGCCGGCACCGGCAAGACCAGGACGCTGACGGCGCGCATCTCACATCTCATCGTCGAGCGCGGCATCCCGGCCGACCAGATCATGGCCGTGACCTTCACGAACCGTGCCGCGGCCGAACTGCGCGAGCGCATCGCGGACAATATCGGCCCGCTTGCGGCAGGTCTGCGCCTCGGCACGTTCCACGGCCTCTCCAACCGCATCCTGCGCCGTCATGCGGAGTATGCGCGTCTGCGCTCGTCCAATTTCGAGATCATCGACGAGGACCAGTCCAAGGAACTGATGGACAAGGCTGTCCGCGTGCCTGGCGCTTTCGGCGTGTTCCGACCGGATCCGGCTCTGTCGGAGGCGGAGAACCTGGCGGCATCGAAGGAGTTCGAATCCAATCTCCGGGGCTTCACCTCGCGCGCCCTCTCGCAGGTGGCGGCATGGAAGTCCTCTGGCCTTACGGACGAGGAGGCGGGCGATCCAGCCCGTCCAGCACGCTCGGAACAGGAGGAGCGCCTTGCCGCGGCCTACTGCGCATACCAGTACGAGCTTGAGTCTCGCAACATGGTGGACTTCGGCGACCTGATCATGAAGACCGTCATGCTGCTGCGCGGCCACGAGGACATACGCCTTCTCGAAGCGGGCCGCATCATGCACATGCTCGTCGACGAGGCGCAGGATGCAGACTTCATGCAGGTGGAGTGGGTCAGGCTCCTCACCTCCGTCCACGGAGGACTGACCGTCGTTGGCGACGAGGATCAGAACATCTACGCCTTCAAGGGCGGCTACCCGGGAGCCATGAGAGACATGGCGGGACCTTCAGCCGCCGAATTCACCCTTCGCACCAACCGGCGCTGCACCGAGGAAATCCTGAAGCCTGCTGTCACGATCGTCGGCTACAACCGCCGCAAGGGCAAGAAGGAGCTTTTCTCGGGCCGCCATGGCGCACCCGTGCGTGTGACAGGTCATCCGACCGACGCCAACGAGGCCGCATGGGTTGCCGCGCGCGTTGCCGAACTCATTGAGGGCGGGGCCAGCCCGTCGCAGATCGCCATCCTCTTCAGGACGACCTTCGCGATGGCCCCATTCGAGGAAGCCCTCGCCCGCAAGGGTGTGGCCGCCAAGGTCTGCAGCGGCACCTCCCTGCTCGCGAGGGAGGAGGTCCGCGACATCCTCGCCCTGCTGCGGCTCGCCCTCAATCCGTTCGATGACCTTTCGTTCATCCGCATCGCCAGCAAGATGACGAAGGGACTCGGCACCGTTGCGGTCGATGCAATCGCGGCGCTGGCAAAGGCTCGGGACATTCCCCTTCATGAAGCCTGCGTGCAGGCCACCGACGCCTCGTCGGGCATTGCCCTCAAGAAGCCGGGGCGTACGGCCGCCGCCAGCCTCGGCTCGGCTCTGCAGGTGCTTGCGGAGGAGGGGCGCTGGGGCAGCCATCCATTCGACATCATCGGCACGGCTCTGCGCGAGACCGCATATTTCGAGACTGTATCCAATCCCGGAGATCAGTCGGACAGGAAGGCTAATGTCGAGGCCCTGCAGCGCCTTGCAGAGGGCTTCCAGGATCCGGCTCTCTTCCTCCAGGAGATGGCTCTCCTCACCGACATCGAGGATGTATCGGAGGCCGACATGAAGAAGGTCCGCCTCCTGACGATCCACGCGTCGAAGGGTCTGGAATTCGATCATGTCTTCTGCCCGGCATTCGACGACGGCGTCATGCCGAACCCGCGTGCCGTGGACGAAGGCCGAAAGGGCAAGCCCGGCGACCGATGGAACGGCCCGCAGGGCGGAGGTCTCGAGGAGGAGCGCCGTCTGGCGCACGTGGCCTTCACCCGCGCCCGCCACACCCTCGACGTGAGCTTCCCCTGGCAGCGGCGAAGCCGCATGCAGAAGTCGGCAAAGAAGTCCAAGTCCGGCGGTCCGTCAAGCTTCCTGGAGGAGTGCGCATTCGTCTGGAAGGAAATCGGCCCGGCCACCACCGCCGAACTCGGACTGAAGAAGACTGCGAAGAAGAGCCGCGCGGAGCGTCTCGGCTTCGACCGCGACTAGCCTGTTTGGCGGGCTTGGTTCCGCTGATGTCTCCGCGTGCGGCGGCGGCAACAAAAGATAAGGTGCCCGGTTTCCAACCGGAAAACCGACCCCTCTTTCCGCCAGGCCACCGTCAAAAGGGCCGCTGGCTCCACGGCCTGCGTCTGTCCGCTACCCGAAGAAGTAGTGGACGTCCTCCTCGAGATCGTGAATGGCGAGGATGCCCTCGCACGACATGAAGACGAGTTCGCGCCCTGCAAGGTGATCGGGTAGCTGCGCTTGTTGCAGGAATTCCTGCCGCGTCAGGATGGAGGCCCTCTCGTCGGCACAGGCGAAGGCCGAGACGTCGCTCCACGGAAGTTCAGGGCAGACGCACTGGCCGTCGGCATCGAATGCGTCGATGCATGTGGCGACCGGGAGCAGCCTCGCCAGATCGGACGACGGGTCGAGGTGCGGGATGGCATACATGCTGGTCCTCCGGATGCGTGTTTTTCCGCACCAGGAGCTTCAAGTTTCGGCATGACTTGGACAAGCCGTGTTTGCCTACGGCGCTGCGGGTCTGACGGTTACCCTGATGGAGGCCCTGGGGCCGCAGATCTTCTCGACGGTCTTTCGGACAATGAGGCGGTCGTCGGTGAAGACAATCTCGTTGAGCGCGTCGAGCACCGCCTTCTGGAGGTTGTCGCCGTCCCCGTCGAGCGCTGATGTGGGCCAGGTCTCGCTGTCGCCGGAAAGCACGAGAAGGATGTCGGCGTCCAGCGGGATGTCGAAGGGCTTCCGGCGGCTCCTGAGCATGATCTCTCGGGCCTCCGCCTTCAGGAGGTTCTCGTATTCCAGGGTCCGTTCCGGCGTGTAGGTGGTTATCGCACCCTTCGTCGCCATTGCCATGAAACGGGCGAGATCCCCCTTGGCGGCAAGGAAGGCGCTCATCAGGACCTGTCTGTCGAGGGCCGATCTCGGCCTCTCCTTCGGCCTCGGGTCGTAGGGCAGATCCATCTCCAGGACGAATGGCTCCGCCACGTAGGCGCTCCGGGCATGGCGCGTGCGTCCGCCACCGGGCGAATCCTTCGGGACACGCTTCTTCCTTTCCTTCGGCGGAGCCGCCTTGCGATCCTTGGCCGATATCCCCAGCTTCTTGAACTGGGCCTCGCTCATCCTCATGGATTCGCCTCCTACAGCATCGTGGCCGACTTGTGAGCCCCACGCGCGATGCGCTTGGCGATATCGCTCGTCCCGAAGCTTAGGCCGGGGACGGCTGCGGTGGGACATTCGCGGTTTTCCCATTCCAGCCCGGCCAGGGCCGAGGCGACTGCCGCCTGCCTCAGGTCATCCCCCGTGCGCGCCATCCGAGCGGCGATGCCGGCCTCGACGATGAAAGTTCCAATCCTGCGGCATCTCCAGCCCAGATCCGTGTGCCGCTCGACGTTTGCTACCACGGCCTCGGCTGCCTTTCTGTATGGTCGGTCGGGATCTGCCGCCCCCGGCAGGAGCGAGCAGGCGGTGAGCAGCGATGCCGAGGCTGCAGCCACGATACCGATGCTCAAAGGATTCGCGTTTGACATATCCGCCCGTTCCGTGAATTTTGGATTCCCGCCCATTCCGGCGCGAGACCATCATCCACAAGGACCTGCAATGTTGCAAGAAGAAGGCCGCCGCATCCTCGAAAGCTCGACATCGCTGCAGACCAGCGAACGCATCGTGGTGCTCGACACGGAAACGACCGGCTTCTACGCGACCAAAGGAGACAGGATCGTCGAAATCGGTGCTATCGAGATCATCGGCAACCGAGAGACGGGCAGGACGTACCACCAGTACATCAGCCCGATGGGGCGCAAGGTCGATGCAGGCGCTCTCGAGGTGCACGGACTGTCGGACGAGTTCCTGAAGGACAAGCCATCGTTCCGCATGATCTCGCAGGCCTTCCTCGACTTCATCCGCGGGGCGAAGCTCGTCATCCACAACGCCAAGTTCGACATGAGCTTCCTCAACGCCGAACTGGAAAGGCTCGGTATCGGCCCGCTTGAGAACGAGGTATGCGATTCGCTCGCCGTGGCCCGCAAGCTCTATCCCGGGCAGAGGAACACCCTCGACGCCCTCTGCAACCGTCTAGGCGTGGACAACTCGGAGCGCGATCTCCACGGGGCGCTGATCGACGCCTCGCTTCTGGGAAGGGTCTTCATCAAGATGACCCGCCTCGACCAGCTCCAGCTCGGCGAAAGCCTGGGCGACGACGAGGAGATGTCCGCGGCCAACGCACCCAAGGCCGTGATGCTCGCCCGCAAGCTCCGCCCGGCCATAAATCCGATCATCGTGCCCCCCGCCGAACTCGCCCTGCACGAATCCTTCGTCGAGAAGAAGATCAAGGACTCGGTCTGGGGAAAACTCCAGAATAATCTGTTGACAGCCTGAGCGCAGTCGGGCTTATATCCGTCTCAAGGATTCAAGTTGCGAACGACGCAAGAATTGGAGACGGAATGCAGCTCATCAACGACCACACCGACCGGCAGATCGAGGACTTCTCTGCCAGCAGCCAGACGATGGCTTCCGCCGCGGCCGAAACGCTCAAGGCGGTCACGAACAACCGCCTCCGCCAGGCCGAGCGCGTGGCAGGCGTCATCGACAACCTCCGCAGCGACAATGCCGGGCTTTCCGCCGAAAATGCGGCCCTCAAGCGCCAGCTCGCCCAGTTGACGGCTGAAAACGTCGACCTCCTGAAGTCGCGGCAGTCCCTGAGCGAAAGCCATCGCCGCCTCAACATGTGCTTCGTCAGCCTCCTGAAGGCCGTGGAGGACCACTATGGCGGTGCCGTCAGCGTCGAGCAGCGCGTCGAGGCGACGATCCAGGCGCAGGACTTCGCCCTCGGAACCGGAGGCGAACTTGACGTCGTGTCGAACCGCATGGCGAACTTCCTCGACTCAATCGCCCGCGACCCATCCCTTTCCCGCAGCCCGGCAACATTCTAAGGAAAAGCCATGAACAACAACCAGCTCGCCACCACCGCCTTCGACAAGCTCCACAGCTTCGTCAAGAAGCATGAAGCAGACCGTGACAAGGCGGTCGGCATGATGAAGAAGATCTACAGCTCCTACAACGCGCTGAAGGACTCCTTTTCCAAGCTCACCATCGAGCACACCCAGGCGAAGAAGGATCTCGACCGGGCGCATGCTGAGATCCGCCGCCTCGAGAAGGCCAACGCCGAACTCACGAACGACGTCATGATGCTGTCCTCGGCAGTCTCCGTTCTCGATCAGACGGTTGGCCAGGGCGACGATATCCTCATCGACTCGATCCGCGAAGTCGTCCGCGACTTCAAGCTGGACGATGTGCCGATGACGGCGGCAGCCTCCGCGACGATCGAGCTTGCTCCGGTCGCTTTCGACAAGGCTCCGGCACTCATGCGCGCTCCGGCTGAGGCGAATGCCTTCGTGATGCCGGAACTGGTCTCGGCCGAAGAAGTCGAAGCGGCCGAGGCTGCCGAGGCTTCCGTCTCGGAGGATCTCCTGAACGGCGAGGACGTCGACCAGATCGAGCAGTTCCTCAAGGAGGAGCTTGAAGGCTTCGATCCGAACGCCAAGTAAGACCTCTGTCACGACCACAGAACAGGCCGCGGAGAATGCTTCGCGGCCTTTTCTGTTTGTGCCGGTCTTGCGATTGACCTACATTTGAGCCAAATATCGGGGGCACAGCATGCTTTTGCGCAATCTCATCAAAGTGATGACCGCAGCTTCATTGGTTTCAGGCTCTGTCATTCCAGCAAGCGCCGACAGCTTCATCTACAGGTACAGGCAGCCCGTCGGCGAATCCGCAGCACATCCCTCCGATCCTGATGTGGAAATCCCCGGCGAGGAAGGCCCCGGCTACGGGATCGGCAACGACATCACGGTCTACTTCACCGGTGCGATCGGCTACGAATTCACGAAGCCGATCCCGGTCGCCACGCAGGACGTGGTGGAATGGAGGCGGATCAGCGGAAGCTACCAGCCGGGACTGTCGCTCGATCCGGACACCGGGATCATCTCGGGCACCGCGACAGGCACGACCGCGCAGCGCAAGGCGCTTCTCCTTGGCTATGACGCCGCAGGCAACGC
>Ga0065721_10049804_pt1 | contig 27044 bp, 23 predicted proteins | sample Mesricmetagenome_FD_59108 | JGI IMG/M metagenome (GOLD analysis project Ga0065721, IMG submission 59108) | Mesophilic microbial community from rice straw/compost enrichment Sample: eDNA_1 v2 (version 2) | ecosystem: Engineered > Solid waste > Grass > Composting > Bioreactor | place: USA: Davis... | reverse complement strand
CGGCCGAAGGCCGGAAAGGGAATGCTATGACTGAGTTTCCCCCTCACCCCGACCCTCTCCCCGGAGGGGAGAGGGAGAATTCCCCGGAGGGGAGAGGGAGACATCAGGTGCATCATCGCCATCCTCACCCGATCCCCGAAAGCCGGCCCAGACGGTTGCCCTGGCGCAGCACGGCGCCCAGGGAGTCGGCCGTCTGGCGGTTGGCGACGGCCCTGGCCGCCGCGGCCAGCTTGCCTTCCGACACGCGGGCGAAGGCGTCGCCCAGCGCCACGGCCATGTGCAGCATGACGCTGGCGTCGCGGTAGCAATCCGTCGTGCAGGCCTGGCAGCCGTCGCGGATCATGCGGCTGGCGTCGAAATCCCAGACGGAACAGAGCGGCGCGTTCCAGTCCTCGCAGCGCCAGAGGTCGTAGTTCCAGTCGAGGTAGAAATACTTGTAGCCGGCGAGGCAGACGAAGCGTTCCGGTTCCCCGCGCAAGCGGCGCTTCATGTCGGCGACGGAGGCGCGCGGGTTGTGCACGGGAAAGCGGTCGCGCAGGGCATCCACCGCGTCGAAGGCGGCCAGCAGTTCGCGCGGCGGCAGGTCCACGAGGTCGCTGTCCTCCGACCAGACCAGCGAGGAGGAGCCCAGCGGCGCCTTTCGCGGGTAGGAGAAGGTGACCGCGGCGAAGCCCAATTCCTTCAGGAAATCCACCAGCGCGTCGTAGTCGGGGATCAGCCGGCTCATCGTCACCGACGCGACGGGGGAGATGCCGAGCGACGGCATGCGGGCGTTGGCCTCGCGGATGCGGTCGCACACGCCCTTCAGGCCCCGGTTCCGCTCGTGCGTCGCGGCGTCGGCCGCGTCGATGGAGACGAACAGCGTGCTGATGCCGGCCTTGGCGAGGTCGTCCAGCTTTTTCGGCAGCAGCCAGCCGTTGGTGACCAGCGTCGGCTGCATCCCGGCGTCGGTGGCGGCCTGCGCCATCTCTCCGATGCGGGGGTGCAGCAGCGGCTCGCCGCCCATGAAGGTGATGAAGCGGACGGCGGCCCGCTCCTTCAGCAGGGCCAGCGCGTCGGGCAGGCGATCGGCGTCCAGCCAACTGCGGTGCGTCACGAACCCCTTGTCGTGCGCGAAGTTGCAGAAACCGCAGGTCGCGTTGCAGGCGTTCGTGATCGATATGTTGCAGATGGCCGGGCCGCCGCGCGGGATCAGCCGCAGCAGATCCCCCACCTTCGACGGGCCGGACCGGGTGTCCTTCGTCATGCGTCCATCCTTGGCAATGAGGCGCTTGCCGCTGAGGCGACCTCGGAACGCCGCCACGCGACCAGACCCGGCAGCCCGAACAGAACCTCGCGCGCGCGGCGCACCAGCGCCGTGGTCAGCGCCGGGGCCGGCGGCACGCCGACCAGCGCCGACACGGCGACCACGGCCCCTTCCTGCACGCCAATGGCGCCGGGCAGCATGAAACCGGCGTTGCGCAGAGCCTGCGACAGGCTTTCGATGATCAGGGCGTCGGTCAGCGACACCGGGTGGCCGAGCAGGGCGAGCACCCCGGCGATTTCCACCGCGCCCAGCAGCCACGCCGCGCTGTGCAGCAGAACCGCGGCGGCCAGCGCCCGGCGTTCCTCGTGCAGGCGCAGCACGGCGTCCTGGAAATCGGCGATCCAGTGGGGCCGCAGCGCCGGCCAGCGGCGGGACAGGCGGTTCAGCAGCGCCTCCAGCGGGCGCAGCGGCAGTCGGCGTTGCAGCAGGATCATGGCGACGATGCCGGCCACCCCAATGCCCAGCCCGGTGACGGCGAAGCCGGTCAGGCCGCCACCCTCCCCCGCGTCCCCGCTGCGGGCCAGCAGCAGGCCGAAACCCGCCAGCGTGACGAACAGCTGCGACACCGCCTCCAGCGTCAGATCGACCGTGGCGGTCGCCCCGGCGATGCGGCCGGGCACGCCGCGCCGGGCCAGCAGGCGCGCGGTCGCCGTCTGGCCGACCAGCGCGCCGGCCGGCAGCAGGGCGTTCGCGGCCTCCCGGTACCAGCGCAGCGCGGTCATCACGGCGACGGACGGAACCGGCCCTTCGGTGATCAGGACCCTCCAGGCCAGCCCGGTCAGGACGATCTGTGGCAGGTGAACCCCCGCGGAGATGGCGAGAGCGGCCGGCAGGTCGGTCAGCACGCGGCCGAGGCCGCTGAGGTCGTCGCGGTTCAGCATGAAGATGGCCAGCAAGGCCAGCAGGCCCAGCACCGTGCCGTTCAGCACGCCGCGCCGCAGCGTCCGCGCGTCGGACGCCGTTCGGGACGCGCCGGGGCTGGCGCCGAGACTGGCGGGGGCGTTCTCCTCCCCCGTGTCCCTCGTTTCCTCCGCGGTGCGTGTTCCCTGCGGCAAGTCGAAACGTCTCCCTTTCCGCTGCGGGCCGTGATGGCGTCGGTGCTTCGTGCGGTCTTGTGTGCGATTGGCGGTGCAACCAAGCCCTAGGACAACCGGCAGGGCAAGTATCTTACGGTTGGCTACTGTCCATCATCCCTGGCCGAATTCTCCATCCTCCGATGGCTGATCCCACCAATGCGCAGGAATTTGCCGCCGCATGAACGGGAATTCATGGAAGAGGCCGCGGCGGTCGCCTGTTGGTCGGTGTGACGTCGGTTCATGCGACGTCGCATGATGGGCGGATGATGGGCTGCGGCCAGTGGCCCCGGCCGCCAATCCCGGCCCCCGACCATATGAGGAGCAAACGACCATGATCACCCGCATTTCTGCCGTCGCCGCCGTGATGCTGCTCGCCAGCCCGATGGCATTCGCGGCGACCTCGGGGTCGACGACCAGCCCGCAGTCCGGCGCCGTGACGAACGGCCCCGGCACGACGGACCAGATGGCGACACAGGGGACGACCCAGGGGACGACCCAGGGGACGACACAGGGGACGACGGCCGCTCCCGGCACCATGCCCCATCAGAAGCAGGCCAAGCGCGGCAGCTTTGCGGCGCTGGACACCAACCACGACGGCACCCTGGACAAGCAGGAATGGAAAGCCGCCGGCCGCAAGGACGCCGCCTTCAACCGCATCGACGCCGACCACGACGGGTCGATCACCACGGCGGAGATGCAGTCCTACCGCGCCGCCCACGCCCGCAACACCGCAAAGCACTCCCAGACGTCCACCTCTTCCGGCACGCCGTCTACCATGGGCACAACCCAGCAGTGAGCATTCCCCCGCCGCGCCTTTCGCGGCGGGGGCCCATTCCGTTCCGACGGTTATCGGCCGGCGATTATAGGCGACGGCCCAGGAAGAAGCCGGCCAAGGCGCAACAGACGGCGATGACGATGACGCGGGCCGGCGTCGGATCGTAACTGACGACGGCGACCAGCAGAGCCAGGGCGCCCATCATCGCAATCGCACCAGCCACGCGCATCGCCCTTTCGTTGCAGGATTTCCGCCCGCCCGGGAACGGTGGCAAGCAGCATGTGATCCACGCCCATGTGGGTGTATCCACTCCGGGCGTCCCCGAACGCACCGCTTGGCGCACGGGGGATTGTGTCAATCCTGACACGTCACGCATATTCCAGTATGCATCTTCTCCGGGAAATTGTCATAGACCGTCTCAAAATTTTGCAATATTTCTATACTGTAATGACCAGCCACGAACCGACCGTGTGCGAGAAGCCCTGATGACGTCGAAACGCAGCCCCGTTGCCCAGGCCCCAGCGGTCCGCGCCATCGCCGTGTTGCGCAAACACAGCCGGGCTTGCCGCAACCTGGAGACGCGAGAGTACCTGTTCGCGGTCGAGCGGCGCCTTGTCCAACTCCTCGACCTCGAACAACAGGACAGGCAGCAGCGCTGGGCTGCAGAGTGACGCGCGCGTGACGGGCGACCTCCTCCCGCCGGAAGGTCCCGAACGGCGCCGCTCGCATCGCGGTCGTATGTTTCATTCCTGAAACGTCCCGCGTTCGCCCTGAAACATCGCGGACATACACCCCTGCTATAGGCTTGAGCGTAAGGAATTGACGCGAGGCCTACCGGTTCATGGCGCCCCTGGAGGATGAGAAAGGCTTCGCCACGGACCCGGTCGTGCCTGCCGACCCTGTTCAGAATCGCGTGCGCCGCGCCCACCAGCGCGCCACGTCGCTGCTGAGCGAGGCGCTCGCCCCGCACAGCCTGACGCCGCCGCAATGGGCGGCCCTTGCCGCACTCCACCACCAGGGGCCGATGTCGCAGATCGACCTCGGCCGCAGCATCGCCATGGACCCGGCGACCATGCAAGGCGTCGTCGTGCGGCTGATCGCGCGGGGCCTGCTGGTCCGCGGCCCCGACATCCACGACCGCCGCCGCAACCTCGTCAGCCTGTCCCAGCAGGGACGCGAGGTGGTCGCCGCAGCCGCCCCCGCGGTCGCCAAGGCGGAGACCGAATTTTCCGGCCGCCTGACGCCGGAAGAGCGCAACACGCTGTTGGCCCTGCTTTCCCGCCTGACCGGCTGATCCGCCTCCGCCAAGATCCGACGACACGCCTCCCCAGGGGTGCGACCGAAGGTCCACGCCGCCGCAAGTTATGCACACGCACCGGCACGGCGCGCTTGACTCTCCACATGTTGCTTCTTTGTTTCTCCGCGTTCCGCAAAGGCCGAAAAGAGCGCGGAAACGCGAGGAAATGCGCCGCCCCGCGCGCGCCTAAAATTTGGGCAAATCGTCGGACACCGTGGATTCACGGACCCGGGTGCAGGTTGCCCCCGGATTCGCCCACAGAGTTACCCACAGATTCTGGGGATATCCCGAACGGACTACCCTGAACCTGCCCCGTTGTGGGTGCCGTCAGCCGACCACCCTCCAGGTGCCGTCCGGTTCCAGGCAGGCAGTGCCGTGCATCTGCACCCGCTGGCCATTGACGACGCCGGGCATCTGGAATTCGCGGCAATAACGCCCGCGGGGCGACAGATAGGTGGGAGAGGTGGGCGTCGCGGCCTGCGGCTCCGGCAGGTAAACGATCCGCGGTGGCGCGTAGTAGGTCGGCGCCGGGTAGTAGTAGGGTCCAGGATAACCCAGCGTGAGCGGCAGGTTGAGGCTGAAGCCGAAGAAGGTGCCGCCGTGCCAGCCGCTGGGGCGCCAGCCGCCCTCGTGCCAGCCACCACCGCGCCAGCCGCCACCATGCCCCCAGCCGGCCTGCGCCGGTCCGGTGGTTGCCGCTGCCAGCGCCAGGAACAGGCCGACCAGGGCCGCGCGCGCGGTCAGCCGGTTGGATGCAAAGGTCGGAAGCATGGCGCACCTCCATCCCGATCCTGACCAGGCAGGATCCTGAAAACAAAGATGGATGCGCCCGGCCCGGCTGTCGGTTCGGCCGAAAGGGGCATGTCCGTTCGGCGAAGGGACCTTGAAACACGAAGGGCCGCCCGGATGCGATCCGGACGGCCCCTCGCCTACTTGTACAGAGGCATTCTTCACATGGAAGCGCGCACGACCTGCGCCGGGGCGCGGGCGTCGGCCGGGCGGGAGCTGGCCGACCGTGCGTTGGAGGACTGCGGCGCCACCGGCTGGGACGAACCGGCCGGAACCGGGCGGTCGGCCTTCGGCTCCAGGCGCTTCGGCGCAGACACGGTGCCCGCCGCGGCCGGCGCCGCGGAATTGGAGTTGGCAGGCTGCGACGCCGTCGGAATGTCGTCGTAGATGCCGGGGTGGACGCGCACCGTCCCTTCCGACTCCACCGTGGCCGTCCAGTAGACGAAGCGGACCGGGACGGCGTTCGGCAGGGCGACGGTCTTTGTCTTCCCGCTTTCCAACTGGCGGTCGATGGCGGCGGAGTCGAGCTTCGCGGCGCGCAGCAGCGTCTCGGCCACCATCCGCGCGTCGGCCAGCCGCACGCAGCCGGAGCTGGCGGCGCGCAGGTCGCGTTCGAACAGCCGCGGATCGTTGGTGCCGTGCAGGAAGATGCCGTCGCCGTTCGTCAGGTTGAAGCGGAAGCGGCCCAGCGCGTTGTCGTCACCCGGACGCTGCACGATGCGGATGCGCTCCGGCGTCACGTGCCACCAGTTGATGGTCTCCGGCACCACCTCGACACCGTCCAGGTAGACGATGGCGTCCTTGATGCCCGGATTGCCCTTCTTGCGCAGGATCGGCAGCTTGTCCTCGGTCAGCACGGTCGGCGGGACCGTCCAGGTCGGGTTGATGGTGACGCTGGTCACCCGGTCCTGCAACAGCGGGGTCTGGCGCGACGGCCGGCCGACCACCGCTCGCATGGTGAAGGCAAGCTTGCCGCGTTCGATGTAGGTCACGGTCTGGCTGGGCAGGTTGACCAGCAGCACCGTGTCGGGAACCGTCGGCTGGAAGGCGCGCAGCGAGGTGACGGCACCGCGCATCAGCGCCGCGACCTCCTTCGGCGTGCGGTCCAGCGCCTGGCGCGTGACCTCGCCCACCTTTCCGTCGGGCATCAGCCCTTCGGCGATCTGGAAGGCGCGGACCGCGACCTCGATGCTGTCGTCGAAAGTCTCGGTCCACTGCTCCTGCGTCAGGAAGCCCAGCTCGATCAGGCGGGTCGCCAGACGGCCGACGCGGTCGGCGCTGCGCGCGCGCATCTTGAAGGTCAGGGCCGGCGGCGGGGGCAGAACCTCGACCGGAGATGCCGCCGCGGCCGCATCCCCCTCGGCCGCCCCCCCATTGGCCGCCGCGGAAACGGCGGGAACCGACGCGGGGGCGGCAGCCGGGACAGGCGCGGGGGCGGAAGCAGGCGCATCGGCCGGCGCATCCGAGGGCTGGACCGGGCCGGGAACGACCACGTCCACCATGCCGCCGTCGCCCTTCTTCAGGACGGAGCCGGAGCCGATGCGCGTCTGCTTCACGCGGGGGGCGGCTTCCAGCTCGCCCGCACGCTGGTCGAGCCGGGTGATCCAGGAACCGATGACGTCGCGCGCCGCGGCGCCCTGCGCAGCACGCCCCGGCACCGAAAGCAGGCCGGCGAGGAGGCAGGCGGCCATCCCCGCCCGCAGCGCGGGCCGAGCGTAGGAGCGAAGAGTGTTCAGCATCATCAAAGCATCCCACGCGGCGATGAACAGACGGCGAATGAACGGTCCCGACCGATTCGGCGCCTCGCCGGGGAGGCGACACCGGATCGGACGATCCATTCGGAGTAAGACATCTGCCGGGCGGCGTCGCCCGACACAAGTGACATCAGAAGGGTTGATGCTTTTGTGCCACAATGTGCACAGCAGCGTGGCGCGTCGGACACATCTCCGTATGCTTAACGGCGGGGGTTGTGAGGCGCCTCACGCGCCCGAACGTTCGACACATTTTTTGTTAACGGCTTCCGGCCTACAGGGATGGATCACCTCTCCATCTGGCCTCCCATCCGGTCACAAAAATGCCGCGTTCGCCGTACGGTTTTGCCCTGCCGCTGCTTCTGTCGCTGGCGGTCGCCACCCCCTTCCTGTTCCACCCGGCGGAGGCCGCCGCCCGGGCGACCAAGACCGCCGCCCACGCGCCGGCGAAGGCCAAGACGACCAAGGCCGTCGCCAAGGCGCCTGCCAAGGTGAAGCACAAGGGCGGAAAGCGCGCCGCGGCGCGGGCCGCCGTCGCGGCCGGTGCGGCCAAGGCGTTCCACCCCGTGCACGCGCATGTGCTGATGGACGCGCACACCGGCCGCATCATCGAGGCTGACAACGCGGACGTCGCCACCTACCCGGCGTCGCTGACCAAGATGATGACGCTGCTGCTGACCTTCGAGGCGCTGGACAAGGGCAACCTGCGACTCGACCAGGAACTGCCGGTGTCCCGCCACGCCTCCAACCAGAAGCCGTCGCGCCTGAACCTCGTCCCCGGATCGACCATCCGCGTCGAGGACGCGATCCTGGCCCTGACCGTGAAGTCGGCCAACGACGCCGCGGTCGTGCTGGGCGAATCGCTGGGCGGCAGCGAGGAGAAGTTCGCCGAGCTGATGACGGCGAAGGCCCATTCGCTCGGCATGACGAACACCACCTTCCGCAATGCCTCCGGCCTGCCGAACCGGGAGCAGCGGACCACCGCCCGCGACATCGCCAAGCTGGCCCGCGCGGTGGTCAGCCTGCCGCCGCAGGAATACGCCTATTTCTCCCGCACCCGCTTCGACTGGAACGGCACCGTGATCCCAGGCCACAACCGGCTGTTCGGCCGGGTGGAGGGGTACGACGGCATCAAGACCGGCTTCATCAACCTCAGCGGGTTCAACCTCGCGGGCAGCGCCAGCCGCAACGGCCAGCGCATGATCGCCGTCGTGCTGGGCGGCACCACCGCGAAGGCGCGCGACCAAGAGGTGGCCGAACTGCTGGAGAAGGGCTTCAAGTCCGCAGCGCCAAAGCAGACCGTCGCCGCCACCGACGCGAAGCTGGCCCAATAGAGGCCGGCCCGGCAACGGAACGCGCTTATGGGGGCGTGAACCGGTTCCGGTCCGCGAACCCCAGCGGCCTGTCCGATACGAAGGCGAGCGCTCTCATTGCGCAAAAGAGGGCATTCTTACGTACTAATCCTGTGTTCCTTGCAGCCTTATCGCGAATGACGAGTTGCCATCTCGCGTCGACTTTGTCTTGCTTTGGTCGATGCGGTTGAGGTGCGCCATGCCTGCTCAGTCGGTGCAGCGCGTTTGGAACGAAGAAGCGGGATGCGGATTCTGCCTGCGTTCGGAACCGGGCGGCGTCTGGTGTCGTGGGCTGTGCCGCAATGTGTCGCTGCTGGAGTTGACCCACCGGATCGACGCGCTCCGCTACAACGCCACCCGGCTGGACATGCTCAACCGACTGCCGGTGAAGCCGGGCAAGCTCCAGAACGTTCCGGCTTGCCCGACCAACGCCCGCGGCTTTGCCGTGCAGCACCGCGCCATGGCGGTCGAGCGGATGATCCGCAGCCTGCAACGCCTTCACAAAAGCGGCGCGTCGATGGCGCTATCCGCCGAGCGGCTGGAGGCCACGGCGCGCGCCCTGGCGGACACGCGGAACATTCTGAACGCCGAGCCCGCGGATAAGAACCGCTGAACGGGACGCCCGCCCCCGGCTCCCCCTCGCCAATCCCTTCGGCCCCGATGCTTTTACGCCCCCGAAGCCGTCATGCCCCGAAGCCGTCATGCCAATGTCACGGTTTTCGCGTACACAGTCGCGCGCGTACACTGGCATCGGCGTGCAAGGCTGAACAACGCGCGAACGAAGGCCGCCGCCCAGGGAAGACGCCGAGGGGAACAGAGAGGGGAACGGGAGACATGAGGACCACCTTCGCGGCCATCGCAGCCGCCATCGCCGCGCTGCTGCTGGGCCAACCGGCGCACGCCGCCCAGGATGCGCCGACCGGCAAGCTGGTGCTCTACACCTCGCAGCTGGAGGCCGACGCCAAGCAGACGGTCGACGCCTTCAAGGCCAAAAACCCCGGCGTCGAGGTGGAGTGGATCCGCAGCGGCACGACCGAGCTGATGAACAAGCTGCGGGCGGAGATCGCGGCGGGCAGCCCGCAGGCCGACCTGCTGCTGATCGCCGACGCCGTGACCATGGAGTCGCTGAAGGCGGAAAAGCGCCTGCTGCCCTTCGCGGAAGCGCCCGTCCAGGGCTACCGCCCCGGCACGCACGACCCGGACGGCACGTGGTTCGGCACCAAGCTGATCACCACCGGCATCGCCTACAACACAGCCGCCCCGATGAAGCCGGCCTCCTGGCTCGACCTGCTGAAGCCGGAGGCCAAGGGGACCACGGTCATGCCCAGCCCTCTCTATTCCGGCGCGGCCGCCATCCACATGGCCGCGGTGAAGGCGACGCCGTCGCTGGGCATGGGCTGGTACGAGAAGATGCAAGCCAACGGCGCCACGGCGGCCAAGGGCAACGGCGGCATCCTGAAGGCCGTCGCCAGCGGGGAGAAGCTGTACGGCGTGATCGTCGATTACCTGCCGATCCGCGAGCAGTTGAAGGGCGCCCCCGTCGCCTTCGTCTTCCCCAAGGAAGGCGTCAGCGCGGTGACGGAGCCGGTCGGCATCCTGAACACCACGAAGAACCCGGAGGCCGCCAAAGCCTTCGTCGCCTTCCTGCTGAGCAAGGAAGGCCAGGAACTGGCGTCGCGCCAGGGCTTCCTGCCGGCGCTGCCCGGCGTGAAGGCGCCGGAGGGCTTCCCCGACCCGTCCACCATCACGCTGATGCCCTTTGAGCCCGCCAAGGCGTTGAAGGACGACGAAGACAACAAGAAGGACTTCGCCGACCTGTTCGGCGGCTGAGCATGACCGTCACCACCCTGCACGACCGGGGGTCCGTTCGGGCTTCCGGTCGTTTTCCTGTTTCCACCGCCCCGCTGCTGTTCGCGCTGGCCGGCCTGCTGGTGCTGCTGCCGGTGCTGCGGCTGCTGTGGGAGGTTGCCGGGCCGATGATGGCCGGCGACGTCAAGGCGCTGACGCGCGTGCTGAACGCGCCGATGACGTGGCGCGCCACCGGCAACAGCGTCGCCATCGCGGCCGGGGCGACGCTGGTTGCGGCTCTGCTCGGCGGGCCGTTCGCGCTGCTGTCCAGCCTGACCGACCTGCGCGGCAAGACCGCGCTGGGATTCTGCCTGATCCTGCCGCTGATGATCCCGCCGCAGATCGTGGCGCTGTCCTGGATTCACCTGACCGGGTCCGGCAGCCCGCTGCTGAAGCCGCTGGGCCTTGCCCCGCCGCCGGGCACGCCGAACCCGGTCTATTCCTCCGCCGGCATGATCCTGGTGATGGGGATCGAGCACGCGCCGCTGGTCTTCCTGGCGCTCCGCGCAGCACTCCGCGCCGTGCCGCGCGATCTGGTGGAGGCGGCCCAGGCCTCCGGCGCACGGCGCGGGCGCATCCTACGCACCATCGTCCTGCCGCTGAGCCTGCCGGGCTTGGCCGCCGGCCTGGCGTTGGCTTTCGTCGCGGCGCTGGGCAACTTCGGCGTGCCGGCGCTGCTGGGCATCCCGGCGGGCATCCCGGTGCTGCCGACGCTGATCTACCGCCGCCTGTCGGGCTTCGGCCCGTCGGTGCTGCCGGAGGTCGCGGTGCTGGCCGTGCTGATCGGCGCCATCGCCTGCGTCGGCATCGCCGCGCAGATGGTGCTCCAGGCGCGCATCGACGCGCGGGTGATCGGTGGGGCCGCACCCACGGCGGTGCTGCCGCTTGGCCGCGCACGCCGCCCGATGGAGGCGCTGTGCTGGGCCGTGGTGGCGCTGGTGCTGGCCGCCCCCCTGGCGGCGCTGGTCTCCACCAGCCTGATCCGCGTCTACGGGCTTCCGCTGGGGCCGGGGACGGCGACGCTGGCCCATTACGCGACCGTGCTGGGGCTGGATCAGGTGGGCCGGGCCTTCGCCAACTCGCTGGCCCTGTCGGGGATCGCGGCGGTGGTGCTGACGGTGGCGGCGATCCCGCTCGCCCACGCCATGGTGGGGGGTGGCGGCGATGGTGGGGGTGGGAGCGGCCAGGGCAGCCGGATGGCCCGCGTGGTCGGCGTGCTGATCGAGCTGCCGAACGCGGTGCCCGGCGTGGTGCTGGCCATCGGCTGCATCCTGGTGTTCCTGAAGCCGCTGCCGATGCTGGGCGTCAGCCTGTACGGCACGCTGGGCATCATTCTGGTGGCCTATCTGGCGCGCTTCCTGTCGCTGGCGCTCCGACCCGCCCAGGCGGCCTGCGTGGCTCTGGATCCGGCGATGGAGGAAGCGGCCCGCGCCTGCGGGGCCGGTCGCCTGCGGCGCCTGCGTACCATCGTGGCGCCGCTGGTCGCCCCCGCGGCCATGGCCGGCGGCGTTCTGGTTTTTCTGACCGCCTTCAACGAGCTGACTGTATCCATCCTGCTGTGGTCGCAGGGACGGGAGACGCTGGGCGTCGTCCTCTACGCGCTGGAGGAAGGCGGCAGCCCCACGCTCGCCGCGGCGCTCAGCACCATCACCATTGCTGTGGTGGTCGTCACGATGCTCGCCGTTGGCTGGCTGGGCCGGCGCCTGCCGCCGGGGATCATTCCCTGGCGGGGGTGAAGGGGGGATGCGGGTTTAGCAAGGTGGTCGCTTTGGGCCCCCCTCCCAACCTCCCCCACTTCGCGGGGGAGGAGTTGAGCGCGAGGGCGGCGGCAGTCCCCTCCCTCACCGAAGGTGAGGGAGGGTTAGGGAGGGGGCCCAACTCCCGGCACTTTCCACAAACCTACATCGTTCCCGGCACAACCCAGCCGTCCCGAACAGCCAATCGCACCGCTTCCCCCGGCATCACCTGCGCGTCGCCAGAGACGCGCAGGGTCAAACGGGTGCCGGGGGCGTCCGCCGGTTCGGCCTCCACGGCCACGAAGCCGCCCTTGTAGGCGGCGCGGATGACCGTCGCGGCGATCGGGCCGGCGGGGTCGGGTTCCAGGTCTTCCGGGCGCAGGCAGACAAGCGCCGGGCCTTCGCCCTGGCCGGGGCGGCAGCGGACAAGAGCCTCAGCACCGAACAGACGGACGCGGGTGCGGCCGTCCGCCGCCGGGCCGGTGACGACGCCCGGCACCACCGCGCCCTGCCCCACGAACCCCGCCACCATGGGCGTCGCCGGTTCCCGGTAGAGGGTACGCGGCGGTGCCACCTGGGCGAGGCGACCGTGGTCGAGCACGGCGATGCGCGTCGCCAGTGCCATCGCCTCCGCCTGATCGTGGGTGACGTAGACCATGGTGGCGCCGGTCTTGGCGTGGACGTCCGCGAACTCCTCCTCCATCGCCGCGCGCAGATGCACGTCGAGGTTGGCGAGCGGTTCGTCCAGCAGCACCAGATCCGGGCTCATGACGAGACAGCGGGCCAGCGCCACGCGCTGCCGCTGGCCGCCGGACAGCTCCGCCGGGCGGCGCGCCTCGTAGCCGGTCAGCCCGACCGTCTCCAGCGCGGCGCGGACGCGCCGTTCCCGGTCGGCCTTCGGCACGCGGGCGGTCTCCAGCGGATAGGCGACGTTGCCGGCCACCGTCATGTGCGGCCACAGCGCGTAGGACTGGAAGACGAGGCCGATGCGCCGCTCCTCCGGCGGCACATGGGTGCCGGGGCCGGACAGGGTGCGCGCGCCGACCGCGATGCGCCCGGCGTCCAGCCGCTCGAACCCCGCGACCATGCGCAGCAGCGTGCTTTTCCCGCAGCCGGAGGGGCCGAGCAGGGCCAGGAACTCCCCGGCCGCGACCTCGATGGTCACGCCGTCCACCGCCGGGGCGGGCGTCCCGGCATAGTGCCGCGAGGCGGCGTCGATTGTCAGGGCAGGCGTCTGGTCGGGCATCGGAATGGTTGGTTTGGGGCGCGGTGACGGGAACCGCACAGTGCGGAACGGGCGCGCGAAGTCAAGTGACGCTGCGGTGACGGCTCGGGAATGCCTTTGGAATGCCGCTGGGAATGGGCCGGGAATGGAAGGGTAGCCGCCCTGTTGGTCTGCCCATTCTCCCTCCTGCCCTTTCGGTGTGCATGGGCCTGTTCGACCTTGTGTCCATCCTGTTGACCCTGGCGGCACTGTTCAGCTTCGCCAGCCACCGCTGGCTGCGGTTGCCGGGAACGGTGGGGGTGTTCCTGCTGGCCTTCGGTTTCGCCTTCGCCACGATGCTGGCCGGGTCGCTGGTGCCGTCGCTCGACCTCCGCGGCTGGGAACATCGGCTGATCACCAGCGCCCATCTGCCCGAGACGCTGTTGCAGGGCGCTCTGGCCTTCCTGCTGTTCGCCGGAGCCATCGAGCAGGACAGCGACGAGCTGTGGCGGCGGCGCTGGTCGGTGGCGATGCTGGCGACGCTGGCGGTCGTCCTCTCCACCGCCGTGTTCGGCGGGGCGACGTGGCTGCTGTTCGGCGCGCTGGGGCAGCAGGTTCCGCTGATCTGGTGCCTCGTTCTGGGGGCGGCGTTGGCGCCCACCGACCCGGTGGCCGTGCTGGCGGTGCTGGAGCGCTCCCCCCTGCCCACCGGCCTGCGCGCCGCCATCGCGGGGGAGAGCCTGTTCAACGACGGCGCCGGGGTGGTGCTGTTCACCGTGTTGCTGGGCGTGGCCACGGGTGCCGAATCCGACCTGACCGTGGGTGGTGTCGCCTGGGATTTCGTGAAGGAGGCGGGCGGCGGCACCCTGTTGGGCCTCGCAACCGGCTACGCCGCCTTCTGGGCGAAGCGCCGGGTGGAGAATGCCTCGGTCGAGCTGACCATTTCCCTCGCGCTCGCCGCGGCGACCTACAGTTTGGCACTGCATCTCGGCCTGTCCGGCCCCATCGCGGTGGTGGTGGCCGCGCTGCTGATCGGCAGCACGGCGGAGCAGCACGTCTCGTCGGAAAAGACCGGCTTCATCCTGAAAGCCTTCTGGGCGATGGTGGACGCCATCCTGAACGCCATGCTGTTCCTGCTGGTCGGGCTGGAGGCGGCCGTGGTGTTGAGCTTGAGCACGCCGACTCTGCTGGCCGCGCTGGCCGCCCCCGTTCTGGCGCTGGTGGCGCGGCTGGCGAGCGTGCTGCCGCTGGTCCTGATGCATCTGCATTATCCGCGCAGGCGGGCGGCCCTTGCCGTGTTGACTTGGGGCGGCGTGCGCGGCGGCATCGCCGTGGCGCTGGTGCTGTCCCTGCCCGACAACCCGCACCGGGATCTGCTGCTGGCGACCTGCTACGCCGTGGTGGCCTTCACCATCGTGGTGCAGAGCCTGACGTTGGGGCGCCTCGCCCGGCGCCTGTACCCCGACGGCGCGTGAATTTCACACCGTCACATTTCACACAATCACACTCCACACATGCGCAAATGCAGGACAGGGATGCGCACAGAACGCCTTCCCGGATGATGGCGCTTTATTATCTACTCCGCTCACCTGTTGCTCACCGTTTATAACGCAATTTTCAGTGTGAATTGGAGTGTCGGCATGGCTGACGTGACTCTCGGCCGGGCGGCGGGCCCGGCGACGCTTCTGCCGGCGGTCGACTGGCGCGTGGTCGGGGCCGCGCTGCTGGCGCTGGCCGGCGGCGGCCTGTGGATCGGGGACGCCGTGTCCGGCACCCAGGCGGCGCTGTACCTGATCGGCGGGGCGATGGGCCTCGTGTTGTACCACGCGCTGTTCGGCTTCACCTCCGCCTTCCGCGTCTTCATCGCGGACCGGCGCGGCGCGGGCCTGCGGGCGCAGATGGTCATGCTGGCCGTGGCCTGCGTGCTGTTCTTCCCGGTGCTGGCCGCCGGCACGCTGTTCGGCACGCCGGTGAAGGGGCTGGTGTCGCCGGTCGGCCTGTCGGTCGTGGTCGGCGCCTTCCTGTTCGGCATCGGCATGCAGCTGGGCGGGGGCTGCGCCTCCGGCACGCTCTACACCGTGGGCGGCGGCAGCACGCGGATGATCGTGACGCTGTTCTTCTTCATCGTCGGCTCGGTGCTCGGCGCCTATCACCTGCCCTGGTGGCAGGCGCAGGCGACCTTCGCGCCCGTGTCGCTGGTGTCGGCCTGGGGCTGGCCGCTGGCGCTGGCCGTCAACCTCGCGGTCTTCGCCGCCGTCTACGCCGTGACCGTGGTGCTGGAAAAGCGCCATCATGGCCGTCTGGTGGAAGGCGCCCCGGCGCGCACCGCGGGCGTGCAGCGCTTCCTGCTTGGCCCATGGCCGCTGGTCTGGGGTGCGCTGGCGCTCGCCGTGCTGAACTTCGCGACGCTGGCGCTCGCCGGCCGCCCGTGGGGCATCACCTCGGCCTTCGCGCTGTGGGGCAGCAAGGGTCTGGCGGCGCTGGGCGTCGACGTGGCCTCCTGGCCGTTCTGGCAGCCGCCGGCCCAGGCCAAGTCGTTGCAGGACAGCGTTCTGGCCGACGTCACCTCCGTCATGGACTTCGGCATCATCCTGGGCGCGCTGCTGGCCGCCGGGCTGGCCGGCAAGTTCGCGCCGGTGTGGAAGCTGCCGCTGCGCTCCCTGGTCGCGGCGGTGGTGGGCGGCGTGCTGCTCGGCTACGGCTCCCGCCTCGCCTACGGGTGCAACATCGGGGCGTATTTCAGCGGCATCGCGTCGGGCAGCCTGCACGGCTGGGTGTGGATCGCGGCGGCGCTGGCCGGCAACGTGCTGGGCACGCGCTTGCGCCCGCTGTTCGGCCTGGAGGTCGAACGGGTTCCGCGCCAGACGTCCTGCTGATGACAGACATTTCCGCTGGCGTATGGCCGCGGGCGGGTATGAACGGGCGACACCTCCGGGTGTCGCCTTTTCCATGTGGCTTATGCCGTCTGAGCCCGCTGTTCGGGCAGCCCATTCGACGCAGCATCTGTTGGGAACCCGTGCGGTCATCCCGCACCTCCCTCTGACGTCACACGAGATGGGCCAATGGCGGAACCGGAAAACACGAAGAACGTCCGAATCCAGGTGGCCAACGCCCGGCCCGAGGACGTGGGCAAGGGTGTCGCGCGGGTCAGCCGGACGCTGCTGAGCCAGCTCGGCATCCGGGAAGGCGACGTCATCGAGATCATCGGCGAGCGCCACACCGCCGCCATCGCCGTGCCCCCCTACCCCGAGGACGAAGGGCTGGAAATCATCCGGCTGGACGGCCTGCAACGCGCCAACGCCGGGGTCAGCGGCGGCGACCACATCGAGGTCCGCCCCGCCGAATCGAAGCCGGCCAAGCGCGTGTCCTTCGCCCCGGCGCAGAAGAACCTGCGCCTCCAGGGCTCGGGCGAGGCGCTGCGCCGCACCTTCTACCAGCGCCCGTTGACGGCAGGGGACATCGTCTCCACCGCCGTGTACCAGCGCAGCGGCGGCGGCAGCGGGCACGACCGCGGCGCCTATCCCGACAGCGTGTTCGGCCGCATGTTCGAGCAGAACGCCTACGGCCTTCAGGAAATCCGCCTCGTCGTCACGGCGACCACGCCGCGCGGCATCGTGCACGTCGATGCCGACACCGAGATCGAGCTTCTGCCCGAATACACCGAGCCGAAGAAAGCGCACCTCGCCGACGTCACCTACGACGACATCGGCGGCCTCGGCAACGCGGTGGACGAGGTGCGCGAGATGGTGGAGCTGCCGCTCAAGCACCCGGAGCTGTTCCAGCGCCTGGGCATCGATCCGCCGAAGGGCGTGATCCTCCATGGCCCGCCCGGCACCGGCAAGACGCTGCTCGCCAAGGCCGTCGCCAACGAGGCGGAGGCGCATTTCTTCAGCATCGCCGGGCCGGAGATCATGGGCCGCCACTACGGCGAGTCCGAGCAGCGGCTGCGCGAGATCTTCCAGCAGGCGCAGCAGAACGCGCCGTCCATCATCTTCATCGACGAGATCGACAGCATCGCGCCGAAGCGCGAGGAAACCACCGGCGAGGTGGAGCGGCGCATCGTCGCCCAGCTGCTGACCCTGATGGACGGGCTGGAGCCGCGGCAGAACATCGTCGTCATCGCCGCGACCAACCGCGTGGACGCGCTGGACGAGGCGCTGCGCCGCCCCGGCCGCTTCGACCGCGAGATCGTCATCGGCGTTCCCGACCAGATCGGCCGGCGCGAGGTGCTGGCGATCCACACCCGCGGGATGCCGCTGGCCGAGGACGTGAACCTGGACGACATCGCCCGCACGACCTACGGCTTCGTCGGCGCCGACATCTCCGCACTCGCCCGCGAAGCCGCCATGGACGCGTTGCGCCGCGTGCTGCCCAGCCTGAACCTGAAGGACGAGGGCGTCCCGCCCGAGGTCCTGGAAAAGCTGCGCGTCTGCCGCCGCGACTTCGAAAGCGCGCTGAAGCGCGTGCAGCCGTCGGCCATGCGCGAGATCATGATCCAGGTGCCCAACGTGTCGTGGGACGACATCGGCGGGCTGGAGGACGTGCGCCGGCAGCTTCAGGAAGGCATCGAACTGCCGCTGAAGCATCCGGACGCCTTCCGCCGCATGGGCATCCGCCCGGCCAAGGGCTTCCTGCTGTTCGGGCCGCCGGGCACCGGCAAGACGCTGCTCGCCAAGGCCGTGGCGAAGGAGGCGAACGCCAACTTCATCGCCACCAAATCGTCCGACCTTCTGTCGAAATGGTACGGCGAGTCGGAGCAGCAGGTCTCCCGCCTGTTCCGCCGGGCGCGGCAGGTGGCGCCGGCCGTCATCTTCATCGATGAGATCGACAGCCTTGTGCCCGCCCGCGGCGGATCGTTCGGCGAGCCGGCGGTGACGGAGCGCGTGGTCAACACCATCCTGGCCGAGATGGACGGGCTGGAGGAGTTGCAGAGCGTCGTGGTGATCGGCGCCACCAACCGCCCGAACCTGCTGGACCCCGCCCTGCTGCGCCCCGGCCGCTTCGACGAGCTGGTCTATGTGCCGGTGCCCGACCGGACCACGCGCCGGCACATCCTGACGATCCAGACCAAGGGCATGCCGCTGGCCCAGGACGTGGACCTCGACCGGCTGGCCGACCGGACGGACGGCTACACCGGCGCCGACCTCGGCGACCTCGCCCGCCGCGCCGGCCTGCTGGCCCTGCGCCAGTCGCTGGACAGCGGGACTGTAGGTATGGGCCAGTTCGAACAGGCGCTGAAGGAATCGCGCGCGTCGGTCACCCCCGACATGATCCGCGACTACGAGGCGCTGCGCACGTCGCTGAAGCAGCAGGCCCCTATGCGCCAGCCCATCGGCTTCCAGCTGGTCCCGACATCGCCGGAAAGCGGACAGAGGGCGGCGGCAACCGATGCCAAAGAACCGCCACGGTGAAGGAGATTCACCACAAAGACACTAAGGACACAAAGAGTTTCACTAAAGGTTTTCGGATCGGCACCGCCCCTCAGAAAAACGGGACCTCCTTTGTAATCATCTTTGTGCCTTTGTGTCTTTGTGGTGAAAATTCTTTCCAGCGCATAGACTTACCTATCACGCCCCCGCCGGCTGTTTGACGATGCCGCCATCCTTGGTTCCTCCATCCTTCAGCGCACGATCGATGGCGGCCATCACGCGGTCCTGGACGCGGACCACGTCGCCGCGGTGCGGCAGGCTCCACCAGCGGATGTGCAGGACCGCCTTTTCCGGAGTGACGGAGGTGGTCAGCACCTCCGGTGCCGGGTCGGACAGAACGCCGTCCACGCCGCTGACGGTGCTGAGGATCGTCTTGCGGGCGCGGTCCAGGTCGGCGCCGGTGTCGAAGGCAAGGTCGTATTCGGACCGGCGGCGCTTGTAGGCGGTGTTCACCAGCACGGCGTCGGTGAACAACTTTGAGTTCGGAATCACCGCGCGCCGCCCGTCGTAGGTGCGCAGAGCCGTGGCACGGGTCTGGATGTCCTCCACCGTGCCTTCGAAGCCACCGAAGACGATCTCGTCGCCGATGCGGAAGGGGCGCGTCACCAAGATCAGGATGCCGGCCAGGAAGTTCTGCAACACGTCCTTGAAGGCGAAGCCGACCGCCACGCTGCTGATGCCGAGCAGTTGGACGAGGCTGCTGGCGGTCAGCGTCGGCACGACGATGGTCAGGGCCACGAACAGGCCGATCACCGTCACCGTCCCTTGAGTCAGCCGGCCCAGCACCCGCTCCAGCCCCGGCGAGGCGTGATGGCCGATCAGGCGCAGCACCAGCGACCGCACCAGACGCGCAGCAACCAGGAAGATCACGAACACCAGCGCCGCAATCAACAGGTTGGGCAGAAGGGCAATCGCCCCGTGCACCATGGATTGAATCCGGTCGGCCGCGGCGGACAGGTCAATATGCATCAACATCCCCTCAAATGACTCGGGCCTCGCCATTGTCAATGGTCGGGGGACGGCGATGTTCCGTATTTGGTCAGGCGGCGCCGTGCATCACCGGTATTCCGGCCGCCTGGCGAGACCTTCCTTCAGATGCTCGATCAGCAGCCGGACCTTGGGCGACATGTGGCGCTGCGGCGGGTAAACAGCCCAGACGGCGGTGTTGGGCGGGCGGCTTTCCGGAAGCAGGGAGACCAGCCGGCCGGCCCGCAGATGCTCGACCACGTAATAGTCCGGCAGCTGGCACAGGCCGAAGCCGCGCAGCGCCGCGTCCAGCACCGCCGTGCCGCTGTTGCAGCGCCAGCGCCCCTGCGGCCGGAACAGCCATTCCTGCCCGCCATCCTTCAACGACCCATCCTTCAGCGACCCATCCTTCAGCGACCATGTGTCGGACGTGCCGATCAGGCATTCGTGTCCGGCGAGGTCCGACAGCCCGCGCGGCGTGCCCATCCGATCCAGATAGGAGGGGGCGGCGCAGAGATGCATGACGCGCGGCGCGATGCGCGCGGCGACGAGGCTGGAATCGGTCAGCCGGCCGAGCCGCACCGCGAGGTCCACCCCTTCGTGCACGAGGTCGAGCGTACGGTTCGTCAGCTCGATCGCGACGCTCAGCTGCGGGTGCTTCGTCAGATAGTCGTTCACCAGCGGCACGACGAACTGCTCGCCATAGGCCACGGCGCAGGTCAGGCGCAGCAGTCCCTTCGGCTCCGCCTGAAGGTCGCTGACCGCCTGCAACGCCTCCTCCCGCTCCTCGATCAGGCGCTGGCAGCGGTCGAGCAGCGAGCGCCCGGCCTCGGTCAGGGTTACGCTGCGCGTGGTGCGGTAGAACAGGCGCGCCTGCAACCGGTCCTCCAGCGCCGCCACCTGCCGGCTGACCTGCGAGGAGGAGATGCGCAACCGCTCCGCCGCCCTGGAAAAACTGCCGCTTTCCGCGACCGCCACGAACTCGTCGATGCCATCCCAACGGCTCACCCGCGCACCCCGGCCCTGCCCCGATTATCCCTGTACGGCAACAATCCTCTCCAACATTGCAGCATTGTCAACGCACGGACGATGCTAATTTCACTCAACAACAACACGAACCGACGGAGTCGATGGGATGGTGAAGACACGCGCGGCGGTGGCCTGGGAAGCGAAGCGGCCGCTGGAGATCGAAGAGGTCGAGGTGGCCGCCCCGAAGCAGGGCGAGGTTCTGGTGCGCATCGTCGCCACCGGCGTCTGCCACACCGACGCCTACACCCTGTCCGGGGCCGACCCGGAAGGCATTTTCCCGGCCATCCTGGGCCATGAGGGCGGCGGCATCGTGGAGGAGGTCGGGCCGGGCGTCACCTCCGTCCAGGTGGGCGACCACGTCATCCCGCTCTACACGCCGGAATGCGGCAAGTGCAAGTTCTGCCTGTCCGGCAAGACCAACCTCTGCCAGGCGATCCGCGCCACCCAGGGCAAGGGCCTGATGCCCGACGGCACCACCCGCTTCACCGTGAAGGGGCGCGAGGTCTTCCATTACATGGGCACCTCCACCTTCTCCGAATACACGGTGCTGCCGGAAATCGCGGTCGCCAAAATCAACAAGGCCGCCCCGCTGGAGAAGGTCTGCCTGCTGGGCTGCGGCGTGACCACCGGCATGGGGGCCGTGCGCAACACCGCGAAGGTCGAGCCGGGCTCCACCGTCGCCATCTTCGGCCTGGGCGGCATCGGCCTGTCGGCGATCATCGGCGCCGTGATGGCGAAGGCCTCGCGCATCATCGGCATCGACATCAACCCCGACAAGTTCGAGATCGCGAAGCAGTTGGGCGCCACCGACGTCATCAACCCCAAGGACTACGACCGCCCGATCCAGGAGGTGCTGGTCGAGCTGACCGACGGCGGCGTCGACTACAGCTTCGAGTGCATCGGCAACGTGCAGGTGATGCGCGCGGCGCTGGAGTGCTGCCACAAGGGCTGGGGCGAATCGGTCATCATCGGCGTGGCCGGCGCCGGCCAGGAGATCAGCACCCGTCCGTTCCAGCTGGTCACGGGCCGCGTCTGGCGCGGTTCCGCATTCGGCGGCGTGCGCGGCCGGTCGGAGCTGCCGGGCTATGTCGAGGACTACCTGAACGGCAAGTTCGAGCTGGACACCTTCATCACCCACACCATGGGGCTGGAGGACATCAACAAGGCCTTCGACCTGATGCACGAAGGCAAGAGCATCCGTTCCGTCATCCTCTACAATCAATAGGCGGTAGGGTGACCATCGCGGGTTGGGCCGAGCCACGGCGAGGCCCGACCCGCGACTCCAACGATAATTAAAGGCGATAATGAAGGGGGGATGATGACTGCGCGTCTGACCCAGATCGCGGCGAACCGCTGCTTCGGCGGCTGGCACAAGCGATTCCGGCACCAGTCCGCGGTGCTGGGCTGCGACATGGTGTTCGCGGTCTACCTGCCGCCGCAGGCCGAAAGCGGCAGGGTGCCGGTGTTCTACTGGCTGTCCGGCCTGACCTGCACGGACGAGAACTTCATGCAGAAGGCCGGCGCCATGCGCGCGGCGGCGGAGCTGGGCATCGCCATCGTGGCGCCGGACACCAGCCCGCGCGGCCCCGACGTGCCGGGCGACCCGGACGGGTCCTGGGACTTCGGCCTGGGTGCGGGCTTCTACGTCAACGCGACGCAGCAGCCCTGGGCGCAGCACTACCGCATGCACGACTACGTGGTGCATGAACTGCCGGAGCTGGTCGAAGCGGAACTGCCGGTGACCGACCGGCGCTCCATCGCCGGCCATTCCATGGGCGGGCACGGGGCCATCGTCTGCGCGCTGCGCAATCCGGGCCGCTACCGCTCGGTGTCGGCCTTCGCGCCCATCGCCAACCCGGCCAGCGTGCCCTGGGGCGAGAAGGCGTTCGAGCGCTTCTTCGGTTCCGACTACGCGACCTGGCTGGAATGGGACAGCTGCGCCCTGATCGGCCGGGCCAGGGAACGCCTGCCGCTGCTGGTGGACCAGGGCGAAGCCGACGGTTTCCTGGAAAGGCAGCTGAAGCCGGACGCCCTGCAAAAGGCGGCGGAGGCGGCGGGCTATCCGCTGACGCTGCGGATGCAGCCGGGCTACGACCACAGCTACTTCTTCATTTCGACCTTCATCGACGACCACCTGCGGCACGCGGCCAAGGCGCTGGCCTGACCGTTCCGGAACGGGAAAGGGAATCAGCCGGCACCGGGAAGCGCAGGGTGGCCTGCACCCCACCCTCCTCCCGCGGCTGCACCTCCAGCGTTCCGCGCAGTTGCAGGGCCAGCTGCTGGATGATCTGGCGGCCGAGCCCGGTGCCCTTCGGCCCGCCCGGGGACAGGCCCGCGCCGTTGTCGCAGACCATGAGGACATAGCAGTCGCCCTCGCGGTGGAAAATCACGTCGATCAGGCCGGCGTGGCTGTCCGGAAAGGCGTATTTCACCGCGTTGGTGACCAGCTCGTTGGCGATGGTGCCCAGAGCCACCGCCGTTCCCATGTCCACGTCCACGCTGTCGGCATGGGCGCTGAGGGCGATGGGCCGCACGCCCACCATGCCCGTCTGGAGATCCTGCACCAGGCTTTCCAGGAACTCCTTCACGTTGACGATGCTGGTGCCCTCGATCCGGCGCAGGCGGGAGTAGACGCGGGCGAGCACGCCAATGCGGTCGATGGTTCCCGCGACGATGTCCTGCGCGTTCTCCGACCGCCGCGCGGCCAGCGACAGCTGCGCCGTGATCAGTTGCAGGTCATTGCGGATGCGGTGATGGATCTCCTGAAGCATCAGGTCCTTTTCCCGGTCCGCGGCGGCCACCTGCGCCCAGGCCCCGTGCAGCGCGTCGAGCGTCTTGCGCAACGCCTCCGTCACCGCCGCGATGGCGAAGCCGAGGCCGGTGTAGATGATGAAGGCCAATTGGTCGCCGGGTGAGGCGATGGTGAATTCGTACTTCGGCTCGATGAACATGTAGGCCGACAGCACGCAGGACAGGATCACCGCCAGGAAGCCCGACGCGCGGTCGAACAGCAGCGACACCAGGAAGATCGTCGGGATGTACAGCAGGAACGGATAGGCGCGCAGCACCGGGTCGAGGCTGTAGCGCACCGCCGTGGTCACGCCGACCAGCGCGACCGTCACGGCATAGCGCACCCACAGCGAACGCGGGGCCTTGGGTAGAAACTGGAACAGCAGGTTTTCCATGCCCGATCCCGGTTGAAACGACGGATCCACCGTGCACAACACCGAAGAATGCCGCTGGTGTCATGCGGCATGCGACGCCGCGGGGCCTGGGGGAACTGCGCAAGACCGGTGCTGTTGCCCGAAGGCCGCCCGTCTTCCGCCCCACAGGAGCTTCCATGCCCGAGCCGGTTCTGTCCGAAGCCATGAGCGCCGATGTGGTGCTCTCCATCAACGGCGCGCAGCATCGCTTGCACCTGGACGTCCGCACCACTCTGCTGGACGCGTTGCGCAATCATCTGGGCCTGACGGGCACGAAGAAGGGCTGCGACCTGGGACAATGCGGGGCCTGCACGGTGCTGTGCGAGGGGCGCCCCATCGTGTCCTGCCTGACGCTGGCCGTCACGCAGCAGGGCCGCGCCATCACCACCATCGAAGGGCTGGAGCGGGACGGCCAGCTGCATCCGGTGCAGGACGCCTTCATCGAGCATGACGCCTTCCAGTGCGGCTACTGCACGCCCGGCCAGATCATGGCCGCGGTCGGCCTGCTGAACGAGGGCGTGCCGGCGACCGACGAGGCGATCCGCGAACGGATGAGCGGCAACCTGTGCCGCTGCGGCGCTTACGTGAACATCGTGGAGGCCGTGAAGGCCGCCGCCGCGGCTATGAAGGGCTGAGCGCGATGCATCCTTTCGCCTACACCGCCGCCCGGACGCCGCAGGACGTCACGGCACGGGCCAGCCGCCCGCCGCATCCGGACATCCTGGCCGGCGGCACCGACCTGCTGCAACTGCTGAAGGAGCGGGTGCGCACGCCGTCCGACCTGATCGACATCAACGGCCTGGACCTCGGCGGCATCGAGGAGAAGGACGGGTGCCTGCGCGTCGGCGCGCTGGTCCGCATGAGCGAACTGGCGGCCGATCCGCGCGTGCGGCGCGACTGGCCGGTGGTGGCGAAGGCGCTGTTGGAAAGCGCGTCGGCCCAGGTGCGCAATCTGGCGACCATCGGCGGCAACCTGCTCCAGCGCACGCGCTGCCCCTATTTCCGCGACGTGGCCACCCCCTGCAACAAGCGGGAGCCAGGAAGCGGCTGTTCGGCGCTGGACGGGCTGAACCGCATCCACGCGATCCTCGGCACCAGTGACCGCTGCATCGCCGCCCACCCCTCGGACCTCGCGGTGGCGCTGGTGGCGCTGGACGCGCGCGTGTCGATCCTGGGGCCGGACGGCGAGGACGAGATCGCCGTGGAAAACCTGCACCGCCTGCCGGGCGACACGCCGCACCTGGAAACGGTGCTGCAACCCGGCGACCTGATCACCGCCGTGACCATCCCGGCCTCCGAGGCTGCCCGCCGGTCGCACTATGTGAAGGTGCGCGAACGCGCGTCCTTCGAATGGGCGCTGGTTTCCGCCGCGGTGGCGCTGGACATGGACGGCGGCATCATCCGCGACGCCCGCATCGCGGCGGGCGGGGTCGGCACCAAGCCCTGGCGCCTGCGCACGGTCGAATCGCTGCTGATCGGCAAGACGGCCAGCCCCGACCTCTTCCGGGCCGCCGCCGACCGCGCGTCGGACGGTGCACAGCCACGCCGCGACAACGCCTACAAGGTCGAGATGCTGAAGCGCACCGTCGTCCGCGCCCTGATGGAGCTTGGAGGTTGCCCATGAACGCCGTTCCCGCAGGGATCGACGGCCTCGCCGCCGTGGGTGCCGCCGTCGGCCGGCCGGTCAGCCGCGTGGATGGCCGCGCCAAGGTGACCGGCCACGCCACCTACGCCGGGGAGTTCCGGCCCGACCGCCTCGCCCACGCGGCGGTGGTGACCGCCACCATCCCAGCCGGGCGCGTCCGCGCCCTGTTCACCGACGCGGCCGAAGCCTCGCCCGGCGTGCTGCTGGTCGCCACCCACCACAACGCGCCGCGCCTGCCCTACAACAGCATGGCGCAACGCCCGCAGGTGGACCCGCAATCCGGCGACCAGCTCCGCGTGCTGCAAGGGCCGGACGTGCTGTTCTACAGCCAGCCCATCGCCGTGGTGGTCGCGGAGACGTTCGAGCAGGCCACCCACGCCGCAGCATTGGTTCGGGTGGAGTACGACCCGGCCCCGGCCGTCACCCGGTTCGAGGACGCCGCCCCCAACTCGCGAAAGCCCGGCGCCGGCAAGCCGACCGACCTGTCCCGCGGGCAGGCCGACGCGGCGCTGGCCGCGGCCCCAATCAGCATCGACGCCACCTACGACCAGCCGATGGAGCACCACAACGCCATCGAGCCGCACGTCACCATCGCCGCCTGGGACGGCGACCGGCTGACGCTGTGGGACAAGACGCAGTGGGTGGGCAACGACCGGGCGGAGATCGCGCACGTCTTCGGCATGCCGGAGGAAAACATCCGCATCGTCTCCCCCTTCGTCGGCGGGGCCTTCGGCTCGGCGCTGCGGACGTGGCCGCACGTCACGCTGGCCGCCATGGCGGCGAAGATGGCCGGGCGGCCGGTGCGGCTGGAGCTGACGCGGCGGCAGCTGTTCCACTCCATCGGCTTCCGCCCGCGCACGGTGCAGCGGGTGGCGCTCGGCGCCCGCGAGGACGGGCGGCTGACCGCCCTGATCCAGGAGGCCGTGGGCCACACCTCGGTCTATGAGGATTACGCGGAGACGACGGTCGAGCCGGCGTCCATGCTCTATTCCTGTCCGAACCTGCGCACGGCCTACCGGCTGGCGCCCATGAACATCAACTCGCCCTGCCCCATGCGGGCGCCGGGCGTGGCCACCGGCGTGCTGGCGCTGGAAATGGCGATGGACGAACTGGCGGAGGCCGCGGGCATCGACCCGCTGGAGCTGCGCCTGCGCAATTACGCGGAGCGCGACGAGCACAAGGACCTGCCCTGGTCCAGCAAGGGATTGCGCGACTGCTACCGCGTTGCGGCGGAGCGTTTCGGCTGGAGCCGCCGGTCGGCCGCCCCCGGCAGCATGCGCGACGGGCGGGAACTGGTCGGCTGGGGCATGGCGACCGCGGTCTACCCCACCCACCGGGCGCCGGCCAGCGCCTCCGTCGTGATCCGCGACGACGGCACCGCGGTGGTGCGCAGCGCGGCCAGCGACATGGGGCCGGGCACCTACACCTCCATGACGCAGGTCGCGGCGGAGGCCCTGGACCTGCCGGTGGACCGCGTGCGGTTCGAGTTGGGCGACACCGACCTGCCCAAGGCGCCGGTGCACGGCGGCTCCATCACCATGGCGAGCGTCGGCTCCGCCGTGCAGGCCGCCTGCGTCGCGGCGCGCGCCCGCATGCGGGCGCTGTCCAACGCGGCCGAGGAGGTGCGCGGGGCCGACT
>Ga0065721_10049803_pt1 | contig 27044 bp, 26 predicted proteins | sample Mesricmetagenome_FD_59108 | JGI IMG/M metagenome (GOLD analysis project Ga0065721, IMG submission 59108) | Mesophilic microbial community from rice straw/compost enrichment Sample: eDNA_1 v2 (version 2) | ecosystem: Engineered > Solid waste > Grass > Composting > Bioreactor | place: USA: Davis... | reverse complement strand
GTTAATGTCGAGCAGCTCGTATGCTTTCCCTATCATGTCTTTGTCGCGGTCGAACAAGTGAATCGACTTATCATGAATACCACTCGTCGCAGTGACAAAATTCATTTGTTGTACCATAAATTCAGAATTGCAGAGTACAACTACTTTATTGCTATATGTAGTAAGCTCTTGCTGAAATAATACTGCTTTTTCTGCCACCTCTATTGAGTATACGGCTGGTTTTCCGTCAGTTGCCTTCATATCTCGATGATCAACAAAGACGCTAAGTTCTTCTTTTTGAAATGCGTTGCAAATCCCCAACAGGGTTTTAGACATATGATCTACATGTTGTCCGTTCAGCAAGCCACTAACTTGAAAGGACAGAATCCGTTTATCACTGTCCAAATGATACTTGAACCGTTCAGAGAGTGGAACGGTAAAGTCATGCGGTTGGTAAGCGGGGGTATCTGAAAGCCTTTCGACAGCAAACATATACGAAATTGATACATTCAGTGCTTTAGCAAGTCGTTCGATATTATCCAAGCTGATATTTCGAAGTCCTCGTTCTACACCACTGAGATAGCTCCGATCCATTCCTGCTCGGTGAGCCAAGACTTCTTGAGACATCCCACTTCTTGCACGAAGTTCACGTATTCTATTCCCGAACTCTGTTCTTACATTCACGAAATCCACCTCAAACTAATGCACTTTAATTAAGTCATTCCCGTTAATGTCGAGCAGCTCGTATGCCTGTCCGACCATATCTTTATCACGACCGAAAAGAGGAACTGTAGGAATGCCACTTTCTTGGGTAATTCTTTTTAATTGGTGTACTTGAAATTCCGAATTACAGAGAACTACGGCTTTACTGCTATATAAAAGCAAGTTCCGTTGAAAAGCTATAGCTCTATCGGCAACTATTGGTGAGTAAACTACCGGTTCGCCATCAGAAGCTTTCATATCACGGTGATCAACAAATACGCTCAGTTCACCTTTCCCGAATGAACTACAAATTCCCATGAGGGTCTTGGACATAAAATCAACATTATCTCCTGTTAATAACCCATGAACCTGAAAGGCGAGTACCTTTCTGTCAGCATCAAGTTGATACTTAAACCTCTCTGTAAACGGTATCGAAAAATCATTTGGTTGATATGCAGGGGTTGACGAGAAGCGTTCGCTCGAGAACATGTACTCAACCGATACAGAAAGCGCCGCGGCGATCTTTTCGATATTAACCAGGCTGACATTGCGTTCTCCCCGTTCAACACCACTTAAATATGTACGATCAAGCCCCGCGCGATATGCAAGCGATTCCTGAGACATGCCACTTCTCGCCCTCAATTCACGGACTCTTTGCCCAAATTCATTCCGTATGTCCACAAACAAAAAGACCTCCTTCCCATATTCTTCTTAATAAGTATATCGGGATAGTAGGTCAAAAGTTATAGATATGATGGATAATTTTGTCGAGGTTGTGTTTTCGATGTGACTTAAAGTCAACTGACTAAGGGGTAGGTTCTAAATATCATGGACTAAGGGTTATCTGATTAAACAGGCGGTCGTCTGTCTTTCCACTCATCAATTTTTCGGGGGTCAACCTTCAACACTTCACAGATATGCAATGCAATATTGACAGTTGGAGTTGTCAGACCGTGTTCAATGTTTTGATAATGCTTCAAAGATATATTAACAGCGCGGCTGACGCTCTCTTGGCTAAGATTCTTCTTTTCCCTAGCTTCTTTCAATTTCATAAAGGAAACAGCCCCTTGCATTCGTTTCCTTTATGTTAGGGAATACGCGAATTTTTGATAACTAATTATAGTTGGCGAAGTATAGTTCCTATATTATACTTATCAATATATGTCGAAATGCCTACTCTGGTAAGGAATAATGAGGATTTGTCTAGAAGGGGCAGTGGGACAGTGTTAAATAAAATCTAACCAAAGGAGAAGATGCACTTGTCGAGTTCAGCACCACAATTAATCATCACATTCTTTTTACTCGTGATTATTGTTCCACCGCTAATTGCATTCTTTAAAGTCTCAGCTGAGGGAAAGTTGGGGCGAGGAGCAATTTTATCGGACGAAGTAATGAAGAAATTCAGAGAGGTATTTGCAGAACCAACAGAGAGATATATTGCTTCAATTGGTAATGGTTATATCATCAACTTCCTATCAGGGGGTTCGCTTGCCAGTGGATTTTCCGTCATTAGTAACAAGCGGGTTTACTTCAAAGGAAAGTGTTACTACAAAGAAGCTGGTAAGTTGAAAAAGTCTTTTGAAGAGCGGATGGTTGATCTGAAGGATGTGACCGGAACAGGTTACACCAGGGTTAATCCGATATCACTGTTGATTACTTCTTTATCTTCATTAGTTTTATCAATCATTCTTTTTGGTGTTCTAAGTAGCTTGGGAAGTAGTGATCAGGCAACAGTTATGAACATTTTGACATTTGTATTGATCGCTTCAATATTGAGCTTTTCAATCACGCTAACTGCATACATATTGAAACGCAAAAATTTGTTCGAGATCTCCTTCGCAGGGGGTATGATTGCCTTCAACATCAATTTGTATGATAAAGCAGAGATCGACGATTTTCAGAAGCAACTTAGAAGGGCTAAAGACCATGTTGTAGAATCAGCGCCTACTCAGGTTGCAGCGGCAGCCGCGCCACAAGCGCCCACTGAAACTAACTCCAAACTTGGAATTGCTGACGAGATAAAGAAATACTCCGAGCTATTGCAGCAGAAGCTTATTACCCAAGAAGAGTTTGACGAAGCAAAAAAGAATCTCCTAACTAATGGCAACAAATGAGTACTGTCGTTAAAGGATTAAGCTTGAGCAATGGCGAGGAGATCAGAGCGGTATTAGGTAAAGGTAACATCGGGAACAAGGGTCAAAAGCCTGTAGTAGTTCTTACCAATAAGTACATACACTTTTTCGGTGAGCATTATCGGTATGATAATGGCGACACTTCCAGAAAAATATTCGAACCCGAATCGATACCGCTACAAGATTTCATTGGTACTGGCTACATACGTAAGAGATCGAGACGTAATCTCTACTATCTTGTAACGGTCGGGGTATTAATCACGATCCTGATGCAGATCTCTAGAGGAATTAAGAAATTTGGTGTGCATCTTAGCCAGTTTAAGCTTTATAGCTCGATAATGGCAGGAGTCTTTGTCATCGCCTTGGTTCTTTACCTGTTTAAGGGGTACAAGCTGTTCGAAGTCGCCTTTGTAGGGAAAAGGATTTGTATTAGCGAACACCATTTTGAAAAATCAGATATCCAGTTATTTATCCAATCGATATATCAGGCAAAGAGAAAAGTTCAATAACTTGGCTATTAGAGCAGTTGCTCATGATTAGCATACAACAATGAAATGGAGTGATGGAAAATGAAGAAGATATCTATGATGTTGGTCTTGTCTTTGGTTATTTCCCTGTTTACTTCACTAACGGCTATGGCTGAGAGCGGAGTGAAAGTCGAGACGAAGCAAGGTGGGTATGTTTCGATCTCAAATGTAACTGATAAAAAGCAGTTTATCGATGAGGGTTCAGGTGTTGGAGATACGGTATTCGTATCCGACAAGCCAGTAACGCTTACCATTACCGGAAAAGACCCGCATCCGAGTATTAGTTTCCTGCCTGACGCGAAGCTTGATGGCGAATCCTTCATTATGGGAGAAGCTTCCGAAGATATCGCTGTAAAAGGGAATACCGCAAGTCTCAGCAAGAAGGGCTTCTATGGGGTAAACGTGCACTTTGGCAGCGAATTTTCACCTGATACGGTTGCCGAATTCGTGGTGCAGATTGTAGGCGAAGGAACTGCAAGTAATGATCCCAAGGCTAACACCGAATCTGGTAATAGTGCAGCCGAACAAGGTATGTCGACAGTAAATGTTCTTAATGAAAATTCGGGGTATAAGATTAAATTCCCAAGCAGTTCTTTAAAGCTACAGAAAGTTAAAGGAAATGACGATGAGATCGGTGGTTTTGAAGTCTCTGCGATCACCTTAAAGACCCCGAAATTTGAGAAGGACTCTAATGTATTCTTGTTTGATCTGGTAACTACAAATTCAAAGGCTCACTCGGTTTATGTGAGCGTCGACAGCTATTTTGGTGGTCAAATGAAATATGTAGACGAGGAATTTAAAGACGGTAAAGTTTCAGTATTTATGCCTAGTGTTACATTTGAATCTGTTGTTACAGACGATGTTTTGGTTGCGTCTATTGAGGTTTATGACAAAGATCGCAATGTGATCGACTCGTTTAAGAATATTTACTTCATGTATGAAGGATTCAATCGTTACAAAGTGATTGATGCAGATACTAATCAGACCAATAAACCTGTGTCTGCCAAGCCAACAGCTTCCAAGGTTATCGTAAACGGCAAAGAAGTATCATTTGAAGCCTACAACATCAATAACAACAACTTCTTTAAACTTCGCGACATCGCTTCAGTTGTGAATGGCACCGAGAAGCAATTTGAAGTGAAGTGGGATGGAGCAAAGAATGCAATTAGCCTTCTTTCTGGTAAAGCGTACACTCCAGCGGGTGGAGAGCTTAAAGTATCTACTAAGCCAGCAACAAAAGAAGCCAAGCTTACTTCTTCCACCTTATATATTGATGGCAAGGAAGTAAGCTTGGTCGCCTACACAATTGATGGTAATAACTACTTCAAGCTCCGCGACATCGCAAAAGCGTTCAACATTGGCGTAACATGGGATAGCAAAACAAATACAGTTGGAATCGATACGAAGATTGATTACAAAGATGAAGAGTAATTGATCATTAGGGGTTCCATTTTTGATGGTGTCTGTAACAGGCACCATCTTTTTATTTTACATTTGTTGTATTAGGGGGCATCGAGGGAAGCGACTTCAGTCGCATTAATTTCTTTTGTTGAGGCGTAGGAGCCAGTCGAGATACAATTAAAAAGGATAAGGATTTCAAATTGCTAGTGGGGCTACATGAAGGAAAATCAAAAGTGAAGCCGATTGATCCCGCGGCAGCGTTCAAATTTTTGGTGATCTATGATTCTGAGCCCATACTTTATCCGCCGCGCAACACGTTATAAAGAATTTACAGGTTGATATAAGGAGAAAGTTGAAAATGGTAAATAAAAAGGAAGCCCGGTGATTCTATCGTTTTTAAATGATTTAATGTTGACATCCAGAAGAGTCTGTTTTGAAGAAGAGGGGCATAGATCATATATGACATTCAATAGATCTGATAACAACAAAACCTTCATTTCCCAAGCGGCAATGTTATCTAATAAGGGGGTATTTTTCAATAAAACCCTTCTGAAAGAACATAAAATAGTGGACAGTTGCTTTGAGAGAGCAAAAGGCTATCTCGATGGAGATATCGAATATTTGAGCAGTAATACGAATGAGGAGGTTCGTAAATACATACTTAATGTCTTTAGAGATACACTTGCTAATGAATATGGTCAAAACACATTACGTGTTTTTCAAGATTTCTACGGAAACACTAAATTTGATATTGAGCATGGATTGTTATTCTATTATAAAGTTGTGAGTCGCGTCGACCCTTCTAATTCATTAATTGATAAAGCGCTTGGTTTGCTATATTATTTAGCGGGTCATCAACTAGATGAAGAATTCAGACAAATATCCCGGTTGGCAAGGGGGAATTTTCTGAACCCCAAATTCCAGTTGAATTCAGAAGAGTTTCGTTGGGAACAGTGTCCATTTGTTCTGCGAAAGTATATGTTATTCCTTTCAAAACCTGAGGGATTCAATGCCTATTATTTTGAAAAGTCAAATCTGGCTCAAATAGCGTATTTGATGCTTCGTGGAAATACATTAGAAGTAGCCGAAAAAACTATAGATGATTCCAAGGGCGGTCTATTTTACGATTACTTACCACTGGATATTGAAAATTTATTGATGCCAGGGATATTGACTAATTCCTTTAATTTATCCGAGATGAACGATAAGTTTAAGCATATCTATGAGGATGAAGACGAGAATGAAGTGATGAGTGGTGTAATGGACGATGTTTATAAGATATATAGTAAAAAGGTTAAACAAATAATGATTAATTGGAACGGGAGTGTAGTACATCACATTCTTGGAGAAGCATCAAAAAATCCGTATCTAAGTTCTTCAGAGTTTACTATCTACCATGTTTCTCCACAAAGAATTGGATTTTTGCTGAAAAACAATATAGAGCTGAAAGAAGTCCTGCCAACTTTATGGACATACTTAAAGCCAGTAAATGAGGTTGATTTGGGTTTAATGTTCGAAGGTGAATTCCTGTAGACAATGTCCGGTTAGACCACTCACCCAGTTCTTCAAAGGATAGATGATTGGCGTGGTCTTTTGATATAATTGAATTGGAAAGTCTAATTCAATTATAAGTGAAGGGTCGAGTAGTAGTATGAGCAAAATAATAGATAAGCGAATGATCGAGGAACGCAGGTTATTATTTATTGAGCTTTCACAAAAGTTGAACGATAAGAGCGAACAGATCCGTAAAGAAATTTCGGGTTTAGAAGTTGAAATAATAATGGGGGGTTCCTTATTCATCAAGGACAAACCTATCGAGAGATCAGAATCAACAATTGCAAAGAAAGTGTGTAGTTTAACGGAGGAACAATTAGCTAGCCCTCCGTTGGACGATTTCAGTACCGATACGATTAGTATAAATTATTTAATGCCAAATGGATTGGAACTAAAGAAGATTGAAACCGGATCAGAGTTACTACTTGCATATGAGTTAGATAAATATGCTAAAGTTATGCTGGGAAAAAGGTTGTCATTGTCTGGTATAGAAATCGCTGCAGAATTGCAAAGTCGTGAACATTTTAGCTTTGTAGTGACAGAGGGTCTTGATGTTGGATTTATTCCCAGTCTTAAGACATTAGCTGATTTAACCAAGTATCCACGATTATTTTTCAATGGGTCTGTTGAGGGGGTTGAATTCAGAAGTAGATCAGATTCTGAATATGTTTATGCTTTTGACGACAAAAGCTCGAATCAGGTCTTGCATGGCGAGAACCGTTCTGCAGCATATGTCAGTTTGGTAGCCTATCTTTTGGTAAAAAGTAAGCGTGACGGAACACCAATACCAAAGTTGATAATAGATCACGAGAATTATAACCATCAAGAACAAGAATATGATGATCTGTTTGTTCTTATATTATACGGAAATCAGATCTTAAAGGATATTGTTGAACTAAAGTATCAATACGAGAAAAATGACAAGCATCGCATTCAGCCTGAGTGGGAGGCATTTGTTGCTTTTCATCGACAACGCGGTTTTATGAATAGAGAATATACCACAACAGAGAAATTCGAGTATCTGAAGGAGAATTTTGAAGTCCATGATGTTGTTTTACTATATCAGTTGAAAAAGGGTCCAATGAGTAAAACAATCTACAAAGTCGATAGTTGCTATCCGGCAGTCATCAGGTACTTTGACGAACATACTATTCGGTTACAGTATTTCCCTCTTGTTCGAACTCGATTAACTCATCGCATGATACTTGATGAAGTAGCTAGGAGTTTTGAGGAGAATCAAAACCCCATCTATACTTTCGATGATTATAATAATTTTAAGGATCAAGTAGTAACATACAGCTTAACAGAGTGTGGGATTGAGAAGTATTCCTTTACTGAATTAGCACTAATTATCAACGTATTCGATTATGATGGCTCGTATCAATATTTTCAGACTGATAATGGAATAGAAAAGATATGGTTGCAAACTCCTGATACGATTTTTGCGGTATTCGAAGATCGTGAGGTAAAAGAATACAACAAGGAAAAGTTTTTACAGAACTATTTCTATTCACGGAATAAGAAGCCGATCTATGATCGATATTTTAATCTAGTGGATTTGAAAGCAAAAATAGACAAAGGAAAGAAGCAAAGTAAAATATCAAAGCGCGGTGGGTCGCGCTCAGGGGCAGGCAGAAAATCGTTAGGTATTAAGCGACCAGTAACCATCACATTACCTGAGGACGTATGGAAAGAAATAGACAATCAGTTGGTTATTAATGGAGGTAACTACAAGAGTTATGCAGAGTATTTTAGAAGATTAGTTTTAGAACAACATGAAATAGAGCCTTAAAGATACTTACGGTGACTCGCTAGGTTCATTTAATCATAACCTATTCTTCTGAATTATTACAGGAGAATGGGTTTTTTCATTTCTCAGATATTTTGTAGTTAAAGCTATGAGGTGGTTTTTTCTGAAAAAGAAAGTCTTTTTCAAATGCATAAAACCATACTAACAATTAGGTGATGACCACTATATACAGGCAATGTGTGCTTATGACTTGGTCTAATTAAAGATTTTGACATGGAGTTGAGTTACTTTGGGTCGATATTTTCAAATTTAGGATGAAAAATTTTTGAGAAACTTGGAGTAGGGACGTTTTCTAGGACATTTATCAAGAGATTTTTTACGTAGGCATGGGGTTATTGCTCCAAATTTGGATCGGGAGTAGTGATGCGCGTGTCTACGAAATTTGAAAGGCTGTTTAAGACTGATGAAGAGATTAAAAAGGAAGTAATTCGGGATTTTGCATCCGATTTCATGAAAGAAGTTCAAAAGCTGGTTGATAAATATGGAAAAGCGGAACTTCTAGAAAAGCTAAGAGCTTAGTCAGTGGCTGTATATGTCCTTCGCGCAAACTCAAACTTAGGGTTTGCGCTTATTGCGTTTCAGGTTGGACTGTTGTTATGACCATAATTTGATTTGCATGGTATAGTTGTCATGTGAGGTGAATTTTTATGAGTGATAGAAAAACGGCTGTTGGTTATATTCGTGTATCAACAGATGAACAAGCTCGTGAGGGCTATAGCTTAGAAAATCAAAAAGCTGAAATTGAGAGGAAATGTAAGTATGAGTCTTGGGATCTCCTAAAAGTTTTCGATGATAAAGGAATTTCCGGTGCGTTGTTAGATCAGCGAGATGGCTTAAAGGCAATGCTACGATTCATTAAAGAACATCGTGTCGACTATTTAGTGATCTATAAGTTGAGTAGGCTTAGCAGGAAAGTAGCCGATGTTGTAAATATCGCAGAGTTTTTGAAAGGTAATGAGACTCACCTTCTCGCAATTGGGGATGGCATCGATACATCTAATCCAATGGGGAAATACTTTTTGTACCTCGCTTCCATTATCGCAGATATGGAACGCGAGAATATCATAGTTCAGGTTAAAGGTGGCATGTCACAGAAGGCAAAAGAAGGTTTATGGAATGGGGGTAAGCCACCCTTAGGATATGATCTTCTTGATAAAAAATTGGTTGTCAATAATGAGGAAGCTGAGACAGTTAAGTTAATATTTTCGGAGTACCTAAAGGGGAATGGATACAAAACGATAGCTGCATTGTTAAATGAGCGCACGATTAAAACTAAGACAGGCTCTACCTTTAATGGTGTCGGTGTAAAAGATATATTGAAGAACCCAACTTACATTGGAAAAATCAGATGGGGAGTTAGGAAGGATTGGGGAAAACTTCATGAGGATAATAAGAGGAAGCGAAAGTATAACGATGATCCGATTATAAGTGATGGAATACATGAGCCTATCATAGATGAAGTGGTTTTCAATAAAGTTCAAGAATTGATTGAAGGTAACCCGCGGCGAAACATGAAAAGGTTCAATGGGAATCACCTATTAAGTGGGTTATTACGGTGTCCTGTTTGTAATTATGGTATGTCGTATCAACCTGCAGCACGTAAAGGAAAAACATATGGATATTATATCTGTAATCAGTATATGAACCATAAAACCTGCAAGCCGAATGGGGTTAGAAAAGACCATATTGAGGAAGAGTTCCTAACTATTTTTGAAAAGATCATAAATGAGCCTGAGTTTAAGGAGACCATGAAGTCAGCTTTAAACAACTCAAGTGAACAGGTTAAAGAACTGGATAAAAGCATTGAAAGAAAAGGGAATGAAATTAAAAAATTCAAACTTGATCAAGATAAGTATGTACAGGAACTTATTCGAGGCAGTGAAGCTTTTAAAGAAGTGATGAGAACCAATATAGAGAAAACAATCTACGAAATCTCTCGGCTAGAGACCGATATAACGAATCTGGAATCGGAGAAGAGAGGTCTTCAGGATCAACAGCTTGATCTGGATGAAGTTTTTGAATTATTGGAAAAAGCGGGTAAAATCTTTCCGCTACTCGAAAAAGAAGCCCAGCAATCATTGGTCAGAAAGCTTATCAGTAAAATAGAAATAAAAGATAAACACATTTCAGAGGTGCATTTTAGTTTTCAGCAAAGTTTTAGGATTGGGGGTGGTAAGGGGAACCGTATCACAAGTGAGTATAACGTTTTTTTCCTGATTTTCTCTTACGTGCTGATTGGGCACTTCAAACTTGAACTCGATGTTCTTTAAAGTCTTGTCTGGATTAAGATTAATACGCTCAATCAGCGATTCCAATAGCTGCTTTTTCATTTGTACATCAGCGTTCTCCATAAGTGTATCGAAGTGTTCTATGACAAAACGGACCATGCTGTCCTAGACAAGCTGCATATCAGGAATAGGAACCCCAACACAAGCTCCTATGTAACAAAAAGGAGTTTGTCAGACAATGAACAACAAAGATTACGAACAGTTTATTAGGATCGCCGCAGAGATAATAAGAGAGGCCCTGGCCAAAGGAGAGACAAGCGAGAAGAACAAAGAAGAAGGAAAGGGAGCCTGAAGGCCCCCTTTGGAATTTTCGGTGTGAAATTTGCTGAACTAATCTATATACGCAAAAGATTGAGGCGGTACGGAATAATAAACATCACCTAATTCTCTAGAACGTTGATATTTTTCATAACTTTTAATTTTGATGGCATATCCTTTTTCCTTTTCAGTGAAGTACTCAAAGAAGAATTCCTTGTCAATTCCTGAATGGGCTTTTGTTTCTTCCCATAGTGAGTTAACATCATCAAATAAAATAGATTCAATTTCAAACTCACCAACGATACGACTTATAGGAGCAGTGGCATAGACCACAACTTTGTTTATATCTTTCCTCTTGAATATGGTCTTTCGATACTCATACTTTTTATCACCGGAAAAAATCTTATTCACAAATTCAGGTTTAATTGATAATAATACGTTCATCTATTTGCGCCTCCCTAATGATGTCTTTAAAGTTCTGATATGTCATTTTCACAAATCCCCGGGGAGCAGAGTAAACACTTTGAATAATCCCTAATTCAATAAGTCTTTTCATATTTAGTCGTTTTGGAAAAGAGTATGCATAAAGGAAATTAACAATAAAGGGTTTGCTCTTTTTATAATGCCAAAACTCTAAAAGGGCTTTGTCACTAAACACACTTCTTTTTTTACATAAGTCAATGAAATGCTGGGGGTCCTTGATGTCAGTAACGATACTTTCAACTATGCCAATTGTTGTGACAACACTCTCATAGTACCCACCAGTTCGATAAAAGACAATAATGTCACCCGTTTTAAGATTTTTTTCAATTGACCTTGAGATAAATACCTTGCTTATAGCATTCCTAAAAGGTTCATTTTCAATGTAATCTGCTGGCGATTCTGTGCGCAGAATAGAATCAGGAAATAAGTTTGTATGGTATTCAGGATAAATCGGTGTGATGAATATTTCTTTATTTGTATCGATATACGGAAATGTATATTTGGGGTTCATGTCATCGAAAGCTGGCTCGAAGTCGCGAGTGTACACTAATTCTGAACCATCCTTGAAACCATGCTTTATAAATCCAAAATCCGACAAAAGATTGATAAGTCTTATTTGTTCAATACTCTTATCAAATATTGTTACATAGACTTCATCAACGCGAAATCTCAATGCGTTATCAAAAATAATTTTAAGAAATCGTTCTCCTAACTTGTAACCGTTCATAGTTACTTTGAATGTCCCAATCTTCAGACGTTTCTTTTTTGTGAAGGGAGGAGAAATGTTTGAGTAGTTTTCATTTTCACCTTCGAGTTTTAAATATAAAAAGGCAGCAATATGATCATCCATCTTACAAATATAAGCTATTTCGTCTGCTTTCTTGTTGAACCATTTCTCAAAGCCGGGATAGTCCTCTTTTAAAGTATCAAAAAAAGGATCATCTAAATTAATATTTCCCATGTACTCTTTTGTAACTGATAGTACCTTGTAGCTAGTAAGATCTGGGTGCTCACTAGTCGCTTTTTCTAGAAAAGAATCAATTGTAAAAACCTTGTCGGAAAGGTTTAATCGAGCAGCCTTAAAGGCTATTTTTCGGTCTTCGGTTATTAACATATCAACTCGTTCGGCTGCTAGTTCATTTAACAGTTTGGTATCATTGATATCGTTGGGATTTTTATCGTATTGTTTGGAGATGTTACTTACTACTGGAGTCATAGGCGCTTCTGTCTTCATGATGTGGTAGCTATCAAGCTTGATGACCATAGAATTAACAGTTTGGATATCTTTATACCGTTTTATTTCCTCAATGGTTATAGGGTGGACACATTTTGTATAGCCTAATTTATCAAGCCATCTGAAAAGAACGCCAATATCATTTTTCATTAAATTGCTCGTTTCACGGTGAATAACAATATTTGTATCGAGTAAGACTCTCATCTTATCACTCCTAACACAGTGATAAAGCTATGTAACTGAACTGTTGACTTCGTACTTTGATCGTAAATGTGATAAGGGATATTTAGCGTGTTGGCCAAAGAAATTGCATGATTTATTTCCTCATCTTGAAAGTGTTTAATAAAGGCCGGCTCATAATCAATGTTGTCGCGTGTCTTTAGACGCCGGATAATGCTATTCACATTATCTATCACAACGATACAGGCAGTTGGGCCTATTTGCTGAAATACTGTTTCTGGTATTTTTGAAATACTACGATTTTCGTTTATTAAACAAAAATGGCCATCCAGTATAAAGAGCTGTTCCTTTGACTTGGTATTTTTAAGGCCTTCTATTAGCAGTGCTTGGTTAACGTCTATATCCGGTATTAACTTATCTGAAGGAAAATTTTGATTTTTTAACTCAGAGATGATTCTGCTTGCAGAAAAAGCGGGAATTTGATATATATTTACTATTTCGTTGCAAAGAGTGGTTTTTCCTACTCCATGTATACCGCCAATAAAAATGAGTTCGCTCAAGATATGCTCTCCTTTCCAGCTATGACTATATACCCATATTATACCATGAAAATAAATTGGTCATGAAGAGTTATATCAGTATCTTGGAAGAATAACGGAGGGGAAGTAATTGGACAACTTAGTTACTAAGAACGTCTTTATTGATTCATCTATATACATATCAAGAAATTTTCAATTTAATGATCGATTGCTTGGAAGAATTGCTTGGTTAGCAAGCGAAGGGTTTGTGAAACTATTCATTAGTGAGATTGTAATAAAAGAAGTAAACCGAAAGATAGAATTAAGTTTAAAAGAGGCGGAAACGTCTTTAAATTCTTTAAAAAATAAATGTAGAATTCTCCGTAATGTTCCGGATTATAAACCGATTTTTGATACTAGTTCACTGGCTGCAGCTAATGACAAGATCAAAAACAATTTTGAGGATTTTATAAAGGAAACCAAGTCTAAAGTATTATCTCTAGAAGAAGTATCCGTTGGACAGTTGGTGAAAAACTATTTTAACCACAATCCTCCTTTTAGCGAAGGGAAGAAAGATGAGTTTCCAGATGCAATTAATTTACTTGCAATAGAGGACTGGTGTATTAAAAATAATCAAGAAATGTATATCATCAGCTCCGATAATGATTTGAAACAATATTGTGCACAAAAGGAATTTCTTCATTTTTTGGGAAGTATAGAGGGGTTTCTTGATAAAGTCACCAGTAGCAATGGGTATAAATATAACTTTATTAAACATCTATTCAATATCAGCTATGAAGACGTAGAAGCGCGCATTAAAGAAGATTTTGAAGAACTTGGATTTACATTGGAGAATGAAGAAGGCGATGTTGAATCTATAGAAGCCTATAGTGTTGAATTTGAAGATGAGGATGAAATTAATATTACTGAAATCGATGACGATGTGGCCGTATTAACTTTTGAAGCTAGGGTTTGGTTTAATGCTGATGTAACATATAATGACTATGAAAACTCCCCTTTTGACAAAGAAGAGGGGGAATACATTTATATTAATGCTGCTGAACTACACGTTGCAGAATACGATGTTCTAATTCCAGTTACCTTGAAAGCAAAGTTTGATATACCAAATGAGCAATTTAAAATTACGGAGTGCATTGTTAATGAAGATAACGATGTGCCTGTAACTTTGTTTGCGGAAGACTACCGTTAACAGACCGGCAGAATAAAATGATGTTAGGACAAAAGGCAGCCGCTTTAGGTTGCCTTAAATTTTAAACGACAAATCGAACTTCAATTTTCTCCAAAATGTTATATTTAGACGCAATACGGTGAACCGTATCACAAATAGTGGTAAAGCGGAAAGTGGAATTAATGGTGAAGACCGGAGTGCAAATCTGGTCTTATCTTTGTAACAATCATTTAGCTAACTGAGATTTGCCTTTAAACGTTCTATGGTGTGTATTGTAACAATCGCTCCCCAAAACGAGATAATAAGCAAGAAGAGATGAAGGGTTACTCCGAGTATGCTAGACCAAGAAAAGACGACCCCTCCTACAAAAATCCACCAGAATAATGGCAGAAGCTGTGCGACAATCAGGATAAACATAGCGATTAAAGCTACACCTAAAATAATGCCTTTAATTAAATTTGATTGAACAATGTTCATTAGAAAAGAAACCAGAAAGATACCTATGCCACCATATACAGCATACATTCCCCATAACTCTGCAATTCGTTGCCCCCCTGTAAGTTCAGGACCAAGTCCATTGATCGGAATAGAAAAACTAAATACTGAAGGCATATACATCATGCCAATTAGTACGGACATAATGGCAGATGTCCGTACTAGCAGACTACTGCTAAATCTTGTAAGCACCATGATTATTCACGCCCTTCCAGATTATAGGAATATTCATTAGACGCTTATTCTTATCAGTTTGTTTCAAATTAATTACTCTAGGCTTACTTCAAGAAGGACAGGGAAATCATCTCAGCTTCGCATGGAGAAGCATGGTTCAATTCCTGAATATTTTGAAAAGAAACGTACTAACTCCAGTACAATAACATCCTCAACATCAACATGGTATAGTGACTCAGCGTTTGAACCAGCATACGGCTCTCTCGTTTATACTGAATTGGGGTTGGGGTAGCTGAACATTCTGGTATCTACATTGGTAATAGACAGATTATTGACTTAGATGGCCAAGGTCGAATTAAAAAGGTTCTCTCAATGAGTTTACCAGTAATCTTACCACTTTTAATCATGAAATTTATGTCCATTGTTATAATGGCCTTTCGATTTGATCCTTTATGCTAGGCGATATCAGGGCCTAATCGTGATGAGTTCCGGTAGATAGGGCTCGACTTGTCTATTTCTCGAGGATATTATCAAAGCAAGCAAATTGCTTGATTGTATGTAGGCGTAAAGCCTAGTTTGGCCAGGCTCTTCACAGAAGGCGACCCTGGAATCGTACGAAGAGGGGGGAGTATCATGCAGTTCGAAGAAATCCTCACGGTTCATGTGAAAATAGGTAAAACATCCGAGTTGCGTAATAGCGACGGCGATTCCGTAGTCATGATTTTATTTACGGGTCATGCGACCGGTCACTATTTTGAAGGAGTTGTACTTGATGGAGGGGTTGACACACAAGTCATCGGAAAGTGCGGTGAAAGGCATACCTTATCTGCAAGGTACATTCTTCAGGGACGGGACCACGCCGATCAACCCTGTGAGATCTACATCGAAAATAACGGCAGCTTCAACAAGGACCTGAAAAACGTGTTATTCCGAACCTACCCCAAGATCATTACGAATAGCCAGGCATTGTCTTTCTTACATCATGCATTGCTTATTGGTGAAGGACTGCTAACGGAAGCAGGAGTAGAAATTAAAATATTCATGGCAGTATGAGAGGCGGTCCTCATTCCAGTCCAACAGTACGGGAGTGGCAGAGAGCGAATTTCAACGAACTAATGAATTTGAGCTTCACAATTTGAAAAGGCATCCTAATTTTTAGGGCTATCCGTTGGGATGGCCCTTTTTCCTTGAAAAAACTTGCCGTTACAGACAGCGGAGAACCGTACCACAAATAAGCACAATGTCATCATTAATTGAGGCATCAAAGATGAATCGAGCCGTTATTAGCCCCATCAACTATCGACTAACCTACCAGACAGTCTCCATCACACCACTCTTCGGTTAGTTGGCCGATGCTAACCCTTTCGAAGTTTATGTTGAGTTTATATGGAATGATTATAATGACATTCGAATTAAGCTGGGTTCATTCGAAGGAATGAATATACAATCGAGGAGGAACAATAGATGAAGTCTCTGTCCCTGTTACAATGGATTACAGACGGGGTTTCAACAAAGCGCGGCGTAAGAATCACGATTATGGCATGGCTTATTCTTATGATCGGATTAAGTGCCGGACCCAAGCTGAGCGACTACAAGGTGACGAACTTTCAGTCGTTGCCGAACGAAGCGCAATCCATTATTGCGAACGAAAAGCTTGAGCAATATTTTCCGAATGATCAAGGTACGCCTGGGATTCTCGTCTTTCATAATACCAACGGGGAAGTGAAGGTAGACGAAGCGACCGCCATTATGAATGCCATTCTGGCTGCCGATGTTGCTGGCATAGAAGAAATTCTGAATATTGCCGACCTGCCGTCGCAAGCGCTGGAATCATTCAAATCGGAAGATAAATCGACTATGATCATTCCGATGACATTAGACGATGCTGCCGACAGTCGTCAGATTGGTGAGATCGTCGATAAAGTGGCGGATATCGGAAACGAAGCAGCGCAGGGCTTTACGGATACCCAGTTTCGCATAACGGGACCTGCAGGCATTGCGGGCGATACGCTCAAGTTGTTCGAGCGAGCGGACGTTGTATTGATCATGGCTACAATCGGTATTATTCTCGTACTTCTTATTGTGATTTACCGTTCCCCGCTATTAGCGTTCATTCCCTTATTGGCCACGGCTATCGTGTACCAAGTTGTGAATCAAGTTGTTGGCCTCATGGGGGCAGGCGGGTTAGAGATTAATAACTCGACAACCTCGATTATGAGTATCCTGTTGTTCGCAGTTGTAATCGACTATTCCCTATTCGTATTCTCTCGCTTCCGAGAGGAGTTGAATCATCACGAGAGCAAATACGATGCGATGAAGCATGCGATGCGTGCTACAGGCAAGCCGGTATTTCTTGCAGGTGGCACGATATTCGCGGCTATGCTTGTCCTATTTTTCGCGAGCTTCCGCGATTACCAGAACTTCGCGCCGATATTCGGTGTGACAATGGCCATTATTATGCTCGCCTCGATCACCCTATTGCCGGCATTATTCACCTTGTTTGGTCGCAAAGCCTTCTGGCCAAAAGTGCCTGTCTTCGGTAAAACCACAGAAGTGAAGCATAGCTTCTGGGGGCCAGTGGCTAAGTTTGTCGTGAACAAGCCAGGCCTGTCGGGCGGACTTGTGGGGATTGTGATGTTGGTGACGGCGCTCAACATATTCAACTTAAATTATGAGTTCGATACCGTGAAGTCGTTCCCGAAGGACTTGCCGTCACGTGAAGGATATGAAATTGTTGAAGCCCAATATGATAAAGGGGAATTGGCTCCCACCTCGATTTTGGTAACGAGCAATGAATCTTTGTCAGAGGATCAAATCGAAGCGCTCAGATCGAGAATGCTTAACGAGGATAACGTTGCATCTGTTAGACTGGTAGATGCAACGGAGGATACCAAGGCTCTCAAGTATAGCATGACGCTTAACGTTAATCCTTACTCCGTAGAAGCGATCGATGTGATCCAAGAGCTACGCAATAACAGCGAAGATATGTTAGCCGATGTGAAGCTATCTGGTGAAATTCATTATGGCGGCGTCACGGCCAAGCTTGTCGATGAACGTGATGTGAATAACCGAGATATATGGGTAATCGTAGTACTTGAAACGCTGCTCATACTCGTCTTATTGTTCGTATTGACCCGATCTGCTAAAATGTCGGCTTACATGATGGCTACGATTCTAATCTCATTCGTATCGGCATTAGGAATCGGCATATTCCTGATCGATCTCTTCTTCGGGTATGATGCGGTAAGCACGCGTGTTCCGGTGTATTCCTTCATTTTTCTAGTGGCGCTTGGCATTGACTACAACATCATTCTCGCGTCGCGCTTTCTGGAGGAACGCAAAGTTCATAAAGTGAAGAAAGCATTAGAGATTGCGATTCGTAACACTGGCGGCGTCATCTCATCGGCAGGTTTAATATTGGCGGCAACGTTCGCAGCCTTAATGACAATGCCTATATCCGATTTGTTCGTATTCGGTTTCATTGTTGCGATCGGAATTCTGATTGATACCTTCCTGGTTCGTGGAATGCTGTTACCGGCGGTAATCTTATTCTTTGAGAAGGATAAAGCGAAGTAAACTGACAAATGCAGAGACAACCCATTCTTGTCTCTGCATAATTATCGCGAGGGGGGATTGATCTGAGAATTATAGTCATTGACGATGATAAGAACATCCTACAGCTTGTGGGCATTCATCTAACACGTCATGGATACCGCGTAATAGAAGCAAGTAACGCAGCAGATGCCTTGGATATGCTAGAAAAGGAAGTACCTGATCTGGCCGTCGTTGATGTTATGATGCCCGGTATGGATGGTATAGAATTATCCAAGATCTTAAGTCAAGACTACGGTATTCCAGTACTTCTCTTGACAGCAAAAGGTGAACTGGAAGACAAAACAGAGGGATTCCTGGCGGGGGCAGAAGATTATGTCGTAAAACCGTTTGAACCAAAGGAATTACTGTTTCGCATCGCGGTCATCTTACGAAGGTTCGAGAAGGAATACCAATCGAATATTCAAGTAGGCAATATAACCATTAATCGTAAACTATTCGAAGTGTCGACCGGCGATCGTTCCGTTGTCATGCCGTTAAAGGAGTTTGAACTGCTGGCACTGTTGGCAAGTCGACCTAGCCAGATCATTGAACGCAGTACGATTATGGAGCAAATATGGGGCCATGATTACGAAGGAGATGATTATACATTGAACACCCATATGACGCGACTTCGCGAACGCTTAGCGAATCTGGGTGCTAACGTAGAGATCAGTACGACTCGTGGCGTTGGCTATAAGCTAGAAGTTCAACAATCGTGAAGACACTTTATCGGCAATTTATCGTCACGACTTTTCTTATTTTGCTAGTAAGTACGATTATTGCCTTCTTCTTGACCAATACCTACTATTATCTGGTATCGGTCAAGTTGAACGATGAGAGGAATGTAGCGATTGCACAAGAAATCACGCAATACATCGAGAAGACCGACCCTATCGACCTAGAACACTATTTATCCACGCTGGGGAAGATCGGCTTTCAGATCTATGTTGTGGGTGAATCTGGCTACTCTCGAATTATCGGGGGCGAGTTCGAGGGCAAGGACTTGCCGGAAGCCATTAAGCTATCCGTATTGAACGGGGATATCTATCATGGAATTAAGAACTTCCCGAGCCATACCTTCATGAGCGGCATGTTCGCCAACGAACTAAAGAATACGGTCGGGCTTCCCTTCAGCTATCAGGGGGAAAACTTCGGATTATTCCTTCGGCGTGATGTAGGCTCACTCGCAACGGATGTACATGTTTTATTTGCCGGAATGATTATATCCATAGCCTTGATTAGTCTTGTGGCGATGCTCATCGTGGCTAAGCGACTCATTCGTCCGATTACACAGCTTACGGAAGCAACGAAACAGATCTCTCAAGAAAAGTATGATCATTTGCTCGAGATTGACCGAAAAGACGAGATCGGACAACTTGCCAAAAGCTTCAATGCAATGACGATACAATTACAAGAAAACGATCGGTCAAGGAAAGAATTCATTAATAATGTGTCTCATGACTTTCAGTCTCCTCTCCTCAACATCCAAGGTTATGCTGACCTATTGAGAGCTCAGACCTTAACAGAGGACGAGAGGTTGGATTATGCCTCCATCATCGAAGTGGAAGCCAAGCGGTTATCCATACTGACGAAGCAGCTGTTGCTTCTTACCTCATTGGATCAGTCTAACCGTAGATTGGCTCGTTCACGCTACTCGTTGGATCAACAACTGAAGAGCTTGTCACACAAGTATTTGTGGCGCATGGAGGAGAAGGGGATTGAACTCTATTATAGAACTACCCCCGTACGGTTCCTTGGGGATGAGAGTCTATTGGAAACGGTGTGGGATAACTTGTTCACCAATGCTTTGAAGTACAATAAACCGAATGGCTCTATTCGAATTGAGCTAGAAGAATTTCGCGATGAGGTTACGATCGTCTTCAAGGATACCGGAATCGGAATGAGGGAGGATGAGCTGCCCCACGTGTTCGAACGGTTCTATCGAGCGGATACTTCTAGAAGCCAAGAAGGTACAGGTCTTGGATTAACGATTGTCAAACAAATCGTGGAATTGCATGGCGGGAGTATTCGGGTAGCTAGCGAGCTAGGAGAAGGTACCCAAATCTTCATTAGCTTGCCTAAATTAGAACAGAGGAGTGTGCAATGACATGGCTGTATATCGTAAATGGTTGCTTCGTATCGCCGCAATTTATGCATTGATTGGCGCGATAATTGGAACCGACATGGCGGGAAGAGAGGATTATCAGTTGGTTCCCGGACATGCTCATATCCTAGTCGTCGGGTGGTTAACCCTGTTTGCATATGGAATATTCTACCATGTATTTAAGGAGATCGGCATGATTAGAACAGCTAAATTACATGCTTGGTCCAGTTTGATTGGCGGCGGACTGATGCCGATCAGTATGCTCTTCTACTATAAGGTGGAGAATACGTTTACCTTGCTCAGCTTCATATTGGCAGCAACCGTCCTGTTGTTAGCAATGATTCTGTTTGTCATCCTTCTGTTCTTCGATAAGAAGATCTTTCAAGATAAGGCCTAAGAATAGTCCGGTTCAAGGAACCTAAGAAGCGGAATACCCTGCATATGATTAAAATAAACGGCTTGCGCCCGCTGGAATTCGAATTTTCCGAAGGGTGCAAGCCGTTTGATATTCTTTATTACTAGAAAGAAATATGAAGGAGTTTCATTATTACCTTTTCGTATATTCCGCTAGTAACCGGTTTGCTGGAAAGGCTGCAGCTTGGCCATCCCTTATTGCGGCGACGGATGCGACAGTCACCGGAGATAACTACGTAGGGCTGGGAATGAATCCGCTAAAGGCTAAGAAACCGAAGTTTATAGATTTCCCCAAAAAGGCATTGGACGCGCAGCTTGCGGAAAAACTTTGGTCACTATCCGAAAAGTTAACCGGAGTACACTACGAATTATAAATAAGCTGCCAAAGGTGGCTACAAAATGAGCAGCAAGCTTGGCCATGCCACATATACCGAATCCAATAAATAAAACCAATGTACACGATTCCTTAGGGATAGGATGAAGGGTCGGGCTGCGCAATCGCCTGATTCCGGAATTTAGTAAAATTTTCGAATTGCTTTCGAGGGAGTTTAGACTCCTCCTTTAGAATAAGGTTGTAGGCAAGAGAGAGAGAGAGAGAGACAATACAACCTTAAAGGAGCGAGTGGGAAATGAAAAAGAAAAGCAAAATCATCATGATTGGCGCGGCGTTGGCTGCAATGACGGTATTTACGGCGACGGCCTTCGCGTATACTCCGAACACGGAAGGCTACGATGCGTTCAAAGCGGTGCTTAAAGCGAATCATAAGTCGGGGGCCGCAGTCGAGAGCGCGACGGTCAACGGGAGCTTCACCGTCACGGTTGACGGCGAAACGGTGCTAAAGGCGGACGGTTCGGCGAAGATGGGGGGAGCAGGCGACAAGCAAAACATCAGCGGCGATCTCGACTTCACACTTATGGGCGTCGAACGAAACGCCAGCCTGTACAGCAGTGGCGGCGACAAGGTCTATTTCGTAGACCGGACGCATGATCTGCATTATCGGGTGATCAACTTGAACGATGAACATGCCGGCGAATATCGCGAATGGTCGGATGAGGAGGACTTCCAGGATCGCCCGATGAACAAAGCGGAAGAAGCGCTTCTTGATTTCATGGTCGGTGACCTGAAGGACAACTTCAGCGTGGCGAACCAGGCGGACGGCTCGAAGACGATTACGGTCGACATCGGCAAGGAGGACATTCCGCTCCCGATACGTTTGCTAATGGACGCGGCATCAGCTGAGGAGCGGGTCGGGCGCGCACATGCGCCGGAAGCGCATGCGGAATGGGAGCAGCTCAAACAGCTTCCTTTCTTCCAAGGACTTGAGGGAATCGACCTGGAAGCGCAATTGCCGGAATTAACGCAAGACGTTGCAATTGAACATGTGCGCCTGCAAATGACAGTCGATGCGAATAACGAGGTGCAAGGCGTGGAAGGCGAGCTTGAAGTGAGCGGCAAGGATGAGGCAGGCGTCACCCACCGCGTAGAGCTGGAAGGCGCAGGCGATGTTAGCGGCATCAATGCCACGACGCCGGATGCGTATGACCCTGCCGGCAAGTCCGTGGAAATGATCGACGCGGCAACGTACGACGACCGCAGCTAACACGATTGACTCGGGAGGACCACGCAAATGTTCGAAGTGAACGATCTGACGAAGGTCTACCCCGGCGGTCGCGGCATCCAAGGGCTGAACCTCACCGTGCATTCCGGTGAGGTTGTCGCCTTATTGGGGCCGAACGGCGCCGGGAAGACGACGGCGCTGCAGGCGATGGCCGGCTGGCTCGGGACAGACCGCGGGGAAGCATGCTGGAACGGCGCATCGGTCACCGAACGGCCCGAGCTGACAAGGCCGTACATGGGCCTGATGATCGGTGAGCCGTCCCCGTACCTCTATCTCACGGGATATGACTATCTGAGATGCTACCATAAGCTATACCCGGGTGTTGACGAAGCGCGCATCCGGCAGACGCTGGAGCTCGTGGGCATGACGAAACACCAAGACCTGAAGATCAAGAAGTACTCCACCGGCATGAAGCAGCGGATCGAACTGGCCAGCGTGCTGCTCCACCGACCGAAGTTGCTGCTGCTCGATGAGCCATTCTCGGGCATGGACATCGAGGGCAGGCGGGAGATCGCGATGATGCTGCGCGGCCTCGTGTCCGACACGGGGATGAGCGTCATTGTGTCGTCGCATCAGGTACACGACATTGAGGACTGGATCACGCATGCTTGTATGGTTTACGAGGGGCGGCATGTCCATACGGCGGGCATCGTGCAGATCCGGGAGTCGTTTGCAGGCGTGGAGGAGTTTTATTTGCATCATCTCGCACAGGAAAGGAGCGAGGCCGTATGATCGCGCAGATGAATTACCTCGCCGCAGAGGAGCTGCGCAAGCTGTTCCGTGGAGGCAAGCTGAAGGTTCTGCTGCTTCTCTCCTTCATCATTGGCGTCCTCTTCGTTTTTATCGCCGACCGTCTTGGACTGGATGACAACCTATCGCTGACGTCAATCGAGCTGCTGCTCGCGGTCGTGCTCCCTTTTCTCATGGTGGCGCTCGGCAGTGACCTTATGATTGGCGAATGCAAGGGGACAATCAAGCATGCGCTGAAGCTGCCGATCAGCCGGGAGTTTCTCTTCATGGGGAAATTGTTCGCGGGCTTAGCGGCCGGCGCTTTGATCGTACTGTGTATGTTCGTGCCGACATTCATTGGAGGCTTAGTTCTTCACGGCGTGCCTGCGGCGTCCTCGCTAGGGGCGAGTATTGCGGAGCTTGGCGGCGCGATCCTGTTCAGCGGCTTGCTACTCGTACTGGCGAACAGCGTGTCCCTATGGGTGGGAAGCAGCGGTGTTGGGCTGGTGGTGATCGTCGTGCTGTGGATGGCGATGAGCGTCGTCGGATTTCTCGAGCCGCAGCTGAATCGATTTTTCGTCACGGACTATGCGGATTGGCTGCAGCCGCTCCTGTACGGGGGGGATGCCAGGATGACAGTTTCAACTTTGCTATTTATGACAGCCTACTATATCATTGGCACTATATTGGGCTTGCTAGCCTTCCAAAGGAAAGAGTTCTGACGTATGTCCATTCGATTGAAACTCATTTTAACGTATTTATTTAGTACGTTACTGGCGGCGATTATTGTTGCGATGACCGGAATCGGACTCGTCACGGCGATCCTCTCGTATCTCGCAAGCGGTATCGTGAAGGATCAGTCCCCGCATGAAGCGTTCTCTCGTACTATCGATCTGTTCGTGGACCTGCGCTATGCGGAGAGGTACACGCCGGAGGAGTTGACGTCTCCCGCGTTTGCAGCCTCCATTGGAGATCGCCTGCAGCCGTTCGGGGGCTTCCTTGTCGTCCGGCAAGGCGAGCGCTGGGCAAGCTATGGCGCGCTCAGCGAAGGGGAAGCGTTCCTGAGGCAGCTGCGGCAGGATGTGTCCGCGGCTGGGCCAGACGAAGATGGCGTGTTCGTCACGAGTGCGTGGAAGGAACGGGACTTGCTTTCGCTGGCATACGATTTTCCTGGGATTGACGATCCTTTAACGTATTATCTGGTCGCCGACATGACGGCTGCAGAGTCCAAGACGAGCCGATTCAAGCAATTCGTGTTACTCGGAATCGCAATTCTAGTCGGTATCATTCTTGTCCCGCTGCTCTGGATCACGACAAAGGATATCGTAAGGCCGCTGCGACAGCTCGAACAAGGCTCCCGGCGCATTGCGGAAGGGGACTTGAACTTCCGTCTGGAATCCAAGGTGCGCAACGAAGTGGGAAGCGTCATCCGCTCGTATGAGAAGATGCGCAGCGAGCTGCAGCGATCAATCGACGCTCAGCTAGCGTTGGAGGAAAACCGCAAGGAGCTGATCTCGAATATCTCGCATGATTTGAAAACGCCGCTGACCTCGATTAAGGGTTATGTGGAGGGGATTCGGGTAGGCATCGCGGACGATCCGGAGAAGCTGAAGAAGTATATCGACGTGATCAATGCGAAGGCGCTCGATATGGACCGGATGATCGACGATCTGTTCTTATTGTCGAAGCTGGATCTCGAACAGGAGCGTTTCCATATGGAGAAGGTGCCGCTGGAGTCGTTCTATCGGCAGACGATGAGCGAGCTTCAAATGGAGTGCGAGAGCGCGGGCATGCAACTGACGAGCGAATATGAGGCGGGGCAAGATGATGTTGTGACGATGGATGTCCAGAAGATGAGGCGCGTCATGCTGAACATCGTTGGCAATTCGGTGAAATTCATGGATAAGAAGGAGCCCCATATCCACGTTTATTTCGGGCGGCAGTCGGACGATTGGGTATTCGCGGTTACGGACAACGGACCCGGGATGGGACCGAACGAGCTGGAGCGGATCTTCGATCGATTCTATCGTGCGGATACGAACCGGAATCAGAACGTGGCCGGCTCCGGGTTAGGTCTTGCCATTGTAAAGCAGATTATCGCGAACCATGGCGGAACGATCCATGCGAGAAGCGAACCCGGACAGTCCATGACGGTGACGATTAGCATTCCGATGAAACGGGATAGCAATGAAGCGAGGAGAGCGTGAGATGTCGAAGCGGAAAGTATTAATCGTTGAGGACGATCAAGCGATCGCCGAGCTGGAGCGGGACTTTCTTGAGGTACACGGCTATGAGGTGACCCTTCGGGCAGACGGCCTGCAAGCGCTCGAGGAGGCGCTGGAGCAAGAATACGATCTGATCATTCTGGACGTCATGCTGCCGGGCATGGACGGCTTTGATCTATTACGACGGATCCGGGAGACCAAGTTTATTCCGGTGCTAATGGTATCCGCCCGCAAGGAGGATATCGACAAGATCCGAGGCTTGGGCTTAGGGGCGGATGATTATGTGACGAAGCCGTTCAGCCCAACGGAGCTCGTAGCGCGGGTAAAGGCGCATCTCGAACGATATGAACGATTGACCGGTGTCGCGGCAGGCACCGGCCACTTGCATGCCCAGAAGTCCCGTGAGCTGAACATTCGCGAACTCACGATCCAAGTCGATGCAAGACGGGCGACGCTGCGCGGGGTGGAGGTTACGATGACGGCAAAAGAATTCGACCTGCTGCTATTCCTCGCGGAAAACCCAGATCGGGTATATTCCAAGGAGGCGCTGCTGGATAAGGTTTGGGGGATCGATAATTATGGCGATACCGCCACGGTCACGGTTCATGTAGGGAAGATCCGGGACAAAATCCAGAAGGACCCGTCACAACACCAGTTTATCGAGACCGTATGGGGCGCGGGATACCGCTTCAAGGTGTAAATGCGCAAGCAGTCCCCGTGATTCGCAGGGGCTTTTACGAATGCTTTTTGCGATATATGACTACGGAAACGATATAGGATAGAATGGAAAACCCAACTAAGACAGCAACACCGATTCCGATTAGAAGCGCGATTTGCGGAGGAGTAGGAGAGAGTGAAAAAATATCAAAGTTCGTTTTTCTTATAGTCACGATCGCACCGAAGTATATAATCGCTACGATAGCCAAGAACCATAATGACATTCCAAGACCCTTGGTGTAGCTGGCCGGCAGGAGCAAAAAAACAAAAAACAAGGATACGCCCAAGCCGAAAAATGCGGACGTCAGATGAAGGGAAATGGAATGGTCTTGAAACCAAAAGTAAGCGGCGATATTCAAGAAAAGAGAAACCAGGAAATAAACCGCGCTGATCAAGCAGCAGGACAAAAATCTGCTTGCCACGATTTGTTTTTTGGAAACCGGCAGGGAAATCGCGTATTTATCCCATTTCCATTGTTCATCTGCCGCCCTGAAGGTAAATGGCGTAAATACGGTTAAAAAAGGGAGTGCCCCCGCCCCAAGAAGCAGCACGCCCGTACCTTGCCAGACGACTAAAAAGACGATCGTGGTGATAAGCAGCCCCGCTAGGTTTGAATACTTTTGTTTTTTCAGCGTGATTAAATCCTTCATCACTAATCCGTTCATTTCTTTTCCCCCTTTACATGAAACAACATGATTTCGCTAATCGTAACGCTATC
>Ga0065721_10001547_pt1 | contig 27056 bp, 21 predicted proteins | sample Mesricmetagenome_FD_59108 | JGI IMG/M metagenome (GOLD analysis project Ga0065721, IMG submission 59108) | Mesophilic microbial community from rice straw/compost enrichment Sample: eDNA_1 v2 (version 2) | ecosystem: Engineered > Solid waste > Grass > Composting > Bioreactor | place: USA: Davis... | reverse complement strand
ATCTACGCATTTCACCACTACACCAGGAATTCCCCTGTCCTCTCCATGCCTCTAGTCATCTCGTATCCGCACGCGCCCCACAGTTAAGCTGTGGGATTTCAGCGCGGACGCAGACAACCGCCTACGCACCCTTTACGCCCAGTGAGTCCGGACAACGCTTGCCCCCTCCGTCTTACCGCGGCTGCTGGCACGGAGTTAGCCGGGGCTTATTCGGATGGTACCGTCATTATCGTCCCATCCAAAAGCAGTTTACAACCCGAAGGCCGTCATCCTGCACGCGGCGTTGCTCGGTCAGGCTCTCGCCCATTGCCGAAAATTCCTTGCTGCTGCCTCCCGTAGGAGTCTGGGCCGTGTCTCAGTCCCAGTCTGCCTGGTCGTCCTCTCAGACCAGGTACCCGTCATTGGCTTGGTGCGCCGTTACCACACCAACTACCTGATGGGCCGCAGGCCCCTCCCACAGCGCATTGCTGCTTTCCTCCCGAAGGATCGTATGCGGGATTAGCACATCTTTCGACGTGTTATCCCCCACTGCGGGGCAGGTTACCCACGTGTTCCTCAGCCGTCCGCCACTCACACCCGAAGGTGTGCGTTCGACTTGCATGCATTAGGCACGCCGCCAGCGTTCATCCTGAGCCAGGATCAAACTCTTCGTTTAATACTGGAATAAGACTACTGTATTACTACAGTAAGCTGGTCGTTCTCACTTACTCTACTATGAATTAGTTAAGGTGCAATTTGGGAACAAAAAACTAGTGCTACCTCNGNAGCGCTAGTTGAAGGGTAAGCAACCATCGGTTGTTCAACCACTTCAGTCTTCAGTTACTAGGGGTCTACCTCGCATTGAGATGAAACCTTTCACTGTGTTCCCCGCAACGTTGATCAGTATATCANACTTCAACATTGCTGTCAAGGATCGACACACAGCAATTTCTAACGCATTCACTTCTGTGAACGTGTTAGAAACNTCAACCCGAAGGTTCTGTGTTGTTTCGTTTACTCGTGAGAGTGAAACGCTCGTCCTCGCGACCTTGGAGATGATANCACATCTCGTTCNGNCTGTCAAGAAACCATTTTTTNGACCGTTTCGCCGTTCGTTCGAAGCAACGAAGACCGTTTCGGCTTCATTCTTTCGAGTGAAACCGTCGTCCTTGCGACGTCCGAGAGTGTATCACACCTCATCAAATCTGTCAAGAACGCGTCATTTCGTTCATTCGATCGAAACAGGATCGGATCGAGTTGTTTCGTTTACTCTTTCGAGTGAAACGGTCGTCCTTGCGACGTCGAAGAGTATAGCACTCTGGCCTATTCTTGTCAAACAGCCCATACACAAAAAACAAAGGTCGCTTCTTGCTCTTCAGAGAGCCTTAGAAGCGACCTTAACTTGGCTGTTGCTAGGGAAATGTCTTTTTAGGAATCGGGGGCCATTCGGCTACGCCAACCGAGATAGAGACCAGCCAAGATCAACAGAACTGGCAAGAAGGCGAAGAGCCCACCAATAAACGGCATCGAGGAGATCGCAACGATCGAACCTACCGCAAAAAGGATCGTAGCAGGTATCAAAGGCCAAGTGTTCTTAACCTGAAACCACATGTTACCGGCGAAGTAGATGGTAGCGAATGCAAGCGCGAGGCCAAATAAGATCGAAGCCCCTTGCGTGAATGACACGAAAGTCAAGCCGATGCTTAGTCCCGCCAAAATACTCCCTGGGATCAAAAGCCCATAAATATTTTTCCAAAAAGCGAAGAAAAGAAACGGGCTGGCGATCGTGAGCAAGATCATCCCCGCCGTTACCTCTTCCCCAGAAGGAAACAGGTTGCGGAAAAACAAACGAGCACCGATCACAATCAAAAGCAAAGCTATAAGGTTGCTGTTAATCTTCCCACTAACGGGTTGCGCTGTTTGAGGCGCCTGACCCTGATCGCTAGGAGTATAGTAACGAATCGCTTCAGGATTGGGGAGTTGTTGAGTGACCTTGCCTTCTGACGAATACTCGGCCTTACGAACTCGTTCCGTATCATAATCGCTATATTCAAATTTCACATCTCTCTCCTTAGTTCGCAGCTTCTCAAGTTTGCTCTGGACATTTAGACGCCATACCGGGAGAGATTGTTGCGAAGGTCATACTAAATCCGTTTGGATTGTCGGCTTTGGGGAGGTCTTTCGGCACACAAATACCAGCCTCGTTTGTTGGGCAGGATGTTGGTAGCCGTAGGCGGACGCGCCAAGGACCCGCTTTTTGGAGCAAAACCTTGCCGCAGCAATCTGAAGCAAGCAAACGGATGTGATATCACTCATTCCCAAGCAACTCGCGCACACGCTGGTTGATGCGACCGGGCAGCGCGAAGGAAGCGTAGGGATCGTCGGGAATAACACCCTCGCTCACATCGTTAGCGTCGAGCGAGTAAAGCTCAACATCAGAGGGCGCGAAGGAACGAAAGGTCCAAGCCAAGCTGAAGATCAGCTCTTCGGGCATGTCGGTCTGAACATAACCCTTCAATGACTGGCTAATCGACATCATGCTCTGCAAATTTTGCAAGATATTCTGTTCTTTGAGGCGATCGATAAGAGCCAGAATAACGGTCTGCTGGCGTTTGATACGGTTGTAATCGCTGTCGGGATGCCGAATGCGGCTGTACATAAGCGCCCGTTCGCCATCCATATGTTGCAGGCCGGGCAAGAAGTGAGCGACCGTATAGCCATAATCCATAGTCGGGAATTGGGGATCGTAAAGCTCATTCTCGACCATTACGTCGATCCCATCGACCGCATCGACTACAGCCATAAAGCCATCGAAGTTGACCGAAGCGTAGTAGTGTATCGGAATGCCAAGCAAGTTGCTGACAGTGCTGCGTACAAGCGGCACCCCGCCATAAGAGTAGGCCGAGTTGATCCGCCCCTGGCCGTAGCCCGGTATCGAAACAATCAGGTCGCGTGGCAGCGAGAGCAGAGCAACACGCTCGTTTTTGGGGTCGATATGAACAATAACAACAGTATCAGTACGACCCTTTTCGGTTTCGTCAGGGCGTTCATCGCTCCCCAACAAGAGCACATTGATAGCTTGAGTAGTCGAGGGATAAGCGATCTTGGTGGTAGGCAACAAGGTCGGCAGCAAAGGTGAGTCGAGCGCGAGATCGGAACGCGCTAAAGTCGCAGATGGGCGCAACGGTTGAGGAGTGATAGCGCTTGCCATAGGACCATCGGAGAGCGCGATAGGAAGGGACACGGTCGGCGTGCTAACGATCAGGGCCTGCACATTACGGCGCACAACAACAAAAAGGCTCAACAGAACACATATAATCACAAACAAAAGCAGCAGAGATGAATAGCCAAGCCAGCGTACAGCAGAAGTAAGCAAGCTTTGAGAGCGCTTGCGCGAACGCCGAGCTGGCATACGAGAATTTACCTTCACAGTGTCGTTTGGTTTTGATAGAGGGATTTGCTGTAACAACTGTGTAAGCAATTCCGTATCATTTTGCAAAGCGCTTGCAGCACGTTTATGATAGGCAGCGCAATCGGGGCAATGCGCAATATGTTTGTCCAGATCCTCAGCTTGCAGAGCAGATAAATCTGAATCTCGTTGGGCGATAAGCTCTCGCGCGCTGGAACACTTCATAGGCTTCTCTCTTAAAAGTAGCAAATCGCTTTAAAATAACGCTTTTAGTATTGTAGCGTGTTTCTTTCGCTAAAAGCAAAGGCTAATTGTATTCTCACAATATTTATAGCTATTTTGACGTTTTTTATACGCATATCGCTGTTATCTTTATTAACAATATAAACGTTTAGTTTTCCGCGTTTTTAATTGTCCAAGTATACAATTACAGATTAATTCACTATACTATTTTTGAAACATCTCGCCACAACAGAGCACACTCGAAATCAACTACAAACCAAGCTGCTAAGATGAACACTATTGCAGGCTATGGTAAGATACACTTCACGCTATGCAATGGGCATAGCGCTTGTTTAGAAACAGAGACGGTATGCGGCATACAATCGTTGGGCTTGATCTTGGAACTACAAAGATCTGCACTGTTGTAGCTCAAGTTCACGAGCGTGGCGGAGCACACATTCTCGGTGTAGGTACAGCACCCAGCAAAGGGTTCGAGAAAGGCGTCGTCGTTCATATCGATGATGCAGCAGCGGCGATCGCAAGCAGTATCGAGCAGGCCGAAAAACAGAGCGGCGTGCGGATCGATAGCGCCTATGTTGGCGTGACAGGCAGCCATATCAGCTCACTCAACAGCAGCGGAGCGGTAGCGATCGGGCGGAGCAGCCAAGAGATCACCGAAGATGATATCGCACGGGCAGCCCATGCTGCCGAAGCGGTGATCGCGCCCTCACAACGCGAAGTGTTGCATGTCATTCCTCGAACCTATACCGTTGATGACCAAGAAGGGGTACGCAACCCAATCGGCATGCGCGGCTATCGGCTCGAAGTCCAAGCTCATCTCGTGAGCGGCGAAGCGATGGCGATTCAAAACCTGCTAAAAACCGTTGAGCGAGCAGGGATCGAAATCGAAGAGTTCGTCTTCCAGCCGCTTGCAGCAAGCGAAGGTGTGCTCAAACCGGAAGAGCGCGAGACGGGTGTGGTCTTGGTCGATATCGGCGCCAGTACCACCGATATCGCCGTCTTTTTACAAGGCTCGATCTGGCATACCAGTGTTCTAGCGGTTGGTGGCAACCACTTCACCAATGACTTGGCTTATATTCTGCATCTACCCCACAACCAAGCCGAAGAGGTGAAACGGCGCTATGGACGGGTGGTATCGATCGAACAGGCTGTAGGCGAAAACCAAGAGCTAGCGACAGAAGAAGCGCGCAAGCCCGACGAAGAGATTCAACTCGATGCCAGCTTCGGAAGCGCACAAACCATCAGCCGCACCATGGTCGAAGAGATCCTCTCGGCGCGGGCCGAGCAGCTCATTGAAATGATCTATTTCGAAGTCATGCGCAGCGGCATAAGCAAACTCCCGCCTGCGGGGATCGTCTTAACAGGTGGCTCCGCACTCTTGCCACAGTTCGACCAACTGGTTCAAGAGATGCTGGGCGTTCCCGTGCGCATCGGCTTTCCCACCCGGGTAACCGGCCTAACCGATCAGGTCAATACGCCCTGTATGGCGACGGGCGTCGGTTTGCTGCGCTGGGGTAGCCAAAACGGCGATGGAGAGACCAGCGTTATGTCGCATCAGCACCATCACGCTGGCCCCTCATGGTTCGAACGTTTTAAGCGTTGGCTGCAAGAGTTCTTACCCTAGTAGCACACTACTGAGCAGCAAATCCAGACACATCCTTAGCGATCACCGAGGGAGCTGTGTTAAAACCGTAGATCATACGCATATTTTGTTCCGGATCGATCAGAAAAATTGCCGCCGTATGATCAACGAGGTAACCCGCCTCGGTACCTGTAACGTTGCGTCGCTCAAAGTAGAGACCGTACTCCTTGCCCATAGCTCGCAGCTCCTCATCGCTGCCCGTAACCCCAATGAAGTCTGGGTTAAAGCCCGTCACATAGCGCTTCAAACGCTCTGGGTTATCGCGCTGAGGGTCCACACTTACAAACACCACGGCCAGCTCATCGGCCTTATCTCCTAACTCCTTCTTCACATCGGCCAGATCTGCCAAGGTCGTTGGGCATACATCTGGACACGAGGTGTAGCCGAAGAAGAGGAGTACAACCTTACCCTTCAGATCGCTCAACTTAAAAGGCTCTTCGTTAAAACTCGTAAGAGTCCAGTCGGCCAACGCTCGCGGCGGATCAACCGGCGTGCCTTGGGTTAGAACCGGCATGGTTGGAGCAGAAGCGACGTTTTGGCTAGCCTCTGTAGTTTGATTTTGAGCGATCGATGAGCGTAAAAATGGGGCTGCAATGCTTATAACCAGAATCACTGCAAACAAAACGATTGCAATGATAATAAGCGTGCGTCTTCCACGGTCCGTTGAAATGTCTAGCATATTATTCACTAACCTTTTCTCGAAATTCGACTTTTTACGAACCAATATCGATCATTATACCCGTCACGTAATGATAGGACAGACGGTATTTTTGTGAATAGTATTGAAAATTGATTAAATATTGTAGATGCGGCTCACCGATGGAGCCGCTTTGGCATCTATAAAGAGCGTTAAAAAGCGTTGCCTATGTAAGTGTACCCATAGTCTTCGGTTTTTTTCAAGAACAGTATTCAAATATTTCTTTATTCAAACCAATAACCATAGATCAACGATGTATGCAGAACGTTACGTTTATGCTTACAGCTAACCGCTTCAGAGGAGTCTTACATGCATGATATTTCTTATGTAGTTCAGCAATCGACTATTCTGATAGTTGATGATCAAGCGGTAAACGTACACTTACTAGAACGTATCTTGCGCCAAAACGGCTATTCAAATATTTATACAACCACTGATCCGCGCGAGGTCAAAGACTTATATATCGATTTACAACCAGACTTAATCATGCTCGACCTGCGCATGCCCTTCCTAGATGGGTATGCGGTAATGGAACAACTACGTCAATACATGTCCAAGGAGGAATTCTTACCGATCATTGTTCTCACCGCTGATATCGCCCCGCATGCAAAACGGCGCGCACTTATGGCAGGCGCCAGCGACTTCATCACCAAACCCTTCGATATCATCGAAATTATGCTGCGGATCCACCATATGTTAGAGCGCCGTATTCTCTACCAAGAGTTGCGTCTTCACAACCAACGCCTCGAACACAAAATTTTTGTTCGAACGCGCGAACTAGAGGAAGCACAACTCGAGATCTTGTTGCGGCTAGCGCGAGCAGCAGAATTTCGCGACTACGATACGGGTCAGCACACCCAACGAGTGGGCCAAACCACTCGTTTAATCGCTCAGCAACTCAGCCTGAGCCAAAATATGGTCTCGCTGATCGGGAAGGCCGCCCTCTTGCACGATGTCGGCAAAATCGGCATCTCCGACAAAGTGCTGCTGAAGAAAGGCGCTTTAACAGAAGAAGAGCGCGAGATGATGCGCGCGCACACCACCATTGGGGCAGATATTCTGGCTGGCAGCCGTTTCGAACTCTTGAATCTGGCTCAAGAGATCGCGCTTTCGCACCACGAACGTTGGGATGGCAGCGGCTATCCAAACCGACTGAAGGGCGAGGAGATCCCGCTCTCGGGAAGAATCGTCGCCGTAGCAGACACCTTCGATGCCCTAGTACATGTGCGGCCTTACAAAGTCGCTTGGACGATCGAAGAAGCTCTAGAAGAGATCCAACAGCAGCGCGGGCATCACTTCGACCCCATGGTCGTCGATGCCTTTATGCAGGTGCAGAAAAACTACAACCTTGACCAAATCAGTGAGCTAACTCACGCAATAGAGGTCAATAGTTAATAGCAGCATGCGCTCGATATGTTCAGCGTTCTGGCGGCGTAGTCTCTCGCCCAAAAAGGCTCCTAGCGCGTCCGCCTACGGCTACCAACATCCCTTCCGCAAAAGACGGGGCTATTCGCCATCGGTGTGGAAAGCGCTCTCCAATACCCAACGCTCCAGGCACTAGGGGTATAAACAATTCAAGAAGGCCTTGCGCTAGCGGCAAGACCTTCTCAAGCGGTGTTATGGCAAAAATTTAGGCCAAGATAGTGAAGACTTCCGGCTTAATCTCGTAGCGAAGTTGCTCGCCTGTTAAAAAGCGATGCACTTCATCGACCATAGCATCGCCTTGACGTAGATAGGTTTCGACCGTTTGACCTGCGAGGTGCGGAGAGATCAGCGCTTTGGATTGGCGCATAGGACTATCGAGCGGCAGCGGCTCCTGCTCAAAGACATCGAGTGCCACTTGCAAACGACCGCTCTCGATCTCCTCTTGAAGCGCTTCATCATCGACCAAGACGCTACGAGCCGCATTGATGAAGTAAGCGCCATCGCGCATGCTAGCCAGGTGCTGGGCTGTAATCATGCGTATGGTCTCGGGCAATACGGGCGCATGCAGAGTCACCAAATCGGAGCGCCGGAAGAGCTCATCGAGCTCAACCGACTCTACACCTAAATCTGCCGCCAACTCGGGCGTAAGATAGGGGTCATAGGCAAGGATCGTACAGCCAAAGGCCCGCAGCAGCTTGATCACCGCTTGACCGACTCGGCCGGTTCCCACAACACCTACCACACGACTTCCCAACAAATGGCCCGGATATGTAGAGCGGATCGTACCCCACTCTTGGCCTGCGCGCATGTCGCGATCGACCAAGTGAACCTGGCGCAGCAACAAGAGCGCTTGGGCGATCACAAACTCGGCGACCGCATCGGCGATGATGGCGGCGGCGTGCGAAATACGCAGGCCACGCTCGAGAGCCGCCTCGGGAATGAGGTGGCGCACACTGCCCGCCGTATGCGCGATCAGGCCCAGCTGAGGGTTGGCCTGCAGCAGCTCATCGCTAAACGACGGGCTGCCCCAACCGGTAATACAAACCTTGGCATCTTCAACGAGGGCTGGCAGATCGTCGCTCGTTAGGCGTTCATTCTGGCTTGAAACAACCTCGGCAAAGGATGCCAAACGTGCTTCGGCCTCTGGAGAGAGGATCCGTTGACGCATAGCTGGCGGAATGAGCACCGCTACTTTCACTTTTTCTGACACAGTATCCTCACTTTTGTGGGCTACACAACAGCGCCTGCCTTACCTTATGCCAAATCCTGTTGATTACGTTCTATTTGGCCTTCGGCAGATGGAACTTGACTCTTGTTGTTGTGTGAGATTTCGCGCTTCAGCGCGAAATCTCACACAACTCTTTCCCCGGTTTTGTTTTCTGCGTTACAAGAGGGCAAGTCTTTAAACAGATTTTGGTATTAGCTCTGCAAAACATGCTGAGCAAGGATCTTTTCGGCGACCTGCATGGACTTGATGGCATCGCCAAAGTGCGAGCTGGGCTGAACACCCGCTTTGACCGCATCGACGAACTCGCGATGTTTGGCCTTGAAACCGCCGTACACATAGAGCTCGTCGGAACCAGCCAGCTCGCGGCTATCGTAGCGCACTCCTTTGGTATCGCCGTCGGCATACACCACGCCAGCAACTTCGTGTTCGGCCTCGACACAAATATGGGGCGCGTGCATTTCGACCGAGAAGATGCGGCGGCCGCTGGCCCAACTGTTGATCAGAATGCCAGTTGCGCCATTGTCGAAGTGCAGCAAAGCGCTGAAGAAGTTCAGATCGGGCACGCCGATGCTCTTCGAGATACTTTCGATACCGATCACTTCGCCACCACACATCCAGCGGAGCGTATCGATCGAGTGAATGGCGTCATCCATCATACGGTCGCGGGCGCTGATGAAAGGCTTGATTTCATCTTTGTAGAAGCGACAGACCGCGTGTGAGATGGGGCCACGTTCAAGGCACAGCTCGCGTAGATGGCTCACCATGGGCGTGGCACGACGCTGAAAACTAACTTGGGTGATGCAGTTGTGTTCTTGAGCCAAGTAGTTCAGGATGGTAGCCTGATGCATGCTCAAGCCCATAGGCTTTTCGATGTAAAGATTTTGGCCGTTGGCTAAACACCATGTCCAGACATCGAAAAGATAATGTGGCTGGCCAATCGCATAGACCGCATCGGGCTGGATCTCTTCGACCATGCGGCGATAATCGCTGTAGGAGCGCTCGATCTTGAACTGCTGACAAACGCTTTGCAAACGGTCCGCATCAAGATCACAGGCAGCGGCAATGGTGACATCCTCAAAAGAGGCGAGCGACGGATAGTGAACTTTGGTCGCCATACTGCCCGCACCGATAACGACTACTCGCAGATGTTCCTTCTGTCCCATACAGAGAACCTCGCTGTTTGTAGGGCAGCAAACTGCCTAAAAACGCTTAACAATTAAAGAGCGACTTGGCATAAACAATATCTTCAGCGATCAAGCGATCGACCTCGTCCTCATCGCTGTATTCCGCTGTGAGACAGATGACACCGTTGTAGTTGCGTCGCTTCAGCTCGGCTACCACGCGCGGCCACGAAGCCAAACCATGACGGCCGCTGGTCCAATAGGGCTTCCAACAGGCTTCTTGAGCCTCTGGGCCGTTCTGGCGCTTCATAAAGACATTCTTGAGGTTGACCATGCGCAAGTCAGACCAGATGATATCGATGGCGTATTCGGGCTCTTCGCCGCACATGGCGTTGTGTGAGGGATCCCAAACGGCGCCAATGTAGGGCGAATCGAAGGGCGAGAGCAGATCGCGCAAGCCCATAGCATTGCAGACAAAGTTGCCGTAGTGGTTTTGCACGCCCAAAATAACTTTGTGCTTTTCGAGCGCGGGCAAGAGCGCGGCATACTGATCTTGCAGACGCTTGACACTAGCGGTGTACCCTTCTGGCCCGATCTCGGCCATAGTACGGATCAATGGAACGCCGTTTTCGGCGCAGATGGCGATCAGCTCGTCGTTAGGGTTGGTGGCAACGCTGGTGATCTTGATGCCATGTTCGCCCAGAATACGGATGGCCTCGGGCAGGTCTTGAGCGGCACGCTCGGGCACAACCTGGAAGCCCGGGCGAATGGGCAGCTCGATGCCGGTAAAGCCCCAGGCTTGTATCTTCTTGGCTAGTTCGGGAAGCGGATTCTTCCACGGTTTGGTAAAGACAGAGAACTGAACAGAAGCTGAAGACATTGAAGCATCCTTTCACTGTGAAACGATTCAGATTTAGGCAATACGGAAGAGAACGCCCTGATCACTCAGGCGTCTAAAACGTTTACGGCCTCATACGAAATCCGCTTGAATCGTTGGATTTTGGGATGGCCTTTCGGCACACGACTACAACACCGGGCTTACGGGCGAGCTGTTGGTAGCCGTAGGCGGACGCGCTAGCTACCCTTTTTTGGGGTAGAGATCAAACCGCCAAAGTGCTGAACTGATCAAACGGATTTGGTATCACTACGCTCCTGTAGCTCGCTCCTCGTTAGCGCTTCTGTGTTTGAGGCCGCGCTCAACCCCAAACACAGAAGACTTTGTAGAGGCATCTAACCACGCAAACCTGACATCGTGATGCCACGAATAAAGAAGCGCTGGAACATCAGGAAGACAACGATCGTTGGAACGAGCGCGATCGCTGTGCCTGCTAAGACCTCTGGCAAACCGCCAGTGGGGGTCTGGAGAGTCGCAAGACCTACCGGAAGAGTACGCATTGTGGCCTGACTCGTGACAACCATCGGAAAGAGGAAGTCGTTCCAATAGTTGAGGAATTGCAGGGTTCCCAAGGTTGCAAGGGCTGGCTTAAGCATGGGCACCGTAACTAGGGCGAAGATCTGCCATTCGTTGGCACCATCGATGCGAGCGGCTTCTTCGAAATCGAGCGGAATGCCGTCGATATATTGGCGCATTAAGAAGGTGCCAAAGGCACTAGTGATGCCGGGAATTATCAGGGCTTGATAGGTGTTGACCCATTTCAGCCACGACAGCAAAAGATATTCTGGAATGAGGGTCACTTGACCCGGGATCATCAGCATCGCCAAGAAGGACCAGAACCAAAACTGACGCAAGGGAAAGCGCATGCGGGCAAAGGCATAGCCAGCCGTGGTCGCCGTGATCAAAGCTAAGATCGTTCCGATCGTGGAAACAACAAAGCTGTTATAGAACCAAGTTCCGATATGGGCGTTACGCAAGATCGCTCGGTAGTTATCGAGGGTTGGGTTGCTCGGATAGAGCAGATTCGGGAAGGAGGCGGCGCGCGGCCCGAGCTGCAATGAAACCGAGATCATCGCCAGAAAAGGCCCAACCATTACGAGCGCGATGACTATCAGCACAAGATAGAGCAACACGCGCTGGCCGATACGAAACCATTTCAGCGAACTGAGCTGCGACACTTGTGGGCGCTTCGCCACTGCCGAACGCTGTTCGATACTAGACATCACCATCCCCCTTGAAAATGTACTGTTGAATGAGCGAGGCCGTCAGGATGATAATGAAGAGCACAAAGGCGATCGCAGCTGCATAGCCCATCTGATAGCGGTCAAAGGCATTGGAATAGATGTAGTAGACCAAAGTGGTTGTCGCGTAATAGGGGCCGCCATTGGTCATCACATAGGCCGAGTCGAAGACCTGGAACGAGCTGATCGTGGTTAAGATCGCTACTAGAATGAAGACCGGGCGCAGCAGTGGCAGGGTGATATAGCGCAAAACCTGCCAACGATTGGCACCGTCGATACGAGCGGCCTCTTCAAATTCGATCGGAATAGCTTGCAGACCAGCGATAAAGATCAACATATTGTAGCCAACATGCTTCCAAACAGCCATAATAGCGATCGCCGGCAAGGCCCAGTTCGTGTCAGACAACCACGCGATCGATGGCAGGCCAAAGAGTTGCAACAGGCCGTTAATCAAGCCGTTAGGCATATAGAGCCAACGCCAGATGATGGCTACGATCGCGGTGGCGGTGACGACTGGCGTGAAGTACGCCAGTCGAAACAACCAGACTCCGCGCAGTTGGCGATTGAGGGCGAGCGCCAGACAGAGCGATAAAACGATATCGGTTGGAACACTCAAGATTGTGTAGTAGAAGGTGTTCCAAAGCGCTCGCCAAAAGATCGTGTCGTTGTAGAGATCGACGAAGTTCTTAAAGCCAATGTATCGCGGCGGATCAACAATTGACCAGTCGAAAAGGCCAAGGATCAGACCGACGATCGCCGGACCATGTCGAAAGATCAAAAAGATGATCAGGCTTGGTGCCAGAAAGGCGTAAGCTAAGAGGGCCTGTCGTCGCCGAAGCGCTTTTCGACGCTGGCCCGTCGATGCTGTCAGTGCTGCCATTGTTTATCCCTTTGCGAACATCTCACTTACAGCCTTAGCTGCATCGTCCAAGGCTTGCTTAGAGGACTTCTGCTTCAGAATCGCAGCTTGGATCTCTGGAATAACTAGCGGCATCAAGTCGCGGCCATACTTGTGCTTCTGCTCGCCGAAGATCTGCGGCATGCGCTCGGCCATGGCTGCGATCTCGGGATCATCCTTGTAGACCAGTTCGTTGGCGCTCGATTTGGCCGGGAAGGTACCGAACGGCTCGGCGTGACGCGCCATAATATCGGGGCGGGTCAAGAAGGCGGTGAAGGCAGCAGCGGCCTCGATGTTGCGCGCTGTCTTCGAGATCGCCCACGAGCGGCGGCCACCGAAGCCCCAAGCCTCCTTGTGGCTGACCACAGGACCGATCGCATAACGCATATCGGGCACGGTCTTGCGCAGGGTTACAAGGGTGGCGATGAAGTTATGTTGCGACAGAGCCTGCTGGCCCAAGGTAAAGGGATCTTGGCCCGACTCGATCGGCTGGAGATACTGTTGGGAGCTCCAGTTCTTATCGAACAGCTCGACAATGAAGTCGAGTGCTTCTACACCCGCGTCGCTGTTAAAGGTCGGGGTGCTGCCATCCTCGCTGATCGGGCGACCGCCTGCTTGATACAGGAAGGGATAGAAGCTTGTGTTGAGCGAGGTGCTCGAAGCGCTGTAGTTCCAACCCCACAGGTTCGGATCGCCCAGATCGGCAACGCGCGCACACATCTCGCGGATCTCGTCCCAAGTGCCGGGGAGGGTCTCTTTGGTATAGCCGACCCGCTCCATAATGTCCATATTCGCGATCCAAATCGGCACCTCTTGGTCCATCGGAACGAACCAGCGCTTGCCATCGAGCGAGACCTCATCCAGCAGGGCATCGCTGTAGCCCTCCCAGCTTTCGGCCGGAAGATAGTCTTCGATAGGAGCGATGACATCGGCGTTCGCAAAACGGATCAGGACGTCGGTGGTAATGAACATTACATCGGGGCCTTGGCCTGCAGCCAAATCGGCCAACATCTTGGGATAGCGGTTGTCCCAAGGCTGGAGGTCGAGGGTCACCTTAACACCCGGGTTTTCGGCTTGGAACTCGTCGGCAAAGCCTTGGTAGATCTCTTCAACGCCCGTACCGAAGGGGAAGAAACGCACCGACACTTCACCAGACAAGCTCGAAGTCGCTGCCGGAGCTTCGGTGGCAGGAGCGTTGTTCGAATCGGCAGGAGCTTGCTCCTGAGCTGCGGGCGCCTGGGTTGGAGCTGCCGGAGCCTGAGCGGCGGGCTGGCTGCCACCACAAGCCGCTAATAGCGCCGTTGCACTGCCCCCGACAAGTCCGATCAAGAAGCGGCGTCGGCTAAGATTAGACTTGCTAGGCTTAACTTCTTCGTTGAAAGACATTGTATTTCTCCTCTGAATCTGTATCGTCTTTGAATAGAGTCTGGGCGTCATTGCAGCGTAAAGGGTTCAAAGAAACTCCTTCACGCCGATATAGCTAAAGTTCGCTAGGGCTGAGCACTAGTTCTGGAACATGTACTCGCGCTGGCAAACCGATTATGAACAGACAGGCATCAGCGATATCCTCCGGTTGAAGCGCTTTGGCCAGCACTTCGGGCGGCGTGGGAACGGGTCGCTGCAACACCAAAGGCGTATCGGTCATACCCGGATAGATCACGCTGACACGAATGCCATTAGCGCGCTCTTCTTCGCTGGTGGCGTGGGCCAAAGCAGCGACACCTGCTTTGGTGGCTTGGTAAGCGACACCAGAGCGGTCGGCCTTCTTAGCCGCAACCGAAGAGATATGGATGATTAGGCCGCGCCCTTGAGAGCGCAGAGTCGGAACCACCGCTTGAGTCAGGTTGAAGGCTGCCGTCAAATTGGTGGCGAGCATGCCATTCCACGATTCGTCGGTCAGCTCATCGAGGGCGCGGCGCTTGATGTTGGCGCCCACACTGTTGATCAAAACATCGATGCGGCCATAGCTCTTGAGCGCGCTTTCGATCAAACGCTCGACAGCTGCTCGATCGGTCGCATCGGTCGGCACGGCGATCGCTTGGCCGCCGAGCTGAGCGATCTCGGCCTGCAATTCATTGAGGGCTGCGCTATTGCGGCCGGCGATCACAAGGCTAGCACCGGCTTGGGCCAAAGCCAAGGCGGTCGAGCGCCCCATGCCGCTGCTAGCGCCCGCCACAACTATTACTTGTCCTGAAAGATTGGTCTGCATTAGTACATTCCTTGTCCACCGTTGATCTCGATCGTTTCGCCGGTCAAGAAAGAAGCGTTGTCGGAAGCCAAGAAGAGCGCAACTCCAGCGACATCATCGGGAGTACCTTCGCGGCCCAGCGGCGTCTGAGCGACCGCATTTCGGCGGCTCTCGGCGGTCGAGAAGCGATCGTGGAACTGCGTGCCGATCAGACCGGGAGCAACACCATTGACGCGAATACCTTTAGGACCAAGTTCTTTGGCCAAACCGCGTGTAAAGGTCAAAACCGCGCCCTTGGTGGCAGCGTAGTGGGTCGCGCCAGCACCACCACCGTTGTGAGCTGCTAGCGAGCTCATGGTGATGATATTGCCCTTACCCGCCTTAATCATGTGAGGGATGACCGCGCGACAGCACAAGAACATGCTGGTTACATTGACGGCGAAGGCTTGGTTCCAAAGCTCTAGGCTGCAATCTTGAACCGAAGTGCGCTGCAACAAGCCGCCGCTATTGGTGATCAGCGTATCGATCTTGCCAAAGCGCTCGATGGTCTGGGCAACTACGCTCTCGACCACATCTTCCTTCGTTAGGTCGGCTTGCATCGCCAGTGCAGAGACGCCATACGACTCGATCTCTGCAACGGTTTCGGCCGCGCCAGCCGCGCTGCTCATATAGGTCAAAGCGACATGCACGCCTTGTTTTGCAAAAGCGACTGCGATTCCACGCCCAATTCCCGATGCGCCGCCAGTGATCAAAAGCACCTGACCCCGCAAACCGAAATCCATATGACCCTCCCTATGATCGAAGATACCTGTTTAGTAAGTTTGGCATACTAACTAACTTCTAGCGGCAGTCTAGCATGGAAGATACTGCTTGTCAACAAAACTTCCTGCTTGACAGAGGCTTTTTTTTGAACTACAGTACAGAATAAGGTATTTTTCTATTTTATTGGAAAGTCTTTACAGATCATCATGGTTGGAACTCAACATCGTCGCGTAGATTCGCAGGTAGCCCGCCAATTAAATCTCTCAGCAGTCCTAAACTTAGTTCGGACACGTAGCATTACTTCGCGAATTGAACTTGTACGCGAAACTGGCCTAAGCAAAGCGACTATCTCGGAGATCGTTGACTATCTCAGCATGCAAGGCTTTATTCGCACTGTAGGGCGGGGCGAAGCGAGCGGGGGACGCCCACCGATCCTGCTTGAGTTTGATCCGCAGGCCCGTTTTGCGATCGGCCTCCAGTTGGGCGACAGTGTCTCGCAAGTTATGCTGACCGATCTCAACGCTATGCCAGTTCGCACATTAAGCGTGCCTACGCCAAACAATAGCGCGGATGATGCGATCACCTCAGTTATTCCCCTGATCGAAGAGCTGAGAAACACGGTTCCAGCCGAAAAACTCTTGGGAATCGGGGTTGGAACGCCCGGCCTAGTCGATTCGGAAAAAGGCATTATTCGCATGGCACCCGACCTAGGCTGGCGCGATGTACCGATCGCCGAGCGGCTGCGCGAAGCCTGCAAGCTACCGACCCATGTGGTTAACCGCGCTAAAGCCTCGGCCTTGGCCGAATCGTGGTGTGGATCGGGGCGCTCGGTCGACAATATGGTTTATGTATCGATCAGCACGGGTATTTCAGCGGGTATTGTGGTGAATGGACAGCTCTATCGAGGCGTTTCGATGAGCGAGGGTGAGCTGGGCCACATCACAGTGCTGCCCGACGGACCGCTCTGCCCCTGCGGCAATCGTGGCTGTCTCCAAACAGTCGCCGCCGGACCGGCTCTGTTGGCACGGGCGCGCGAACTGCTGCGCTTCCACAACTCGAGCATCTTGATGCGCCTTACCAACGGCCAGCCCGACCTGCTCACCGTTGAACATCTGGCGGAAGCGGCCAGCCAAGAAGATGCGCTTGTGAACGAACTATTTGAAGAGGTAGCCCAATATATCGGGATCGGTCTCGCCAACCTGATCAACCTGCTCAACCCACGCATGCTCATTCTAGGAGGCCGCGTGATTCGCACCTTGCCCCAACTGGTGCCTTATATCGAGACTGCTATGCGTCGGCGGGCTATGCCGACCCCCTCTGAAGCGGTCACTGTTGTGCCTTCGCTGTTGGGCAATAATGTGGTTTCTATGGGAGCAGCAGCCTTTTTACTCAGCCAAGTTTCGCTTTTGGGCGAATAAACTCACAACAACTTCAGCTCAAACGTGGTAGAGTGACGTAGAAGCGCTCTGTTCCAATAATGCCAAATCCGTTTGATCACTTCAGCACTCTGGCGGCTTGGTCTCCTCCCCAAAGAGGGCGGCTAGCGCGTCCGCCTACGGCTACCAACAGCCCGCCCGTAAGCCCAGTGGGGTAGCTGTGTAGCGAAAGACCGTCCCAAAATACGACGATTCAAGCGGATTTCATATAACTACTCTGGCACGTTTTGAGGTGGGTATGTTCTACACACCAAAGTCTCCTAACTTGGCCAATACTCCTTTTATCGTTTCGACGAACGAACTGTTGGAAAGCAGTAGTCGACGGATTATGTTCTGTTGCGCCCTCGTCTACGGCTTCTGCTTCTGCACGATAGGCATGCTCTGGCCTACCATGTTGAGCGGCACGCTCTGGCTGATCACGCTGGTGGTCACGTTAGGGACGGGGCTCAGCATGCGGCTGATTCGCCAGCATGTCGCAGTCGCTCAGGCGCTCTGGCATAGCAGCGTGATTCTAGCGATCAGCCTCGCCTTCTTCTTGCTCGACTTTCAGGAGGTAGCCCTACTGTTAGCGCTTCTGCCCTTTGTGGCAGCGCTCTCGGCGGGCTGGCGCGCGATCGTCTTCGAGGAAGTGGCGATCGTTATGCTGCTGATCTGGTTCTTCCAGCTTCAAATCGGTCAAGACATTCCCCCGTTGGCCACCATGATCATGGTTATGGCGATCTTGAGCGGCCTGTTGGGAGGTATTTTGGTATACACCTTTTCGACGATCGCGCATTGGTCGTTGATCGGCTTCGAGCAAGCCAACATGCACATGCGCAAGGCCCAAGAGCACCGAGCCGAGCTAGCCCAGACCGTGCGGGCGCTCGATCAAGCCTACTATCGGCTCGAACGCAGCAATGTCGCCTTGGTTGCGGCCCGCAAGGTTGCCGAAGAGGCCGAACGCTTCAAGAGCGAATTTGTGGCGAATGTAAGCCATGAACTGCGCACACCGCTCAACTTGATCATCGGCTTCAGCGAAGTGATGATGACCTCGCCAGAGAGCTATGGCAACGAACAGCTACCACGCAGCTATCGCAGCGACCTCAACGCGATCTATCACAGCGCCCAACATCTGCTTGATCTAGTCGACGATGTGCTCGATCTAGCCCGTATCGAAGCGGGCAAGATCAGGCTGACGCGCGAAGAGACCGCCCTATGGAGCTTGATCAACGAAGCCGCCGAAACGGTACGCGACTACATCACCAAAAAGCGACTCCAGTTCATTATCGATGTCGAGCCAGATCTACCGAACGTGCAGATCGACCGTGTGCGGATTCGCCAGGTCTTGCTCAACTTGCTGATCAATGCGGCTCGCTTCACTCAAGAGGGCAGCATTCGTCTGGTTGCCAAACTAACTGGCGAAGAAGTTCTGATCGAGGTGATCGATACTGGGCTTGGGATCGCACCTCAAGATCTGCCCAAAGTCTTCGAAGAGTTTCGTTCGACCGAACAGCCGATCTCGAGCTGGCACAGCGGCACCGGATTGGGCTTGCCGATCAGCAAAAAGTTTGTCGAGCTTCACAACGGCAAGATGGGGGTCGAGAGCGAGCTGAAGCGCGGCACGCGCTTCTGGTTTACGCTGCCCATCAGCCGCACAAGCCCCAAACAGCTTCTTTCGCAGGCCCAACAGCGCTGGCACCCACGGATCTGGCTTGGTAATAGCAAACGCCTGATCGTAGTTGTGCATGAGGACGAGCGAGTCGCCCAGATGGTGCAGCATATGATGGACGACTTCGAAGTTGTGGGCGCGACAGATCTCGAAGAGGGGATCAGGATGGTCGATGAATTGAAGGCACTGGCTTTGGTTGTCGATAACGAGCAGAAGCTGCCGCCGATCGAAGCCGATTTCTTGATCTTTCGCTGCCCCTTGCCGAGCAACCAACAGGCGGGATTGTTGCTGGGCGCCCAAGACTATTTGGTTAAACCAGTTGCTTATCAAGATCTGCTCGCGACCATCAAACGGGTTCAGCCCCAGCCAGAGCGCGTGTTGATCGTCGACGACGAACCCGAAGTGGTGCGGCTCTTCAAGCGCATGCTGAGCAGCTACCTGCCACCACAACGCTGTTTAGAAGCCTTTACCGGCTCGGAGGCGCTCAGCATGATGCGCGAGCATCGCCCCAATCTGGTGTTGCTCGATCTGAGCATGCCCGACAGCAACGGCACGACTGTGCTCGAACAGAAGGCGAACATTCCCGAGATCGCCGATATTCCGGTGATCATCGTTTCGTCGCAAACACCCGATTTCGCAACGATTCGCCTAGGCTGCTCGCTCAGCCTAGAGCGAACGGTCGGCTTGCGGCAAGAAGAGATCGTGCGTGTGATCGAACAAGTCTGTCACACGCTTGCACCTGAGTGGGAGCAACTTGAGAGTGACGAATGATAACAGATGCGATAGCGTTATCTCTTTTTAGACTGCACCGGAACGAAACGCGACTAGTGCAACTCTCTTCCTCGTTGCGGAAAGGCGGGTCTTTCAGCGCATTCGCTCCGATAGTTTGTCCACTCTGTTTCGTTGGGTTTTTGGGGTGGCCTCTCCACACAGCTAGCCCACCCTTTTGAAGGGCGGGATGTTGGTAGCCGTAGGCGGACGCGGTAAGGAGCGCATGCAAGCTAGAGAGCTTAACGCCAAATGGTCAAGCAGATGGTGAATGAACTAGCGAGAACGCAGCTCGCTGCCGTTCCAGCGCTGTAACAGATCGAGCAGGGCGCGCTGGGTGACTGGTTTGGAGAGGTAGGCTTGAGCACCTAGGGCGCGGGCCATATCTTGCTCGTTGAGCACAGAACAGATCACAACCGGAATGGAACTGGTGGCCGCATCGTTCTTGAGCGAGATCAGAATCTCCCAGCCGTCTTCTTTGGGCAGCATAACGTCGAGCATGATCAAGGTCGGGCGCTGTTCGCTCAAGAAGGCGCGGGCGGAAGTGCCGTCGGGACAGTACACAAGCTGCCAAGGGTGCCCGCTCAGGTAGCGGCGAAAGAGATCGGCAAAACCTTCGTTATCGTCGATCAAGAGCATGGTCGATTGGCTAGCGACGGGCCAGAGCAGTCGGGCCTGCCACATGTGGGCGTGGTGCTCGATCTGAAGCGAGCCTTGCATAACTTGCATAAATTCGCGGCAGAGCTCTAGGCCCAGACCTTGGCGCACACTGCCCTTGTTGACATCGCGAGCCAGCACTTCGACTTTGAGGCCGATCTGTTGCGCGTTTGTCAAAGGCGAGATACGCAGTTGAGAAGCTTGTATCTGATCGAAGGCATAGGTCAGCAGATTCAAAATAACTTGGCGCACAAAAACACGATCGGCCCCGGCGATAAAGAGACCCTCTACTTCAGGGAAATCTAGTTCGCAGTTCTTGCTGAGCGCAAGAGTCTCGATCAAGGGCCGCAGTTCGTCCAAGAGTTGGCCGAGATTGAGGGTCTCCCAGGTGGCTTGGGCCGTCATACGTTCGATCTCGGAGCGGGCCAACTGCTCGCGCGAGGAAAGCAGCATTGGGTCTGCGCCGACCTGAAGCGCTTGATCTTTCGTCTCGGATTCCTGATTGATCTTGGGCTGCCACTCTTCCCACAAACGACTCGTCAGCAGTTCGAGCATGCGCGCTTGATCGCGAAAGAACTGGCTGCGCCCACAGGCGAGCTGCTGCATAGCTTCGACCGGGCTAAGCCCTTCGATATAGCGCAATTCCAAAATGCGATAGGCGCGCCAATCGGGCGATTGAGCCGGTGTACCGATCTCGGGGCGCAGGGCGCGAATGCTCTTCAACAAGACGCGCCGCACCTCTTGGCTGCGCTGGTATTGACTGCTTTCGCTGCCCATCAACAGCTCTCCGAGGGGATGAGTCTGAAGGTAGGCCGAGTCGTAGAGTCGATTGAGCGCATCGTGAACCCATTTCGTGAAGAGCTCGAACGATAGGTTTTGTTTCTGATCGTGCATAAGCTTGCTCAGGACAACATGGGACTCTCTTGGGATTCTTAGCGGACTGGATCGCTTGTAAGGAGAGTTTTGCATCGTTATACTCAATTATACCAATTTGTTGTCTCTAAGCTAGGACGCCCTCCCTCAACGAGGTCTTACACACCTGCTCGTTCTTCAAACAACGGGTTTCAACGTATCTCACCACGTGGTTGTGGTTTACAGATATCCAATGGAGGAGAGAGAGATGCCTAAACGGATTCCCCAAGCAGGTAGAGCGATCAGCCGACGCTCGTTCCTCACTGGACTAGCCGGATTCTCGAGCGCTGCGCTGCTGGCAGCCTGTGGCAGCACTACTCCAGCTGGCGACAGCGGATCGACCAGCGCCCCAACTGGCGATAGCGGATCGACCAACGCTCCAGCTCAGAATGGACAAGCGGTTATAACGATCGAGCTCTGGGATCAACAAACTGGTCTGGCCGAAGAGGCAACCAAACAGATCATCGCCGACTTCGAAGCCCAAAACCCCGATATCAAGATCAACCGCACCTACATCGCCCAAACCGAAGGCACACAGTCTGACCAGAAGCTCCTGACGGCGATCGCTGGCGGCGCTCCGCCCGATGTCTATAAGTTCGACCGCTTCATTGTGTCGCAGTTCGCCGCTCAAGACTTCTTGACCGACCTGACCGATCTTGCGGCTCAGGGCGGCGTCAAGGAAGACGACTACTTCCCATTTGCGTGGGAAGAGGCCAACTATAAAGGGCGGCTCTTTGCGCTGCCGTTCGATACCGATACGCGCCAGCTCTGGTACAACAAAGATATCTTCAAAGAGGCTGGGCTCGACCCCGAGAAGCCGCCCCAGAACGCCCAAGAGCTGCTGCAGATGGCCCAAGAGCTGACCATCCGCGACAACAACGATCGCATCACGCGTTGGGGCTACATTCCGCACGGCGACCAAGCTTGGATCTACACCTATGGCTTCGCTTGGAAGGGCGAGTTCCAAGATCCCAACACCAAACGAATCACCTGTGCTCACCCCAACGTGGTCGAATCGATGAAATGGTTTCAAAATTACGCCAACACCTTTGGGGTAGATAACCTCGACGCCTTCACGGCGGCCTGTACCGGATCGGCCTGTAACGACACCAACGACTACTTCTGGACCGGCCAAGCCGTTATGGTGGTGAGCGGTAACTGGAAGGTGGCCCAAGCCAAGAAGTACAAGCCAGATGTGCAGTACGGCGCCGTGCCCTTCCCCGGCCCCGACGGCCCCGCGCCCCATGCAAGCTGGGCAGGCGGCTGGAGCTGGGTCGTACCCAAGGGCGCGAAAAATCCCGAAGCCGCTTGGAGAGCGATCAGTTATATCTGCGGACCTGAAGGCCAAAACACCTTCTGCAAGACCGTGGGCAACATTCCGACCAACAAGGCGGTTGCCGCTGATCCCTACTACAGCCAAGACCCGCTCGCCAAGGCCTTTATCGATCTCTTGCCCGTCTCGCACACCCGCCCGCCCATTCCGGCCGGTAGCTTATTGTGGGATGAGTTGTACAAAGCGCGCGCCGATATCATCCATGGCCAAGATCCCGAGACCCGCCTCAAAGCAGTCGACGACCTCGTCAACGCCGAATTAGAGAAGCTCGGTTTCTTTAGCTAGTGGATAAAGCATATGAGCGTTTGTCCGGCAGAGTACTTTCGCTCTGCCGGACAGCGCTTTTGTGATTCGTATCAAGCATCGACTGGCGAACAGAGAAAGGCATGGCTGCGTATGACGGCATCAATGCAGAGCGCACCCGAAATACGATCACGACAAGGCTGGTCACGCCATACTTGGCGCCACTTTAGAAATGGCATTATCTTTGCATCGCCATGGATTATCGGGCTGTTGCTGTTTTGGATCTTCCCTATTCTGGCCTCGTTATACTACAGCTTCACAGAATTTAACGCGATCCAAACACCACGCTGGGTGGGCATGGACAATTTCATAGCCATGGTCAAGGATACAATCTTTTGGACCGCAGCCTACAACACGCTCTGGTTCGCGGTTGTATCCATTCCCTTGGCGATCGTTTGGGCCTTCGGCTTAGCGCTCGTGCTCAACCGCAGAATCCACGGGCGTATCGTCTATCGCACGATCTACTTCCTGCCGACTCTGGTGCCCTCTGTGGCGCTCGCACTGGTCTGGATCTACCTGTTCAACCCGGCAACCGGACTGATCAACGTGCCCTTCGACTGGCTAGGGATCCGTGGCCCGTGCTGGAACGCTTGCGCCGCTTGGTCGCGCCCGACCATGGTGCTGCTGGCGATGTGGATCATCGGCGGACAGGTCGTGCTCTACCTAGCCGGCTTACAAGATGTGCCGCAAGAGCTCTACGATGCGGCGGCGGTCGATGGAGCCAATGTGTTCCAGCAGTTTCGCTCCGTCACCCTGCCCATGATGACGCCCGTGATCTTCTACCATCTGGTGACCTCGGTGATCGGAGCCTTCCAGTTCTTCGAGATCCCCTACATTATGACGGGCGGCACAGGCGCGCCAGACAACACCTTGATGTTCTATTCGATCTACCTCTTCAAAAACGCCTTCGCCTATTTCAAGATGGGCTATGCCTCTGCGTTAGCGTGGGTCATGTTCATCGTCATTTTGGCAATAACGCTGGTTATCTTCCGCTCTGCGCGCCATTGGGTCTACTATGGCGGTGCTGACTTTACCTAGGTAGGGAAGCCATGGAAACACCGATGACACGTAACACAACATCGTACAGCCGAAGGCGCAAACAGATCTACGATCTGCTGACCCACCAAATCCTGCCCCACATCATCCTCTTGCCTGCGGCGGCGATCTTTCTCATCCCCTTTTTGTGGATGGTCTCTACCTCGCTCAAGCCCAACGAGCAGCTCTTCGCCTATCCGCCGGTCTGGATCCCCAACCCGATCATGTGGGAGAACTACCCGCGCTCGGTGACCTATGTGCCATTCTTCACCTACTTCGGCAACACCCTCTTCATCTCGGTCACAAGCATGATCGGTGTGATCTTCTCGAGTTCGCTGGTGGCCTACAGCTTGGCGCGCATCCCTTGGCCCGGGCGCAACTTCCTCTTTCTGGTCACGATCGCGACCTTGATGCTGCCTTCGCAGGTCACGCTTATTCCAGTCTTCTTGGTGTTCAAAAACCTCGGCTGGGTGGGCGACTTCCGACCGCTGATCTTGCCGCAGTTCTTCGGCTTCGCGCTCTACATCTTCCTGATGCGTCAGTTCTTTATGACCATTCCCCAAGAGCTCTCCGAGGCGGCCCGCATCGACGGCGCGAACGAGTTCCGCATCTTCTGGTCGGTGATTCTGCCCTTGGCTAAGCCCGCCTTGGCGACCGTAGCGGTATTCCAATTCATCCGCTCGTGGACCGACTATCTCAACCCGCTGATCTATCTCAACGATCAGAAGCTCTACACCCTCCAGCTCGGTCTCTACCAATACAGCAGCCAATACGGGCGCGAGTGGGGCCTGCTCATGGCGGCAGCGGTGCTGATCACCCTGCCGATCATCATCATTTTCTTCTTCACCCAGCGCACCTTTGTGCAAGGCGTCACGCTTTCCGGCATCAAAGGCTAAACAAAAAACACCAGTCGCAGCTTGCAGGCCGTGGCTGGTGTTTTTTTATTGTCACAACAAGGCCGCTTGCCGCATTTAACGCTTTGGCGGAGAGATCCTTATCTTCCATTCGGTCCTCACCGCGTCCGCCTTCGGCTATCAACACCCTGTCCATCAAAAGAGGCTTGTTTCCAGCCCTGAAGCGCAACCGCCCAAAGTGAAACACTCCGCATCTTGATCAAGCTGCTTTTGGCTGCTCCTCAAAACGGCTAACTCCACGCCCTCAAGCGGTTCATCGTCATCGGGGTCACAAAAGAGCAGCTCATCTGGCTTATCGAGCTTGTCTGCAGATGCAAAAGCTGGATTGTGATCCCAAATCCGATTGATTACTTTCTATTTGGCCTTCGGTAGAGTGGAACTTGACTATGTTTTTTCCTCGACTTTTCGTTTTTCTGCGCTAAGAGCGTGCAAGCCTTGCAACGGATTTGGTATGAGTGCGTAGGTGTCGCTGATAGGTCGGCTTATAGAGGCCGGCTGATTCAGGACGAGCGCTCTGCTCAGAGTGGAATAATAGTGTCTTGACTAAGTATTGGATTTGGGGCGGGCTTATGGCACACTTATAGGACCGTGTTTTAGCGGAGCAACCGTTGATAGCCGTAGGCGGACGCGCCATAAGCCTGTTTATGGTAGGGCAGTCGCCGCCCTAGTCTGAAAGAATAAACTGAATTTAGTAGAGAAGGTACAGCCTTTTGCAAACAGTCGATTTGCTTGGCCCCGAGAGATAATCTTTCCAGATGAGCGTGATCAATAAAGATCCAATGGAGGACAGAGGCATGCCACAAGAGACTCCCCAAGCAGCTAGATACATCACTCGGCGCTCATTTCTTAGCACGCTCGCAGGCCTTTCGGGCGCGGCACTGTTGGCTGCCTGTAGCAACATCGTACCCGCCGATCAAGGCGCAGACACAAATGCTCCGGCCCAAAATGGCCAAGCGCTGGTAACAATTGAGCTCTGGGATCAGCAAACCGGTACATCAGAAGAGGCAATGAAGCAGATCATTGCCGATTTCGAAAGCAAAAACCCCACTATCAAAATTAATCGTAGCTACATCCCCCCCACCGACGGAACCCAGTCTGACCAAAAGCTTGTGAGCGCCATCGCAGAGGGCAGCGCTCCTGATGTCTATAAGTTCGATCGTTTTACGGTGGCTCAGTTCGCCGCGCAAGAGCTGCTCACGGACCTGTCTGACTTGGCCACGCAAAGCGGCGTCAAAAAAGATGACTACTTCCCCTTTGCGTGGGAGGAGGCCAGCTACAAAGGCAAACTGTATGCCTTGCCCTTCGATACCGATACACGTCAGCTCTGGTACAACAAAGATATCTTTAAAGAGGCCGGGCTAGACCCGGAAAGGCCGCCCCAAAACGCCGAAGAGCTGCTGCAGATCGCCCAACAGCTTACGATCCGCGATAGCGATGGCAGTATCACACGTTGGGGCTATCTTCCCCACAGCGACCAAGCTTGGATCTATACCTACGGTTTCGCATGGAAGGGTCAGTTCCAAGACGAATCGAGCAAGCGGATCACGACGGCCCACCCCAATGTAGTTCAATCGATGCAATGGCTTCAAAACTACGCCAATAGCTTTGGGGTAGAACAGCTCGATGCTTTTAACGAAGCTTGTGCGGTATCGGACTGTGGCAATGAGAACGATTACTTTTGGACGGGCAAAGCGGCGATGGTGGTAAGCGGTAGCTGGAAAGTGGCCCAAGCCAAGCTCTATAAACCAGATGGCAACTATGGCGTAGCGCCTTTCCCTGGGCCCAACAGCCCCGCGCCCGATGCAAGCTGGGCGGGCGGTTGGAGCTGGGTGATGCCAAAGGGCACAAAGAACTCCGAAGCCGCTTGGAAAGTGATCAGCTATATCTGCGGCCCCGAAGGCCAAGGGATCTACAGCAAAACCGTGGGCCATATTCCAACCCATAGAGCAGTAGCCGCCGACCCTTACCTCAACCAAGATCCGCTCTCAAAAGCCTTTATCGACCTGTTACCCGTCTCGCATACGCGCCCGCCCATCCCTGCGGGAGGCTTGCTGTGGGATGAGCTCTACAAAGCACGAGCCGATATTATCCATGGCCAAGATCCCGCTGCACGTCTACAAGCGGTCGATGAGCTGATCAATGCAGAGCTAGAGAAGCTAGGCTTTTTTAGCTAAGCTATCAAGCCTATGAAAACATGAGTCATCCCGAACTTTTTAGGGGAATGGTCCCCGGAGGCGGGAGGGCAGCAGCAAATAAGCGAGCAATCGCATCACGTAATCGGTAGAGCGGGAACGTACATTCACGGTTCCGCCTACCGGTTCG
>Ga0065721_10049802_pt1 | contig 27085 bp, 28 predicted proteins | sample Mesricmetagenome_FD_59108 | JGI IMG/M metagenome (GOLD analysis project Ga0065721, IMG submission 59108) | Mesophilic microbial community from rice straw/compost enrichment Sample: eDNA_1 v2 (version 2) | ecosystem: Engineered > Solid waste > Grass > Composting > Bioreactor | place: USA: Davis... | reverse complement strand
GGTAATGCGCTGTTCCCGTTGGCGATGTATTGGAAGAATGGCAAAGTAAAAGTCTCCATCGGCATCGGCAAAGGCAAGCAACAATTCGACAAGCGCGACGACATCAAGAAGCGCGAATCCGACCGCGAACTGAGGCGGGCAACGATGAAGTTCGCGAAGGGGAAGTGAGTTTGATTCAGCCCGAAGGGCTGGCAGAACTTAGCCGGGGGGCGAGGAGCGCAGGGACGATACCCCCGGTCAGCGTCAAACCATCCGCTCACCCTGAAAGGGTGACAGAATCGCCTCGTCTCAGATGCTTCAATAGAAACGCCGATTTGCGAGCTTGTGGGTTGGGGATTTGAAGCAAAATGTCTCTCATGAAATACGCGGAACGCATCACGTTTGACCCTGAACAATACGGCGGTCGCCCGCGCATCCGGCATTACCGGCTGCGGGTCAAAGATGTGCTGGACATGCTGGCCGGCGGCGCGACGGAACAGGAGATTCTCGCCGACTATGCGTTCTTGGAACCGGCAGACATCCGCGCCTGCTATGAGTATGCGGCCCAGCAAGTGGATCATCCCGTCGTGATGGCCGCTTAATAGCCTGAGCTTAATCCGAGTTTAATCCTCCGGCGAAGGGCTGGAATTTTTCAACGCCTCAAACAGCCACTTCTGTCGCTTCGTCGCGCTTTCCGGAAGCTGGCGCGGATTCCATCGCCTCGGGCTGGGCATCACCGCCAAAAGCTGGGAAATCTGTTCCACGGTCAAGTCCGACGCGCGACAGTTGTAATGATAATGAGCGGCGGTTTCCAAACCATAGACCCCGTTTCCAAACTCGATGACATTGATGTACAGCTCCATGATTCGCCGCTTGGACAGCAACAGTTCCATCCACATCGTATAGTAGGCTTCCAAGCCTTTCCGCACCCAAGACCGGCCCTGCCACAAAAACAGCGAGCGCGCACATTGCTGAGTAATGGTTGAAGCTCCGCGCGGAGGCGCACCCGTCGCCTTGGAGTTCTCAAGCGAGATTTTAATCCCCGTCCAGTCAAACCCGTGATGTTGGTAGAATCCTGTATCCTCCGCCATCAGCACGCCGCTCAGAAACAAGGGCGGCGCATTTTTCAATTCCAACCAGAGCATTTGCTGCCGTTTGACCGGTTGGCCGGTTGAATCTATGCGAAAACGATCAAAAAATCTTGGTCCCGAACTGGAGGGATTGACAAAGCGCACGAACAAAACCTGTGCAGGCGGCAGGTAGAGCGGCGCGGCCAAAAGCACAATCCCCACGGCTCGCTTGTGACGCCAGATCCATCCGTTAAGTTTCTTTAGCCGGAGCATTTGCTCTCAATGTTTCACGCGTAATCACCACCCCGCCGCCAACCAACAGAAACAACAAGACGCCGTACGTAAAATAATCCAAGGCACGATTCAGGGCTTTGACCGGAAAAATCCCAAAACATCCGCACCCGCTCACTCCTTTTGAGATCATCCAAGCGTGATAGCCTGTGAATAAGACAGCAGCCGTATAAACGACGTAAGCCTTTGAACTTACTGAGATGCCATTGGTCAGCACCGCCAACAGGATGCCTGCTTCAAAAACAGCCGCGAAGAACAAAAATTGCCGTATGCTCAAAAACGTGAACATCCCATGCGCCGCCACTAATCGCTCTGGCACAAGAGCAATGGATAAAAGTTTGGCGACAATGCTCAGGCTGAAAATAACCACCGCCATTCGCACATAAACCCGGAGCGTCATAGTCAATAGACGGAGTTGAAGAAATTATCCGTACCCGCCGAGACAAACTCCCACGGAATCCATTTCTTTGTCCCCGGCTCAAAATAACTCCGCAGATACACTGGAGCCGGAGTTTTATTTGCCTGCCGAACGATCGCGTTAAAAGTAATGACCTTGATTTCTCCGTTTTGTTTCAGCAATTCTTGCGGCGTCGGACGCGGCGCATAATAGGAAAAATGTGTTAGCACACTGTCATTGGCCCGCCGGGCCGCTATCTCGCCGAGGGGCGCGGGCCAGTAAGACAACGCTTCAACCGTGAGGATTGCCTCTTGCAGGGCGATTTCTACCCATTGTCCGCCAGCCCGTTTGCGCTCTGGAATCTCGATATGCTCCCAGAACTGCTCCAGCACGTCCTCGCTTGCCGCCGGAGGATTCAGGCCCAGCTTGCCAAGTCTGTTCCGGTCGAAATCAACGACGCTCTTGACGAATTGACCGTCAGGAGAGCCAAACCGGAAATTTCGGAAATGATCAAACTCATCGCTGTGGTGGTAAAATAAAAAGCTGAACAAGAGTGAATCCCACGCGCGCGCCTCTTCGGAACTCATTTGATAGCCGCCTTCCTTTTTGATTTTTGTCAAGCTGGAGCGAAAGGCAAACGAGTCTTGAATTACCGTAAAATCCAACTTGGCCCATTCGTTCGTGAATGTCGGACTTGAAAGCACAACATGCTCGGGCGGGCGATGTGGTGAAAAAACATTGAGCAACAAGAAAACTCCGATGCAAACAACAATCGGCCCCATAAGTAGGAGGGCAAGCTTTTTAGAATTCATGCAATCTTCGAGTTTTGGCTCTATAATTTGGAACATTCGGGCGAAACAACAAAATTTTGTTGTTTCGCCCGATGATTTGTATCGCTCGATTAACTACACGACGTACAAACTGGATAGCCAGCATCTGAACATGAGCACGAACAGGACTGGCCACTGTTACAATATCGGGCATCACTTCCCTTTGCACATGCGATAGCGCATGCTGGCGAATCGTTAGTGCCTGCAAAGGCAATGTATCCCGACACGCAGAACAACACGGTCAGGCCAACAACTAATAGCTTCTTCATTGCGTTCCTTTTGTTGTTTGTTTTATACACACCAACATTCCAAATATTCCGAACAGGAAATGGAGTTTTAGGTGCGACGCTGCGATAGTTACCCCCCCCCATTAAGGGCCTGTCAATAATTATTCGCATTTTACATGCTTATGCAAAAAGAGCCTGATCACTCCAAAGACAAAAAAGCGAGGCCGTTAGACCTCGCTTTTCGTTTGAAATGGATTCCGGCTTATTTTGCTGCTGCGGCGTCTTTTTTCCACGTGCGCTTGGGCGCTTTGGTAATGAGGCCTTTTTTCAGCGCACGGGTGGAAACGCGAACATAGCGGACTTCACCATTGATCACGGCCTTAACGCGTTGCAGGTTCGGCATGAATTTGCGCTTGGTAATCGCAGTGACGTGCGTACCGATACCGCCGAGTTTCTTTTTCTTACCCGAGCGCCAGATAATGCTGCCCTTGATGGGGCGACGACCGGTGATTTCGCAAATTCGTGCCATAAAACTTTTTCCTAAATTAAGGGCGCAGAGCATATCTGTTGAACGCTCACAAGCAAGCTTTCTTTTGGGAATTTTTCGTGCGTTCCCGCGTCTTCGCACCTATCTTCGCCGCTCGTTTTTATGGCTACGCTGAAACCATTTGCCGCCCTGCGACCTAAACCGGAGCTCGCCGCCCAGATTTGCGAACTGCCTTACGACGTCATGTCGTCCGAGGAAGCCCGCGAAATGGCCGCTGGCAATCCGCTCAGCTTTCTTCATGTCAGCAAGCCGGAAATCGATCTGCCGCCAGGCACGGACCTTTATTCGGACGCCGTTTACGCCAAGGGCAAAGAGAATTTCGACCGGCTTATCAGCCAGGGCGCGCTTTATCAGGATGCGCAACCGTGCTTTTACCTCTACCGGCAAATCATGGGTAATCACTCGCAGATCGGTCTCGTGGCGGCGGCGAGTTGTGAAGAATACCTCAACAACATCATCAAAAAGCATGAGTTCACCCGACCGGACAAGGAAGACGATCGCGTGCGCCACATCGAAACGCTGAATTCGCAAACCGGTCCGGTGTTCCTGACCTATCGCGCTGTCGCAGCATTGGATGAATTCATCGCCCAGCGGGTCGCTGGGAAGCCGGATGTCGATTTCACCGGCAAAGATGGCGTGCGCCATACGTCGTGGACTGTGAGTGACACGGCGGGAATCCAATTCATCGCCGACCGGTTTGCAAAGATTCCGTTCCTCTATATCGCCGACGGCCATCATCGCAGTGCGGCAGCGGGACGCGTTTATCAATCTCGTAAAGGCGCGGGTTACAGCGGACAATTTCTCACGGTTATTTTCCCGCATAACCAGATGCAGATTCTGCCTTACAATCGCGTGCTCAAAGACCTCAATGGTCTGGGTGCGGCGCAGTTGTTGGAGAAACTTGATGCGATTTTTGTCATCAAACCGAACGGCAAGGCTCAGCCGACCCGCAAACATGAACTCGGTTTGTTCATCAACGGTCAATGGCACACGCTCAACTTCCGTCCGCAGTTCGCAGCCACGAATGATCCGATTGAAAAGCTCGATGTGACTCTGCTTCAGAAGTTCGTGCTCGATCCGATTTTCGGTATCACCGATCCCCGCACGAGCAAGCGCATCAGTTTCGTCGGCGGCATTCGCGGTACGGCGGAATTGGAGAAGCTCGTCGGCGGCGGCGAATACGCCTGTGCGTTCAGCATGTTCCCGACGAGCATTGAAGACCTGATGACCATCGCCGACGCCGGCGGCATCATGCCGCCCAAAAGCACATGGTTCGAGCCCAAGCTCCGCGACGCGATGTTCTGTCACATGATCTGAAGCTGGATGGTTCTGGTCTTTGGGGCAACGCTGCTGAATCGAATTCGCGATACAGCGAAATTCGCGTAACTCATCTGTTCCATTGCCTGCTCGCGGTTAAATCGGGTTTGGTATCTTTTTCGTTGCGGTTTAACATCCGGCGTGCCGGAAAATCGTAAATTTCTTACCCGTTTCGCCTGGCTCTCCATCGGAGCTGCGGTCGTGACGATGGGTTTGAAGACGGTCGCGTATTTCATCACCGGCTCGGTGGGCTTGCTTTCTGACGCGATCGAATCACTGGTCAATCTCCTTGGCGGTATCATGGCGCTGGCGATGTTAACGATCGCCGCGCGTCCGGCGGACGAAGGCCATGCTTACGGCCACGGCAAAGCCGAATATTTTTCCAGCGGTCTCGAAGGCGGATTGATTCTCGTTGCTGCGGTGAGCATCGCCGCGGCTGCGATTGAGCGATTGATTTCACCGCAACCGTTGCACGAATTGGGCGTGGGATTGGCCGTATCGCTGGTGGCTTCTGTGATCAATCTGTTGGTCGCGCTGCTGATTTTGCGCGCAGGCCGGAAACATAATTCCATCACGCTCGAAGCCAACGCGCATCATCTGTTGACCGATGTTTGGACGAGCGTGGGCGTCTTGGCAGGTATCGGGCTGGTGGTGCTGACGAATTGGCAATGGCTTGATCCGGTGCTGGCGTTGTTAGTGGCGGCGAACATCACGTGGACCTCTATCGGCATCATGCGTCGCACGGTGGGGGGATTGATGGATGCGGCTATTTCAAGTGACGATCAGGCGACGGTGCGAACCATCCTCCAGAAATACGAAGCCGAGGGAGCAAAGTTTCATGCGCTTCGCACGCGGCAATCCGGTGCAAGACGCTTCATCTCGGTTCACGTGCTCGTGCCGGGTGAATGGACGGTGCATCGCGGACATGAATTGCTGGAACGGATTGAAGGCGAGATTCGGAGTGCAATTCAGGATTCCGTTGTGTTCACGCATCTGGAATCGCTGGACGATCCGGCATCGTGGGATGATCAAACGTTGGAACGTCGTTAACTGCGACGGACGCGGGTGGAAAATCGCTTCTGCGAGGAGTGCGTTAAACAACCGGTGATTACGATTTTTCAGGCGTTAGCCAGGCCATCGAATCGCATTGGTTTTGCTTCAGCTTCCGCAGCTTCCTCCGCCGAACCTTTAGAGAAAGCGAGATAGAAGAAGGCCAACAGATTGATCACCGGTAGGATTAAAGCCAGTCCGACGAGTGCGCTTTTGCCACAGGCTTTGGCGATGCGAAACGACCACCAGATTTGCACGATGACGTTGACGAGCGGAATCAGAAACAGCAGAAAACACCAACTGGGCATTTTGGCCGCACGTAGTAAAGGAAACAGTTGCAGGAACGGAAACCAGATGAGCGCATTGGCAGGTGAACCGGCGTTGTAGCAAATCAATTTCAGGCAGAAACAGAAAAACAGGTAGAGCAGGAGCGTTCCGCCTACTACCGCGCCGATAATCTGCGGTGAAAGTTTGACGTGTTGCAGTTCGACAAGTTTTTTTGAGAAATCGGTCAAGGTGGCGACGTTTTCCTCGCCCAGCGATTCCTTCAATTTATCCATCGTTTCGGAAACGCCTGCGCTGAGCTTTGAATCGCTTTCGTCTTCCTTCAATCCAAGCGCCCGCAGCGAGTCGTCATCCAGCGTGCTGATTTTGATATTTCCGATGCCTTGATCGTGCTTAATGTAGAGGTCGTGCTCCGTCTGGCTGTAAACCGTCACATTGCTGTAAATCACTGTCCCGCTTTTGAGCGTCGGCAGGAAAACGTCTGCTCGTGCGCACACGACCTCGACTGCCAGAAGCAGGCTCAAAACCAGCCAACGCTTCATCCGGCGCGGCGCAATTAACTTCAATACAGGCATAAACTATTCCCGGTCCAACGGATTGCATGGAACAAGCCAGAACGGGCAATAGCTTATCTGCACGAAGCATGCCAGCTGCGGGTGTAGGCGTTTGGGCGGACGAAGTAAAATAGCTCGTCTAAAAGCGAAGTGGCGCAGCGACCTGTTCAGTCGCTGCGCCACGTGAATCAGCCGTTCGCTTGGCGGGCACTCGCGTGTTCCGCCAGCGGAATCAAACCGTTGGCACTTGCGGCGGCTCGGCAAAGATGTCGTGGCCGCCCGGCATCGGCGGCTTGAGTGTGCGGAACGCGCCCCATTGCATCTTGCTCGCGTCGGTGTAGAGCAGATCCGGACCATAGCGGAACGTGGACTTTTTGATGTCGTCCCATTCCACCACGCCACCGCTGTAGGCTGCTTCGCGACCCATGATCGCCGTGAGCGTGCTGTTGGTAACCTGTTCGGTCTCGTTCAATTCCGTGTCGGAAACGATTGCCTGGAGCAGATCCGCGTGTTCCTGCATGTACTCCGGTGTGCGTTTGCCGCTGTAACGCCAGCCGCGACCTTCCTTCGGATAAATACGTCCGGACGGATCCGCAGAACCTTTGGTGCCGACCACGGCTTCGGCGACGCGGGAGAATTCGCGTTTGATCTGACCGCAATAGCTGTGCATGCGGACGCCGTTTTCGTATTCAAATTCGACCGCAAAGTTATCCCAGATTTCACCGGGCTTGTTGCCGAGTTGTTGGCGACCGCCCATGCCCCAGGCACGAATCGGATGGGCATTTTGCATTACCCAGTTGCCGACGTCGATGTTATGCACATGCTGCTCGGCAATGTGATCGCCGCACAGCCAGATGTAGTGATACCAGTTGTTGAGCTGAATATCCAAATCGGTCTTGCCGATGGCCTGACCGTAACGTGCTTTGTCGCCGTCATGCCAGATCGGATTGCCGTTGACCCAATAAACGCGCATGGCGGTGATTTCACCAATTTCGCCGTCCTGAATGCGCTTGACCGTGTCGATGTAAGCGAAGTGATGGCGGCGTTGGGTGCCGGCGACAACTTTGAGGCCTTTCTTTTTCGCCTCTTCACCGGCGGCGTACATGATTTGGCAGCCCGGACCGTCGACCGCGACGGGTTTTTCCGTGAAGATGTGTTTGCCAGCGGCAACAGCAGCCGAAAAATGCGCCGGACGGAAACCAGGAGGCCCGGCGAGAATCACATAATTGACGCCCGGCGTATTGATGGCTTTCAGGTAGGCGTCAAAACCGCTGAAGCAATTGGCGGCGGGAACTTCCACTCCGAGGCGGCTCAGATTCTGGCGGCACTTGGTGATTTGCTCGGAATACAGGTCCGCCAGCGCGATGATGTTGGCTTCCACGCCGACGACTTTCGCAGCGTCGAGAAAATCCCGGGCCGCACCGCTACCGCGACCACCAACCCCGATGACTGCGGCGTTGATTTTCACTTTGGGTTGCGCGTGCAGGATGTTGGGAAAACTCGCCACCGCCGCCGCGGAAGCAGCAAGCAGGCTCGAATTTCGGATGAATTGCCGGCGCGTAACCGGCGCGATGAGTTCTGGTTTCGTGTTCATGGTGATTTGATTTGAGCTTGGCGGGTTTGCGCCGGAGCCGCAACTCCCGGTTTTATTTCTATTCTTTCTCGACGCCGCTAATCCAATACTTGGTCATTTCTTCGGGCGACGGAACCGTCAAAGGCCGCACCACGCGAAAACCGACGAACGGCGCGTCGGTCAGATACCATTTGCCTTTCGGCAACTGCGGGTCGGTCATCTTCCATTGACGATCGGAGCCGCGCCGCGCCGCGCTGCGCAACGCCACTGGATCATCGTCATAATGCCCACCGCGCACTGAATGCGGATACGGCTGCGTTGCTTTGTTCCACGGATTGCTCGCGCCGCCGGCTGCTTTGAGCGTTTGATAAAAGTCCGGAGCATATTGGTCCAATACCCATTCCGCGACGTTGCCGTGCATGTCGTAAAGTCCCCACGCATTCGGTTTCTTTTTGCCGACCTTTTGGTACTTGGAATTGGCGTTGTCAAAGAACCACGCGTAATCCTCGAGTTGGGCGGGATCATCGCCAAACGAATACGCGGTCGTCGTTCCAGCGCGGCAGGCGTATTCCCATTCCGCTTCCGTCGGCAAGCGATAGAAATGTCCGGTCTTGGCCGAGAGCCAGTGGCAGAACTTGTTCGCCGCATGTTGCGTCATCGCAATTGCCGGGAAACCGCTCTTACCCATGCCGAAGCTCATATCCACATAAGGCTTCGAAGGCCGCGTCACGGCATCAGACAATTCATCCACCTCTTTGGCTGTCGGATTGGATTCGCGCAATTTCTTCTCGTCGTCCGGATAGATGAATACCAGAAATTGATCCCACGTGACTTCATACGTGCCCATCCAGAACGGATCGATTTTCACCTTCACCTGCGGGCCTTCGTCCGCCTGACGACCTTCTTCGGAATCCGGGCTGCCCATTACAAATTCACCACCGGGAATCGGCGTCATCGAATACGTCACCTTCGTGCCCGGAATGGTATTCGTGTAAGGCTTCATTTCCGCGGCAGAAGCCACGTTATGATTGGCAAGAATGCGCTTATGGATTTCCGGCACGGTACTGTCGTCGCGATCATCCAACGAGGCGAGTGAACCATACGCGCCTGGTGCCAACTTTCCGTCCTTCAACACATACACCTGATAGTGGGTCGAAGAGCGACCATCCATTAACGACGAAAGCAGCACGACCGCATCTGACAAAGCGATGCCGGCGTTCAACAGTTTGTTGGTCGAGCCGGGAAGTTCCTGCACCAACGTCGGCGGTTTTGTGCCGTCAAAATCCAGCAACTGCGCCGGCTCATTTGTGCCGAAGATGGCGAGCAGGCGTGCTTTTCCACCGATTTCGGCAACGGACAATTCCCGCGCTTCTTTCGGCAACGTCATCGCCACGGGCGCTGTCGCGGTAAATTTTCCACCGGCTTCGGTCACGGCACTGACTGTGAACGTTGCTTCGTCTTTCTTGAAGAAAATCAATTCGCGTGCGGTCGGTGTGCCGAAGTTGGCCACCGAAACTCGCGCGTCGTCCGGTAGGCCGGAAAGGCTCAGGACGGTTTCCGGTTTGCCGCTCGCGAGGTTGTGCACTGCCAAAGCGGTGCCGTTATCGCCGGTATAAAGCGTTGCAACCAAATCCGCACCGCCGTCTTTCAATTGCACGCGGGTGCTCTGAACCGCCGCGCCAGGAGCGTCAACTGTTTCAATCGCGGTGAATTCGCCTGCATCTGCGCGATACAGTGCGAACTTGTTCGGATCATCATACGCACTGCCGATTAAGAAATCCTGCAAGGGCGTGTTTCCTGCGCCGCCAATGTCCGCGGCCGCAATGGAATTCGGTCCGAGGACTTCCGTGAGAATTTCGACCGGCTCAGTCATCACGCTGGGATTCGGCGCATCCAGAACGCTGGCCGTGCTGGTGTCGGCCGAAACCAATGCAAGCGAGTCGCGTTTGGGATCAACCAGTTTTCCGACGCTGACGCCGGTCACGCCTTTCGTTCCACTGGGTCGCCAATCCGCCCAATTGAAAAATTCTGCCGACACACGATAACCGAACCGCACCTTTCCGGTGCTTCGATCAATGATTGCCAGGTCTTCCTGGCCATCGCCGTTAAAGTCGCCACTCACAAGAAACTCGAGTCGCGTTTCTACCACTGATCCGGCAAACGCGTTGGTGAGAGCCATGGCCGCAATGGCCGCGAAGCTGATAATTTTCATTCCTGACGTTCCCCCACAATTTTTGGTCATGTTCATTTTGCTGACGGCGGAAAACCGCCCGATGTTCAATTCCGTTTATGACTTGCGGCAGGATAGTAGAGGAATGAACAACGCCACGCACACCCAAAATTTGCTAAGGCTTGAGAATTCTTGTCCGACTCGTTATCACAATCAGGCGAGCGAAAACCACGCGCGTGTGATCGAACTCAATCGTGAGCCGGTACTTCAAGCCGGTTCAATGCTACTGGCAAGGATTGCGTTACCTGATACCGCCCGCACCGTTCATTCTGTCGCCGTGTCACTAATTTTTACGACAACGCAATGACCCATTACGAAGCCCGCTTCGGCGGCATCCTCCGACTTTACGGCAGCGACGGTCAGGAACGTCTGCGGCGTGCGCATGTTTGCGTCATCGGCATCGGCGGCGTGGGCTCGTGGGCGGTGGAAGCGCTGGCCCGTTCCGGCGTCGGACAGCTTACGCTAGTAGATTTAGACGACGTCTGTATCAGTAACACCAATCGCCAACTGCACGCCGTCACCGGGACGTTTGGTCAACCCAAAGTAGAAGCCATGGCCGCTCGCGTGCAGCTCATCAATCCTGATTGCACCATTCACGCGGAACAATCGCTTTTCACCGCAAAGACCGCTGAACAATTGTTGTCGCCGTCTTATGACGCAGTGCTTGATGCGATTGACCAAACCCCGATGAAAGCGTTGCTCATTGCGCTCTGTCGGCAGAAGAACATTCCGATTGTCACCACCGGCGGCGCCGGCGGACGACGCGATCCAACTGCGTTGCGGGTCGCGGATTTGGCGCATACCACGCACGACGGCTTATTGCAAAACGTTCGTAAGTTGCTTCGCACCGAACACAATTTCCCACGCGATCCCAAACAACCGTTTGGCGTGGACTGCGTGTATTCACCCGAACCGCAAGTGTTCCCCGCAAAAGACGGTACGATCTGCGCCACGCCGGAACCCGGCGAACGGTTGCGATTGGATTGTCGTACCGGCTACGGCACGGCGTGTTTCGTGACCGGTGCATTTGGTTTCGCCGCTGCCGCGCAAGTGGTGAAGCGAATTACGGAAACGCATTGAGGTTAGCTCTCGCGGTAAGCTGCGACGCCTTTCGCCGAGAGTCCTTACTCACACCACACATGAACTTCGACCACTCCTGAACCGCTGCCGTCAACCGAGAACAGTTTGCGAGTTCAGGTAGGGCAAGCTTGAGCCATTTCATCAATCCCCAAACAGCAGGACAAGAGCGGGAGACTTGGACAGATTTTGTCCGTGTCCTTAAATAAGCTGTTCATCGGAGCGCGAAAAGTGAGCGAAACCAAAATGAAACCATTCTCGAACGTACTAGCGGCTCAAATCTAATTGTAACAGGGAAAAGAATCCCTGTTACAGGGTTGACAATTAGGCGCGATTGCCCAATAACGAATGCACATGGCGCGCTCCTCCACATCATATCCTCGCAGATGGAACTCAGGCCGAACGACGGTAATTCGTGTTCCCGAACGCGTGGCAGACGATCTCCTGCGTATTGCTCGACGATTAGACGAATCCCGCAGTTATGCTCTCCGCGAAGAAAACAATGGCTTGGTTCTCGAAGTCTTGCCTGCAGAGAAGATTTCTTACAAAGCCACAAAACCAGTGAACGTCTCCAGTGTACCACAGCGGAGTCCGTTCCGTTATCCCGGCGGTAAGACTTGGCTAGTCCCCTACATTCGAGACTGGCTGCTAAGCAAAAAGACCAAGCCGTCCCGACTAATTGAACCATTCGCGGGTGGAGGGATCGTGAGTCTGACAGCAGCATTTGAAGGCTTAGCACGACATGTAATTTTTGCAGAGTTGGACGACGCTGTTGCCTCTGTTTGGCGCGTAGTGCTGAACGGTCAGGCAGAATGGTTGGCAAAGCAGATTTTAAATTTTGATCTGAACCTCGAAAATGTTTCGAGCATTTTGAAACGAGAATCAAAGGAGCTTCGCGAAAAGGCATTTCAGACAATATTGCGAAATCGTGTCCAACGAGGCGGTATTATGGCAGCTGGTGCGGGTTTGATCAAAACTGGTGAAGGCGACCGAGGCTTGGCTTCTCGTTGGTATCCGGAAACCCTTGCACGACGAATTCGGGAGATTAACCAGTTGAAGGATCGCATGACCTTTGTTGAGTGCGATGGTTTTGCTTTGATCGACGAACACAAGGCGGATTCAGATGCGGTTTTCTATATCGATCCACCATACACTATGGCGGCTCGTCGGCTTTACAAGGTTTGGCAAATTGATCATTCACGATTGTTTACTGCGATGGCGAGGTGTAGTGGAGATTTCCTCATGAGCTACGACAACACGGCCGAAATCGTTGCGCTTGCAGAGAAACATGGGTTCGAGAGCAAGCCCATCGCAATGAAAAGCACGCATCATGCAAAGATGACCGAGCTCTTGATTGGAAAGGATTTGTCTTGGCTAGAAAGTTGAGGTTCCCGGCAGACGCGGTTGTTGCGCCAAAAGACCGGGCGCAACAGAAGCGAGCTTAGTACGGAGTTGCTCCTCAAATCTTTCACGCGACAAAGGAATGCCTCCGGTGAGCGATTTCACTGAAGCGTCCAGAGTGGTGTAAACAACTTCATGTGGAACGAGCTTCCATCCTTCGGATTTGGGCTCATATCGAACTACAAACCAAGTGATTTCTGCATTCGATAGATAGCGTTCTCGCGTAAGTCCGACCAACGAGCCGAAAAACGCTTCATCAATAACAACAGCCATCTTTTTTCCCCATGTGCGAATAACAGGGACCTTGGTTTGCAATTGGGGAAGCAACCGCTTGGGGCCAGAACTGCGCCAGTCCGGCCGGCGATGCCGAGCAGGAAATTGCAAGGCTTCAGCCTCTGCTACCGACAACATTTTGAATTCGTTGACCATGCTTTGGCCGGAGAAATACACAGCCTGAAGCTCGAGGGCGCACCAATCCATCGGCTGGCGGTCGGGATGGACTAAAACATTGTCAATGCGACCAATGAAATCACGCGAATCATCATCCTCAGTCGTCGACGTGTCTTCAGGCTTCAGGCGATCTAGGAAACCAATCTCACCCAAAACAATCGGTGATTCTGTGTTCAGTATCGTTTTCCCCACCCACTGGAAAATTGTATCTGATTCCAAAAAGCGATTCGGACAAGTCGTGATCAATGGTCCCATTCCGGCCACTGGTCCGTCGCTAATTTGCTGATAAGCTCGGAGTGAACAAACACCACCTTTTTTATTGCACGTGGCATTGTGTTGAAATGGACATTTCGTCCCAGTGAGTCCCGGGGTTTCCATTTCCACCTTGGCTCGTCGAAACCGTTCAGCAGAGGACATGGTTTCGAAACCTACGCCATACCATTCGCCGATCGAATATCGGCTTCGGGCTTTGAGTTTCGGGGGTTGCGGCATCTCGCGGCGGGATTATTACGATTGTGTCCCGTTTGGCAAGTCGCGCCAGAAGGCCGAATTGAGTTTGGGAATTGCGGAACAAAAATTATTCAGCAGCGTTCCCTCATCGCAATGGCAATTCATGCGCATCAAATTGGTAACGCCAGGCCCAATTGGCTGGGCGCTTGTTTCTCCGCTTTGCCGTCGTTAGCCTCCGCGCATGAGTAATCACAGAGCGCCTTTCACGCGAGAAGATCCCTGGCGCGTATTGCGGATTATGGGCGAATTTGTGACGTCGTTTGAAACGCTGTCTCACGTCCGCCCTTCCGTCACCGTTTTTGGTTCGGCGCGCATGAAGCCCACTGATAAGTATTACAAAGCCGCGGTCGAATTGGGCAAAAAACTCGCGCAACATCAGATTCCTGTCATCACCGGTGGCGGGCCGGGTATCATGGAAGCCGCTAACAAAGGCGCAGCGCTCGGTAAAGGGGTTTCCATCGGTATGAACATCGAATTGCCGCACGAGCAGAAGAGCAATCCTTACGTCAATCTGCCGGTGAACTTTCACTACTTTTTTGCGCGCAAGGTTTGTCTCGTGAAATACAGCATCGCGTTCGTTTATATGCCGGGCGGTTTTGGCACGTTGGACGAATTTTTCGAAGTCTTCACGCTGGTGCAGACGGAACGTATTCCGAAGTTTCCCATCATTCTTTTCGGCAAACGCCATTGGTCCGGTTTGTTGCGCTGGGTGAAACGCGAGTTGCGCGACAGAAATCATTACATCGGTCCGGACGATCTTAAGCTCATCACGCTCACCGATGACGTGGATCACGCCGTGGCGGTTATTCGCGAATACCTGCAACACGTCGGTCCACCGGAAGTCGTTCCCAAAGCGTTTCCGTGATTGGAACTCATGGCCAGCCCGACGACATACGCGGTACTATTGCGCGAGGCGGGGCAGCCCAACGCCGAAGCTGTATGTCGCGCATTCCGGCAATTCCGGCATCTCACCGATGCGGACGCCATTCGTCTGGCGGCCAACGCCCAGGGCATTCTCATGCGGCATTTGAATGTGGACGAAGCGAAAGCGCTACAGCAGGCGCTTGGCGCGGAAGGTGTCAATGCCGCGCTGGCCAAGGATGATGAACTGCGCTTTCTGCCATCAGCGCGCCGCGTGCATCACGCGGAATTGTCGTCCGATGCATTGCTCATTTTCGATCATCTCAATCGGGCACTGGCCGTGCCGTGGAACGAAGTATCACTGGTGGCGGCCGGTGCTGTTCCACATGTGGAAATCAGCAGTTCGGTTCAGCATCCCGGCGTTGGTATTCATTCTTTGTTTCGTTCTGGCGCGCGTTCCGCTCCACGCAGCCAATTGGAAACCACGCGTCAGCTCGTGTTGGAATTGATCACGCGCAATGCATCGGCGCGTTATGAAATTCACGCGCACGATTTTCATTTTCATCGGCTGCCAGCGCTTCCAGCGACATCGTTGATGGAGCGATTCGTCTGGCTCGTGCGCGAAATGAGCCAACGCACGACCGGTGCGGTGTTGAATCGTGGAGTGCAGGATATCCGCGATGGCATCACGCTGGTGCGCGGTTATCCGAGTCGGCAGGCGTTGTTGGACGAAATGGTGTGGTTGCTATGGAGCGAAGCGCACCGTCGGCACGGCTGATTCAAGGTGTTTCGTTGTCCGGCGACGCGGCGGATGGTTGGTCAATGGAATTTTGTCGCTTGCCGCGCCGGCAACCGCGCGATTCAATCTAATCGTGCGTCCGTTGCTGCAGGAAATCGCCACCGCGCAAACGCCCGAATCGCTCGTCGCGCGGCTCGCCGGCCAACGCGGCATCGTGCTCTTGCGCAGCGCCGGCTTCGCCTCGCCGCAAGCGCGTTATTCGTTCGTTACCACCAATCCCTTCCTGACGTTTCGTTCGTTCGGCTCGCGTTGCGAAGTTGCGACGCCTTTGAGTCCGGATTCTATTCCGCAAACTCAGTACGGTAATCCCTGGCATCTGCTCGACGCGCTGATGGCGCGTTATGAATTGCTCGAGGAAATTGATCTGCCGTTTCCGCTTGGCGGCTGCTTTGGTTACTGGGGCTATGATCTGAAGAATTTCACTGAACCCAAATTGCCGCGCCGCGGAGTGAACGATCTGGAATTGCCGGATTGTCACGTCGGTTTTTACGCGAGTCTCGTCGTGTTTGATCATCGCCTTGGCAAGACGTGCATCGTCGCGACAGGATTGGACGCGGACGGGGCCCGCACGGAGGCGCGGGCTCGCGAGCAGGTGGAGTTTTGGGCAGAGTTGTTGGCGGATCGTCCTGCGAAAACCCTCACCTCGACCCGCTCGCTTTCCGAAAGCGAGAAGGAGAAGTTGTTTTCGCGCTTGGAGCAATCAGAAGCTTTCGAATTACGAAAGACGCAGGAGCATATTCTCCCTCTTTTTGAGCGAGAGGGGCGAGGTGAGGGCCAGCGTGTCGCAAAACCAATTTCTTCCACTGTCACACGAGAGGAATTTTTCGCGGCTGTTGCTCGTGCTCAGGCCTACATCCGCACAGGCGACATTTATCAGGTTAATCTTTCGCAACGGCTTGCCGTGAAATTTCCGTGGTGGAATGAGGCTTCTGATGAACCGGCTCGCGAAGATGCTTGTCCGGCCAAAAATGCTGGCTGGGATTTGTTCACGCGACTGCTCGCCGTTTCGCCTGCGCCGTTCGCGGCGTTTCTTGATTGCGGCGATTTTCAAATCGCCTCTTCATCGCCGGAACAATTTCTCCGCATGAGCGGGTCGCACATCATCACACGTCCGATTAAAGGAACGCGTCCTCGTTCAACGGACGCCACGCGCGACGCACAACTCGCTTACGAACTCCAGACCAGCACCAAAGAACTCGCTGAACTGGTGATGATCACAGATTTATTGCGTAACGACCTCGGACGTTTCTGCGAATTCGGCAGCGTGCAAGTGCCGGAACTCGCGCAGCTCGAACGTTTCGCTCAGGTGCAACATCTCGTGTCCACTGTCGAAGGTCGCTTGCGCAAAGACGTCACGCATTTCGCGGCGCTGGCGTCGGCGTTTCCCGGCGGCAGCATTACCGGCGCGCCAAAGTTTCGCGCCATGGAAATCATTGATGAACTCGAACCGGTGGCGCGCGGGCCTTATTGCGGCTGTCACGGCTATCTGGGTTTCAATCGCGAAAGTCAGTTGAGCATCAGCATTCGCACTGCGATTCACAAAGATGCAATGGCGTATTTCCACGTCGGCGCGGGCATTGTGGCGGATTCAATTCCTGAAGCGGAATACGATGAAACGCTGGCCAAAGCGCAGGGATTTTTGTCGGCGCTAGAGATGAAAGCTTCAAGCAAGGTCGAAGCAAATATCCAGAAGCCGGAGTAATTCGCGTGAGTTTTAAAAGATTGAAGCTTTTCTTCCTCGCCGCTTCTCGTTTGCTTGCGTATTGAGTTTCCATGCTCGTTTTTCTCAACGGCCAGTTCGTTCCCGAAGATCAGGCGACGGTTTCCGTTTTTGATCGTTCCTTTCTCTACGGCGATGGGCTGTTTGAAACCATGCGCGTCACCAACGGCAAACCGTTTCGCTGGTGGCAACACCTGGAACGCCTGCGCAAAGGCGGCGACGTTCTCGGCATCAAAATTCCCATCAGTTGCAAGTCGCTGGAAAAATTCGCCACTGAACTCGTCGCGAAAAATCAAATGCCCGAAGCGATCTTGCGTCTGACTGTTTCCCGCGGCGTCGGTCGGCGCGGTTATTCGCCGAAAGGTGCGAATAATCCTGTCGTAGTGATGACGCTGCATCCGCTTTCTGCCGCGTCGGTATCGGGTTCGGCGGGATGGAAACTTCACACGGCTTCAATTCGTCTGCCGGCGGGCGATTCACTCGCTCATTTTAAAACGGCCAACAAGTTGCCGCAGATTCTGGCTCGCGCCGAAGCCGAAGCTGCTGGTGCGGACGAAGCGTTGCTTTGCAATACCGATGGCTTCGTCGTCGAAGGCGCGACGAGCAATCTCTTTTGGGTGGATGGCGACACAATTTGTACGCCGCCACTGGTGAGCGGCGTTTTAGCTGGAGTCACGCGCGCGGTGACTTTGGAGCTGTGTCAGCAACTGAATCTCCTGCAAGCCGAGCGGCAGATTACTCCGGAACAATTACGTCGCACGAACGGTGTTTTTCTGACGTTAAGTTCGTTGGGAGTCATCGCTGCGAGGCAATTGGATGGAGCAGCGCTCGCACAATCGGCGTTGGTTGAAAAACTTCGTGCTGCTTACGACGAGCTGCTTGCGCGCGAATCAGCCTGAGTGGCTTACGCAAAATCGTGTCAGCTTTCGCCAATGCCTGCCGATTGACGCTCGCCGCACAAAGCCGTACGCTGCGTTCGATCTTATGAGTGAATTGTTGAATTCCCTGATTGAACTGATTCGCCGTACTTCGGCCGAGATTCCCGATGACGTGCATCGCGCGATTCTCACGGCGTTGGAAAATGAAAAGAAAGGTTCGATCGCCGAGAACGCACTCAAGATCGTGGACCAGAATATCGCGATCGCGAAAAACAAATCGCAGCCTATCTGTCAGGACACCGGCAGCATTTTGTTTTACGTGGATTGTCCGGTGGGTTACGACCAGATCACTTTTGCGGAAACCGCGCGCGAAGCCGTGAAGCAGGCGACCAAAAAAGGTTATCTCCGCCAGAATTCCGTGGATTCGCTCACCGGCAAAAACGACGGCACGAACTGCGGTCCGGGTGCGCCCGCGTTTCATTTTCATCAACACCGCAGCAACGAAGTCGCCGTGCGGCTCACGCTCAAAGGCGGCGGTTGCGAAAATGTCGGTGCGCAATACTCCTTGCCGGATGACAACCTTCACGCGAATCGCGACCTCGAAGGCTGTCGCAAGGTGATTCTCGATGCCGTGTTGCAGGCGCAGGGCAAAGGTTGCGGGCCAGGCATTCTCGGCGTGTGCATCGGTGGCGATCGCGCCACCGGTTACGAACTGAGCAAAACACAATTTCTCCGCAAACTGGACGATCGCAATCCCGAGCCGAAACTCGACGCGCTCGAACAGGACATTCTCAAAACGGCGAACGACCTCGGCATCGGCCCGATGGGTTTTGGCGGCAAGACGACTCTGCTGGGCGTTAAAATCTGCGCGGCGAATCGTGTGCCGGCGTCGTATTTCGTCAGCGTCAGCTACATGTGCTGGGCGTTCCGTCGCCAAGGCGTCACGCTGAATGCCGACGGGAAGATTGAGAAGTGGCTGTATTGATTTGGGCGCGCGTTTCGCGTGCTTTTTCACTAAGCAGCTACGCTGTCGTGCGGCGGGCGGCGAGTTGTTTTGCCAGCCGCATCGCTGCAATCATGCTGGACGGATTTGCGATGCCTTTCCCGGCGATGTTGTAAGCCGTGCCGTGGTCCGGTGAAGTGCGGATAAATGGCAAGCCCAACGTCCAATTGACGCCACTATCAAACGCGACGGCTTTCAGCGGTGCGAGTCCCTGGTCGTGATACATCGCCACGACCGCATCGAACTCTCCTTCTAACGCGTAATGAAATACCGTGTCGCCGCTCAGCGGACCGACGACGTTGAAACCTTTCTGCTGCGCCTGTGTCACGGTCGGGCCGATTGTGGTAATTTCCTCATCGCCCATTTGCCCGCCTTCGCCCGCGTGCGGGTTCAGTCCGCAAACTGCGATACGGGCGCGGTTGAGTCCAAGGTCGCGACACGACTGCGCCGCGAGTTCGATAGCGAGCAGGATTTTTTCAGGTGTAATTTGCTGTGGCAGTTTTCTGATTGAAACGTGCGTGGTGACGAGTGCAACCCGCAACCAGCGTTTGCGTTCATCGTGACCGAGCAACATCATCGCCGTGCGCTCAGCCCTCGCAAGTTGCGAAAGAAATTCCGTCTGTCCGATAAACGAATGGCCGGCGTGGACAATGGCTTCTTTGTTCACCGGTGCGGTGACAAGTCCGATTAATTCGCGTTTTAAGCAGCGCTCCGCTCCATCTCGCAACCACGCCACCGCTGCGTTTGCCGCTGGCGCTGAGCCAGCGGGTAAATTTTCTGCCAACGTTTCGGTGAGCGGATTGGCGATGATTACGCGGTCGTTCGCTGTGGCTCGCGCTTGTGGAACGATAGAAAGCTTAAGCGCGAGCTGTTGATTCAACCGTTGCGCGAGTTGTTCGTCGCCAATCAGAAGGTAGCGCGTGGTGTCGCGCGGGAGTTCGGCGGCGATGGCTTTCAGCGTGACTTCCGGACCGATGCCGGTGACATCGCCCAATGAGATGCCGAGAATACCGCTCATGTTCGGAGTGCGGGCGGCTGGCGCCGTTCAGAATTCAAACTGCCGGATGAACGTCTTTTGCCGGAGTTTCTCGATGTAGCGCGCGTGCAAACGTTCGCGTTCGCGGCGCAGCAAGGTTTCTTCGATCTGCTCACGGACTTCCGCAACGGGCCGATGATGCGCAACGCGTTTGTCTTCCACCAACATGATGAAGAGCGCCTGCGGAGTTTCGATGACGTCACTCAATTGGCCGGCGTCCAGACTGAAAGCCACGTCTGCGAGTTCTTTTCGTAACGTCGCGCGATCTGCCCAGCCCCAATCGCCGCCCTGACTGCGCTGACTGCCTTGCGAATAAATACTCGCCATTTCGGAAAACGCCGCGCCTTCTTTGATTTTTCGCAAAATCTCCTGCGCCAACTCACGCGTGGTTTCCGCTTCGTTTTCAGAAGCTTTGTTCAACATGATCATCCGCAGCTTCACCTGATCCTCGACCTTGAACTCGTCTTTGTGCTCGTTGTAGTAGGTCTCAATCTTGTAGGGCGAGATGATGGTTTCCTGGTGGACGTTTTTGAGTTGCAACTGTTGCACGAGGAATCGCTCGCGCTCCTGTTGCCGCCACTTTTCGTACGTCATTCCGCGCGCTTGCAATGTTTTGACCAACAACGAGCGGTCGCCCTGGAAGCGGCGTTTGATTTCAGTATTGATCACTTCATCAATCACACTTTCCGGCATGGTGTAACCGGAGGCTTCGAAATCGCGCAGCATCAACTGATGTTCAATGGAGCGATTCAAACTGTCCCGGAGTGCCTCTTCGATTTTCTGATTGAGCAACTCGCGTTGATGGCCGTAGAGCCGCCAATATTCCTCCGCCAGGATCCGGACATCGGATTCAACTTCGCCTTGGGTGATGACGGCGTTGTGAACAACTGCTTTGATGCCGTTGATGACTTCGGCGCGCGATTCAATGAGCCCGCCGACAGCGAGCAACAGCGGCAACAGCCATCTCGATGAAGAATTCATGTTCACAGTTTCGGGATGCTAGGCTTGGCCGGAAATGGGGTCAAGCGCCGGGCTGAGGCGGGGGTTCAACGGCGTGGCGTGGGCGACGGCAATGGCAACGTATCGCCGCTGTGACCATTAGATTGAATGCGTGCCGGAGCGATGTTCGCCGCGGGATTGTACGATTGCCGACTGCGCACGACGCCATAAACAATCGCGGCCACCAACAGAACGCCAAGCGCGATCAAAATTTTGCGGCGATGCAGATTGAGTTTGGAAAGCTGCAACGTCATGAAATTCACGACGCTGTTATCGCTGTCGGTCAACGGCGGCGGTTCAGAAAATTTATCCGTGCGATTCAGCTCCGCATCGAGGGCTTTAATCACTTGCGGCACGTCCAGCTTCAGCAACGTGGCGTAAGTGCGCGTAAAGCCACGGATGTAAACCGGCGCGACAAACACGTCGAAGTTACCTTCTTCCAGAGCGCGCACGTGGTCGGTGCGCAGCTTGGTAATCTCCGCCACCTCATTGATGGAGAGATTCTGAGCTTCGCGCGCTGCGCGCAATTGTTCCGCAACTGTTGGCATTCCGGCTATTTCTAGCGGTTCAACGGGCGAGTTGGCAATGCAGGAAACGCCGCTGATTGATTTATCTTCTCGCAACTTCGCATCATTCCCAGGCTTTGTACGGCGCCCCGCTGCCCGTGAGGAAAACGCCGCACTTGGGACATTTGCCCGGCTGCTTCCATTCGCGAATGCGATGCCGCTCGCCCACCGGACACATCAGGCGATATTTCACCCAGCGATAATCCTTGCCGCGCCCGATGAGCAGCCGGTTCACCGCGTCCACAAATGTGGGCGGTTTTTCATCTGACGGCCCGGGGTCGAAGGGGGTGGGTTTCAGCTTCCATGGTTTAACTTTGGTGGGCGTGGTGGGCACTTTGAGTTCGACCACGGCATCGTGCAATTCACGACAATCCAGACAATGAATGGTCTGCACAACGAGTTGCGCGCCGGAGTCGCGCCCGCCGGCAACCTGGGCGCGATACCCACACTTCTCGCACTCAAAGAGATAAGTCCGTCCCATGCGTCGCTATCCAAACGCACGTTGCTGAATCAGCGCACGTGCGAGCCTAAAGTTGATGCGTATTAACCATGATTCCGCGCGAGAAAACGATGGAAATATAGTTCGCATTCAACCCCAGTGGGCGTAAGGTAAATTTGAATTTAACCAGATCCTCCAAGGCGGCTCGCTCGGCGCCCTGCATCATTCGGCTGGATTCTCCGAACCATGTGCCCGTTCGGCATGAGAAAGTGAGTTCGATATGACCATTGTGTTACAGCGGAAGGGCGATTCAAAATACATCCGTACGCGTAGCGGTGCTTGGACCGCCAAACCAGACGCAGCTTTCGAGTTTAAAGACAGCTTCTCGGCGTTGATGTATTGTTTAGAACATCATCTGCCCGGGATGCAAATCCAGGTGCGCTTCGTAAATTCTGAGATGAATTTCTATCTGCCCGTCGTGGATGTGCCCGAATGTGAGCAGGCGTAATCCGACCCTGCAAACACGAGGGCGCACTGCTGCGCGTTCTGGACCTTTGCGCTGCGGCGGACCGTTACGCTAACCCGAGGTTTTTTACCACGCGGACGGTCGAGTGCGCTTTATTCAGCGTATAGAAATGCAGTCCCGGCACGCCGGCTTTCAGTAATTCCTCGCATTGCTTCGTGCAATATTCGATGCCGAACTCAGTCGCTGCTGCGTCGTCCGCCAGCGTATCCAGCTTCGCGTTCAATGCTGCGGGAATTCGCGCGCCGCATATTTGGCTGAACTTGCGAATCGCTGGCACGCTCAAAATGGAAATCAATCCGGGCACCAGCGGCACTGTCACGCCAAGCTTCGTCAGGTGATCGCGAAATTCGAAGTAATCCGCGTTATCGAAAAACAATTGCGTGATGACGAAATCCGCTCCGGCATCAATCTTCTCCTTGAGCCGTTGCCAATCCACGAGCTTGCCTTCTTTGCACGCGATGTGGCCTTCCGGAAAACCCGCGCAGCCGATGCTGAATCCGTCGCGTTCACGAATGTACTTCACGAGTTGCGCGGAAAATTCGAATCCGCCGGGAGTGATTTTAAATTCTCCGCCGCCGGGCGGATCGCCGCGTAGCGCGAGAATGTTTTTGCAACCGATCGCCTGAATTTTGTCCAACAACTCGCCGACCTGTTCGCGGGTGTGATTTACGCAGGTGAGATGCGCCAGCGCCGTGAGTCCGTGTTCCCGCTGGATGCGATCCACGATCATCAATGTCTTATCCCGCGTGCTGCCGCCCGCACCGTAAGTGACTGAGCAAAAATCCGGTTTGATTTCCTTCAGGGCGGGAATGTGTTTTTCCAGCAGTGCCTTGTCGCCCTCGTCCGTCTTCGGCGGGAAAAATTCGAGCGACACGACGGGCTTTCCAGCCGCGCGCTTCGCCGCATAAATGTCGCGAATCAATTGCATCGCGCCGCATTGTGCGGGAAACGGACGAGAAAACCAAGCACGCGAACGACCGGAGGAAAACTCCGACGACCAAGCACCAACATCCGGAGAGAAGCCCCAAACTTTGAAGGTTCACGGGACGTTTAGCCTTATCTCGTCACGAGAAACGCGTGAATTAACGCTAAATTAAACATTCCGAATTCGGGTTAATTCGTGAAATTCGCGGCAAAGCCATTTTGAGTTTGAGCGGCGAATGAATCGATTTCCGCCCGGACGGTTTTTGTCTGATGGGTGTGAGAAAGTGGATGCGTAATCGCCGTGGCGGAACGAGTCGTTCGCCGCTAACCTGAAATGCTGCTGTGAATACTGTGAAACCAAAAACGTTGCCTGCCCGCGGGGCGATCGCCAATCCGACGAATCGGTTCGAGAAGATCGAATTCGAGCGCGACGTGGATTGGAATCCGGAGGATGAGCCACTGCCGGCGACGCAATTTTTGCGCGATCACAGTCGCACGATTCTGAATCGCAACGACAGTCCGGACATCGGCTTCACATATAGCATCAATCCGTATCGCGGTTGCGAGCATGGCTGCATTTATTGTTATGCGCGACCGACGCATGAGTATCTCGGATTTTCGTCGGGATTGGATTTCGAGACGCGCATCATGGTGAAGCTGGATGCGCCACAGTTGTTGCGCGCAGAACTTTCATCGCCGAAGTGGCAACCGCAGACCATTTCGATGAGCGGTGTGACGGATTGTTATCAACCGGTCGAGCGGAAGCTGAAAATCACGCGGGGTTGTCTCGAAGTGCTGGCTGAGTTCCGAAATCCCGTCGGTATCGTGACGAAAAACGCTCTGGTGGCGCGCGATCTTGATTTGTTGACCGAACTCGCGCGGCACAACGCCGTGGTGGTGTTTGTTTCGGTGACGACGTTGGATTCGGATCTGCGCAAAGTGATGGAGCCACGTACGTCGCCGCCTGCCGCGCGATTGGCTACGATTCGCAAACTGAGCGAAGCCGGTGTGCCGGTGGGCGTGATGGTCGCGCCGGTAATTCCCGGTCTGACGGATGCGGAGATTCCGAACATTCTGGCAGCAGCGACGGAAGCCGGAGCGCGCTTTGCGGGTCATGTGGTGTTGCGACTGCCGTTTGCGGTCGCGCCGTTGTTCGAGGATTGGCTGACGCGGCATTTTCCGGATCGGAAGGAGAAAGTGTTGAATCGGCTGCGGGCCATGCGCGGCGGGAAATTGTATGACGCGGATTTCGGCAAACGCATGACGGGTGAAGGCATTTTTGCGGAGCAGATTGAGCAGATGTTCAACGTGGCGCGCCGACGCGTCGGAATTGCGGAGAATCATCTGCATCTTTCCACCGAATCGTTTCGTCGCCCGGGCGGAACACAACTGGATTTGCTCTGACGCTGTTGTCCATTCGTGTTTCGAATACCTGCGCATTTCATGGGGAAACTCACGTCAGAACATTCGCTTTATGAGGAGGGTTGGCGGAATGGTGCGGGCGGCAGGCGATGAAAAGTAGCAATTATCAGTGCAGCTAAGTGGTTGTAGCGGGATTGCTGTTTTCAGGGGTTTTGCTGCGAAAACTGAAGACTTATCGCGATGTGGCCACTTTGGGCCACATGACGCGGATTTCCAGACATGGGAATCTCACTGGATTTTTGGCCGCAATTCGTTCTTATGTCCGCGACCGTAAACAACCAAGATTAGACCACAACCATGCAACCCGCACGCAACAACAACCGTTTTGCATTCATTATCGTAACTGCTTTGTTCTTTATGTGGGGATTCATCTCCTGCATGAACGATTTGCTTATTCCGAAATTCAAAGCGGATTTTGATCTTAACCAGAAACAGGCGAATTTGGTTCAATTTGCATTTTTCGGTGCATACTTTGTTGTATCGCTTGCGTACTTTCTGATTTCGGCGGCAAAGGGCGATCCGATTAACAAAATCGGGTATAAGAATGGGTTGGTTCTCGGCCTCTTGATTTCCGGTGTTGGTTGTTTTCTGTTTTACCCTGCAGCCGAAACCAAGCAATACCCGCTTTTTCTGGGTGCTCTCATCGTGCTGGGCGCAGGCATTACAATAATTCAAATCGCTGCTAATCCTTACGTAACAATTCTGGGTCCGGAAGAAACGGGGCCCTCTCGGCTTAACCTTTCACAAGGTTTAAATTCACTGGGGTACGTTATCACCCCGCTGATCGGTGGAATCTTACTTTTTGGAGCAAAAGAAATCTATACAAGCACTGGTGGCGTAGATGCGGTGAAGCTCCCTTACGTGGGCTTGGGCATTGCCTTCGTGATCTTAGCAGCAATTTTCAAATTGATCTCCCTGCCGAGTTTCAGTCAGGAAGGGAAGATTGAAGCGGGGGTGAAGGTTTTTCGTCACAAACACTTTGTTTGGGGGTGGTTGGCAATTTTCTTCTATGTCGGAAGTGAAGTCACAGTTGGCAGTATTTTGATCAATTATCTCGCGGATGAGAGTGTCATGGGAATGCCCGAAGAAACGTCCGCCAAATTTCTCTCGTTTTATTGGGGCGGTACGATGATTGGTCGTCTGATGGGCGCAATTTCTTTGAGCGGGGTGCGTGCTTCGAGGAAATATGTTTTCATGGCATTAGCTGCTATCGGGGCCACTGGGGTCATCTATCTGAACGCGACATTTAAAGAGAACCTTACCCACGGACATCACATTCCTTTGAATGCAATTTTGCCTTACCTCGGCCTCGTTGTGCTGAGTTTCGTATTCTTTGTTATTGGGCGGTCGAGTGCTGGCAAAATGATTGGTTTGTTCGCGTTAGTAGCGGTGGTGCTCACCTGTCTTTCGATGGGATCAACCGGAGAATGGGCGCTCTGGTCCATCATTGGTATCGGACTGTTTAACTCCATTATGTGGTCTAACATTTTCAGCCTCTCGATCCGGGGGCTTGGCAAGGATACGAGCCAAGGTAGTTCTCTGCTTGTGATGATGATCGTAGGTGGAGCAATCATGCCGGTGATTCAGGGTGCTTTGATGGATGAATACGGCGTACGCGCTTCGCTGAGCATTGTTCTGCTGGGTTACGCGTATCTTGCTTTTTATGGCTTTAAAGGCCATCGCATCGGGCGCAAGGAACTGGCGCAATAAACCGTGCAATACAACTGAACCAAGTTATGAACCGCAGAGAATTCATTCGTAATACAACCATTGCCGCAACCGCCATCGCGCTCGCGCCGTCCGGCGGGTTTGCGGCCACTTCGAGTTTTCCGGTCGTTCGCACGCCGGAGAACAAACGGCACTTCAAGAGCGTCGCCGTCGAGCGGATGATTGAGAAAATCAAATCGTCCATCGGCAACAAAGAGCTCGCATGGATGTTTGAGAACTGTTTCCCGAACACGCTCGATACCACGGTGGATTTCACCATTGTGAACGGTCGGCCCGACACGTATGTCATCACGGGCGACATTGATGCGATGTGGCTGCGCGACAGTTCAGCGCAGGTGTATCCCTATCTGGATTTGATGAAAGATGACCAGTCGCTGCAACAGTTGATTGCCGGCG
>Ga0065721_10004993_pt1 | contig 27086 bp, 16 predicted proteins | sample Mesricmetagenome_FD_59108 | JGI IMG/M metagenome (GOLD analysis project Ga0065721, IMG submission 59108) | Mesophilic microbial community from rice straw/compost enrichment Sample: eDNA_1 v2 (version 2) | ecosystem: Engineered > Solid waste > Grass > Composting > Bioreactor | place: USA: Davis... | reverse complement strand
GCGATACGACGCCCTCAGCGCTGCCGTCCGATGGCGTACTCGGGGCCGACCTTCTCATTGGCGAGACAGGCATCGGCTCGCTGAGCATTCTGGATGGCGGGTCTGTGTCGAACTGGTATGGAGTTCTCGGCGATCAGGTGGGCGGCGAAGGCAGTGCCAGAGTCGCCGGTACGAGTCCGGGCGGCACCCAGTCGAGCTGGAGCAATTCCGGAAATCTGACGATCGGAGCTCAAGGTAACGGTACGCTGATCGTCGAAAGCGGCGGCGTGGTTTCCAACATCGACGGGATGCTTGGTGAACAGGGCACCGGCGTCGGTGAAGCGACCGTCGCGGGCGAGGGCTCCAGGTGGATCAACTCCGGCAGGCTGGTGGTCGGAAACTATGGCACGGGCAGGCTGCGCATCGAAGACCGGGCTACGGTGACCTCCGACGGGGGCATCGTGGGCGCTGGAAATTCGCCTGCGAGCAGCGAAGTCGTCGTCACCGGCGGCGCGAGATGGATCACTACCGACCAACTCGCGGTCGGCAACTACGCTGCCGGTTCGCTCACGATCGAGAACGCAGGTCTCGTATCCAGCACGCAAGCTTATATCGGCGGCTCCTCGAATGGCGTCGTGACGGTGACGGGCGTCGGCTCATCCTGGAACAATGACACCAGCCTCGTGATCGGCAACATCGGTGTGGGCACGCTGACGATCGCCGATGGGGCGCACGTTCGCTCTGACCGGTCGGTCGAGCTCGGGTTGGCCGGCGGCGGCACCTTGACTCTGAGCGGCTCGGCAGCGACGCGGTCCGTGCTGGAGACGGGGCGCATATTTGCAGGGTCGGGCCATGTCGAGGTCAGCATCGATGGGGGTGTCCTGCGCGCGACGCGCAGCAATGCCGATTTCATGGCTGGCTTTGGTTCGCGTGAGGTCACGATCGGCGCCAACGGCGCGATCATCGATACAGCCGGCTTCAATATCGGCATCGCTGCCACTCTCGGCGGTGCCGGGAGCCTGCACAAGACCGGCGCCGGCACGCTGACGCTCACCGGAGGGAACAGCTACAGCGGACACACATTCGTGGAAGAGGGTGTCCTGGTCGGCAATGTCGGTTCGATCAGAGGTGACATCGCCAATGCCGGTATCGTCGAGCTCAAGCAGGAAACCGACGCGAGCTTCGGCGGAGCCATCAGCGGCATGTCGGGTGTCGATGGCAGGATGGTGAAATCCGGGGCAGGAACGCTGACGTTGACCGGACCTTCGTCGCTCGACTGGACTGTGACGCAGGGCAACCTCGTCGCTGCAGTCGACCGCTTCGGCGGGAATGCCAGAATCGAAGGGACGTCCGCGGTATTCACCTTTCGAGAGGCGGGCTCTGCAAACTATGGCGGCACGATCTCGGGCGATGGCGCGTTCGTCATCGACGGTCCGGGCACGCTGCTGTTGACCGGAGACAGCGCGGGTTTTTCAGGCACGACGACGCTGCGGCAAGGCACGCTGCGGGTGGGAGATTCGTCCGGCCACGGCCGTATCGGCGGCTCGCTCGATGTTCTTGCGGGGAGCACGCTCGGCGGTTCAGGGGCAGTGGGATCGGGTGCCGGATCAACGGTAACCATCGAGTCCGGCGCGACCCTCGCTGCGGGAAATTCCATCGGCACCCTGACCGTCGACGGCGATCTGATCATCCGTGATGGCGCGCGGCTCGAAGTCGAAGTCAACCCGAGCGGTAACGAGAGCGATCACGTGCGCGTCACCGGCAACACGGCACTGGCCGGAGGCGCTGTTGCGCATGTCGGGGCAACGGGGGAATACGATCTCAGCTCGCGCTATACCATTCTCTCGACGCAAGGCTCTCTCACCGGATCGTTTGCGTCGGTCACGTCCGACTTCGCTTTTCTCGATCCTTATCTCTTTTACGATTATGAGCTGGGCACGGTCGATCTCGCGTTCCTGCGCAACGACCGAAGCTTGACCTCTGTCGCGCAGACACCGAACCAGATCGCAACCGCCGGCGGCATCGATAGCATCGGGTTCGGATCCGGCAATGCCGTCTACGATGCCGTGATTCAACTCGCCGACGATCCATCCCTGATCCGCGACACGTTCGACGCGCTGTCCGGCGAAGTGCATGCTTCAGTCGCGTCCAGCCTGATCGAAGACAGCCGCTTCGTGCGTGAAGCCGCTCAAGACCGCGTCCGCTCGGCGTTCCATGCAAGTCCCGGGATTGCATCGGAGCTCTCCCACAGCAGTGACCTCTGGGCCCGCGGCTTCGGGTCCTGGGAAACGAGGGACAGTAACGGCAATGCCGCTGACTTCGACCGCTCCATCGGTGGCGTCATGGTGGGCGCCGACATGCGCTCGTCGGATTCGCTGTTAGGGGTGCTCACGGGTTACAGCCGCTCGGATGTTTCCATCGGCAGCCGCCATTCATCAGCAGACATCGAAAGCTATACCCTCGGCGGTTACGGCGGCGTTCAGTGGCAGCGCGTCGTCTTACAGGGCGCTGCCGCGCACACGTCGAGCTCCATCGCAACGAAACGTTCCGTCGCCGTTCCGGGTCTCACAGATCGTCTGACCGGCGATTACCGCGCGGGTGTGTTTCAGGCGTTCGGCGAACTGGGCTATCGCATGCCGTTCGAACGTGGCGTGCTGGAACCGTTTGCCGGCGTTGCCAACATCAATGTCGATCGCAAGGCATCCACGGAAAGCGGAGGCAGGGCGGCGCTCGCCGTCCAGAACGAGAACAGCGATACCACGTTCACTTTCCTGGGAACGAGGGCCGAACGGCGTTCGGTCATGCGAGGCATCGATGCCGTGTTCAGCGGCATGCTGCTGTGGCGCCACGCGTTCGGAGACACAGACCCGGAAAGCGCCCATGCCTTCAGCGACTCCAGCATTTTCACGGTGTTCGGGACGCCTATTGCACGAGACAGTGCAGTGATCGCGGCAGGAGCGAGATTCGATTTTTCACGGACCACGCGGCTCGCCGTCGAATATTCCGGGCATATCGCCTCTGGAGTCGAGGACCACGGCCTGCGGATCACGCTAAATAAAACGCTTTGATGCGCCGACCGGAGCAGTGATCGCCGCGGCGATCCGCTACTCGGGAGGCGACCTGCACCAAGCCGCTGTTGCTTCATCCGCGGGGAACATGCTCTCGATCCGCAGTTCGTCGAGAGTGATGTCCCACGGCGTGCCGAATGTGGTGAAGGTCGAGAAGAAGTGCAGCTCGGTCGCTCCTGCGCGAAAAGCTGCCGTCAATATGGGCAGTGGAGCGGCATCAGGCCCGCGCGCGTGCCAGCTCGCTGGAATGTCCGGATAGGTCAGGATTTCTTCCAGGAGCGCCTGCGCTTTGGCATCCGCAGGCGAGGCTGCGACCTGCGCATGAAGATGTCCGATCACATTGCCGGCCACTTCATCCCAATTGACGATCAGCGGGCGCATGTCGGCCGGATCGAAGATCTGTCGTAGCACGTTGGCGTGCAGTGGCGGTCCTCCCCGCAGTCGTTGGAAGGCGCGCGTCGTGGCGCGATTGGTCGCGAGCACATCCCAATAGCGGTTCAAGACGAATGCGGGATAGGGCTCCTGCTGCTCGAGCATGAAGTCGATCGCGCGGCGGATCGGCGCCAGCTGCGTGGACGCGAGCGAGCTCTCCCGATACTTCGGTGCGAATCCCGCTGCGACCAGCAAGGCGTTGCGTTCACGCAGCGGCAGATCGAGGGCGTCCGCAAGCTTGTCGATCATGTCTCGACTCGGTTGCGCCTTGCCTGTCTCCACACAGCTGAGATGCCGCGCCGACACGCCCGCCTCGAGCGCCAGATCCAGCTGACTCAGGTGCCTGACCGCACGCCATTCGCGCAGCAGCTTGCCGATGCCGTTGGCGGGCGATGCGGGTCTCGAACGCAAGGGGAGGGAGTCCATCGCGGCATGATAAGAGTCGTTGCGCAAAGTTGCATGACCTCCGAGGTCATTGTTTACACCCCGGTGTCGGCGTATTCATGCCCTGTACGGCGAGCAGCACCCGGCATGGAGACAGCAAGTGCGACCCAGACAGGTTGTTGGATCAGCTATGGAAGCGATCGGCGGACCCGGGGGCGGCGCGCTTCGTGAAGCAGGGCTGCGTGGGCGGGCGGACGGTCGACGTCACGACATTCCATGGCCAACGACGGTACTGCGAGACCGCTTTCGGGAGAATTTGAGCACCCGCTGCGCCATGCTTCGTTTTCATGGTGTGGTCACGGCTTTGGTCTGCGGTCTGGCGATGGGCGCCCCCGCTTCCACGCATGCCGCACAGGACACGCCCCAACCAACCCAGTCGGCGCCCGATCTCAGCGGGCTGCACGCCTTCGATTTCCTGGTCGGCGACTGGCGCATCCACAGCCGCCGGTTGAAGGAACGTCTCGCCGGCAGCGACGCATGGGAGGAGTTCGATGGAACACTCAGCTGCCGCAAGCTGATGGATGGCTTCGCCAACGTGGACGACACGGTCTTCTACACGCCGCAAGGTGTTTATCGGGGCGTTGCGCCGCGAGCTTACGATGCAAAGTCAGGCGAGTGGGCGATCTGGTGGATCGATGGCCGCAATCCGTTCGGGAACCTGGACCCGCCCGTCAAGGGGCGCTTCGTCGACGGCGTTGGCACCTTCCACGCCGACGATACCTTGAGAGGTCAGCCCATCAAGGTGCGATTCACCTGGTCGCACATCACACGCAACTCGGCGCGTTGGGAGCAGGCGTTTTCCGCTGACGGAGGCAAGACCTGGGAGACGAACTGGATTCAGACGCTGAGCCGCGTCGAGTGACAACGCTCCGAGAGCAGAGCGTTGTCGTTGCCCGACGCCGTCATCACATCCCTTGAGGGCTCATCCACGCGAGCTCGATCACGTGACCGTCCGGATCCTCGACCGCGCGGTTGTACAGGAAGCCCAGGTCGATCGGCTCACGAATGCCGGCTTTGCCGCCGGTGCTGGCCGCGGCCGCCGACAACGAATCCACCTCGTCGCGACTCTCGCAGGACAGGCAGAGCATGACCTGGCAGGTGGAATGCGCATCGGGGATCTGCTTCGACGTAAAGGTCGAAAAGTATTCGCGCGCCAGCAGTTGGAACGTGATCTGATCCGACCAGACCATCGAGGATGCCTGGTCGCTGCTGAACTGCTGATTTTTACGGCAACCGAGCGCTTCGTAGAAGCGGGTCGAGGCGGCGAGGTTCCCGACCGGAAGGTTCACGAACAACATCTTTGGCATTCATTCATCTCCTATCAACGAGCCAGTCCGACAGGAACATTCTTGAAACCTGTCCTGCTGCGCACGGGAGCCTAGCAGCGCGTCGCGACCGCGCAATTACCTCTGAGGTCATTGAATCAGTGCAGATGTATCGCAGCGTCGTCAGACCAGGAGGCCGAAGCTCTGCCTCTTGGCCGCCCACGCCATCACCGATGGAGCGCAGTCCGCAACGCTGCGTTGGCCTGCGAAATCGCTGCGCGGGCCGCAGGTGTTTCGCTGATGGGATTCAACGAGACGAAGTCGTGAATCGTTCCGTTGTAGCGCACTGCCGTGACGCGGACCCCGGCCTGCATCAGCTTGCGCGCATATGCCTCGCCCTCGTCTCTGAGCACGTCGTTCTCATCGACGATGATCAGAGCCTCCGGCAATCCCTGCAACTGCTCGGTCGTTGCATTCAGCGGGGTGGCCAGCAGCTCGTTGCGTGCAGCCACATCGGGCAGGTAGGCATCCCAGAACCATTGCATCGCCTTCTTGGTCAGCCAAGGACCAGCGGCGAAAGTGTTGTAAGAGACGGTTTCGAAGTTCGCATCCGTGACCGGATAGAACAGCACCTGCAGCGCGAAGCGTGGGCCGCCTCGCTCCTTTGCCATCAGGGTGAGCGCTGCTGACAGGTTCCCGCCGGCGCTGTCGCCGACGATGGCCAGCCGGCGGCCGTCGAGTCGAAGTTCCTGAGCGTGTTCGATCGCGTGGAGTATCGTTGCATACGACTGCTCGATGGCGGTCGGGTAACGCGCCTCCGGCGAACGAACGTAATCGACGAATACCACTGCAGCGTTTGCTCCGACGGCGAGCTCGCGAGTCAGACGGTCGTGGGTGTTCTTATCGCCCAGAATCCATCCGCCCCCATGCAGGTGGAACACCACCGGCAGCAGCCCCTGCGCCGAGGGCGGCCTCACGATACGAACCTCGACGCTCCCGGTCGGCCCGACGGGGAAGGTCATGTCTTCGATGATTGCGTCGGGCTTCGGCACCGGTATGTTCTGCGCGCTCGCGAACTCCGCGCGAGCTGCATCGGGTGTCAACGTATAAATCGGCGCGCCGCCCAGGGAATCGACGAATGCTTGCGTCCTGGGTTCGAGGGCGGGACCTGGGAAATGTGCGTTCATGACGGCAGCTCCGGCAGTGAGCAAGTAACGTGTGGACGCACTGCCTTTTCCACGATTGCGGGTGCAGCTGTTTGCGGCACATTACGTGACAAGCGCCACGCGGCGCCACGACACCTTTCGTCATGCCCACGGATATCGCCACCCGCCCCGCGTTTTTGTTCGATCTCGACGGCACGCTGGTCGATAGCGTGTACGAGCATGTGCTGGCGTGGCGGGCAGCGCTGCGGGAGATGCAGATCGAACTGGCCACCTGGCGCATCCATCGCCGCGTCGGCATGAGCGATGGACTCACTCTCTCTGCGCTTCAACGGGAAACCAATCGCAGGCTGAGCGCGGAGGAGGTCGAACGCCTGAAGCAACTGCACACCGAAGCTTTCCTCGAACGAATCGACCAGTTGCGTCCGCTGCCCGGTGCTCGGGAGCTTCTGAATACGCTGACCCGCCTGTCCGTTCCGTGGGCGATTGCGACCAGCGGAGTGGAGGAACGCGCTCGACGAGCCGTCAAAGTTCTGGAGCTCGGCTCCGAGGTGCAGTTGATCACCCGCGAAGACGTGGTTCACGGCAAACCTTTTCCCGACCTGTTCCTCGCCGGCGCGCGGCGGCTGAAGGTCGACATCGAGGATTGCATCGTCGTGGGCGACAGTGTCTGGGACGTGCTTGCTGCGCGTCGAGCCCGCGCCCTGGGTGTGGGCCTGCTTTGCGGAGGGTACGGGCACGACGAGCTCGTCCAAGCCGGCGCATATCGCGTCTACGAAGATCCTGCCGAGCTGTATCGCCATGTGGATGAGCTCGGCGTGCAGGTGACGTGAATCCCACGATCGCGGTCGCAACTCCGGAACTTGCCGGATCATTCATCCCCCCGGCGCGGATGGTCGCCGGTGCGCTCTATCCAGCCACCGCCAAGAGCGCGATAGAGGTCGACGAGATTGGTCAGTCGTTGCAGGCGGGCCCCCACCAGCACGAGTTCCGCATCGTAGAGATCCGTCTGCGCGGTGAGTACATCGAGATAGCTCGCCTGGCCATTTTTGTAGAGCAGCTGGGCCAACTCCAGCCTGCGGCGCTGTGCCGCGGTGAACCGCTCCAGGGCGCTGATCTGTTCGTCGAACGTCCCGCGGGCGGCGAGGCCATCCGCAACCTCGCGAAATGCCTCCTGTATGGTCAACTGATAGCGCGCGATGCTGATATCTCGATTGACGAGTGCCGTGTCCAGCTCGGCAGCGAGGGCGCCGGCGTTGAAGATCGGCAGCTGGATCGCAGAAGTCAGTGACCACGCCGCCGAGCCGGCCGTGAATAGCTCGCCGAGCTTGCCGCTGGCGGTGCCGCCGGTGCCGGTGAGAGAAAACGACGGGAAGAAGGCGGCCCGGGCTGCGCCGATGTTGGCGTTGGCCGAACGCAGGAGCGCTTCCGCTTGCAGTACATCCGGCCGGCGGGTCAGCAACTGCGACGGCAGGCCGGCCGGGATGTCGGCAAGAATGTTCTGGTCACCGAGGCGTTTGCCGCCCGTGACGGGCGATGGCAATGGTTGACCGAGCAACTGGACGAGACCGTTCTCCGCCTGTGCACGCGCGCGAAGTTGGGCCGCGCGATTCGAACGGGCCTGCTCGACCGCTGTTTCGGCCTGTTTCAGGTCGAGCTCCGTGGCCGCGCCGGTCTCGAACTGCAGCTTCACCAGATCATAGGAGGCAACGTCGGCATCCAACGTGCGCTGCGTGACTTCGAGCAGCTCATCGGCGGCGAGCAGTGTCAGGTATTGATCCGCAACCTGCGAGACCAACAGGATCTGCGCCGCTTTGCGGGCCTGGATGGATGCCAGGAACTGTTCCAGTGCGGCACCCTCGAGGCTGCGCAAGCGACCGAACACGTCGATCTCCCAGGCCGCGGTCAGTCCCACTGAATACGATCGCGGGCGCGGCGAGAGCACTGCACTCTGCGGCCCGAAATCGAGCGGTGTGCGCATCCGTTCATCGAGGGTCTGTGCCCCGATTTGCGGGTACAGTTCAGCCGCCTGGATGCGGAACGCCGCTCGCAACAACTCCACGTTCAGCAGCGCGATCCGCAGATCGCGATTGTTCGTCAATGCGATTTCGACCAGCTGCTGCAATCGGGGATCGGCCAGGAAATCCCGCCAGCCGATCTCGGTCGCTGCCAGCTCGCCGGCGCCGTGACTTGCTTCATAGGCCCGCCCGGTCGGGTATTCGTCGGCGACCGGAAGCGACGGCTGTCGGTATTCGGGCGCGAGCGTGCAGCCGCACGCCGCTGCCCATGTGGCAAGGGCAGCGCATCTTCCCACACGAGTTTTCGAACCGGCGCCCACGTCAGCCCGGACCTCGTTCCGCACCCAGCTGCAACGCTGGCGGCCCCATCGGGCGCGACGTGTCGCTCCTGAGTGGCTCGTGGCCGAGTTTCTGCGAGACCACGACGAACAGCATGGGAATGATGAAGGTCGCCAGGAATGTGGCGCTCAGCATGCCGCCGATCACGCCGATGCCGATGGCGCTGCGGCTCGCCGATCCCGCGCCGGTGGCCAGCGCAAGCGGCAACACGCCCAGGATGAAAGCCATCGAGGTCATCAGAATGGGGCGCAAGCGCAAGTGCGCAGCTTCCAGAGCAGAGGCTTCGAGATCGCGTCCCTCGTGATGCAGATTGCGCGCGAACTCGACGATCAGGATGGCGTTCTTGGCGGACAGTCCGATGGTGGTCAGCAGACCGACCTGGAAGTACACGTCGTTCGACAAGCCGGTGGCCATCGCCGCACACAGTGCGCCCAACACGCCCAACGGCACCACCAGGATGACCGAGACCGGAATCGACCAGCTTTCATACAACGCGGCGAGACTCAGGAACACCACCACGATCGAGATTGCATAAAGAAACGGTGCCTGCGAGCCGGACAGCACCTCCTGCAGCGACAGTCCCGTCCATTCATAGCCGACTCCTGGTGGCAACTGCCGCGCGAGCCGCTCCATTGCCGCCATTGCCTGGCCCGTGCTGTGTCCGGGCGCTGCCGCGCCCTGGATTTCGACCGCGGAGACGCCGTTGTAACGTTCCAGCTTGGGCGATCCGTAAGTCCACTGCGTGGTCGAGAAGGCCGAGATCGGCACCATCGTTCCTTGATTGTTGCGCACGTAGTGCAGGCGCAGGTCCTCCGGGTTCATGCGGAACTGCTCGTCTGCCTGGACGAAGACGCGCTTGATGCGACCGTCGACGTCGAGGAAATTGTTGACGTACAGCGAACCCCACGCGATGGAGAACGAACGATCGATATCGCTGGGACTGACGCCCAGGGCACTGGCTTTCTCACGATCGACGGTGATCTTGAACGTTGGATTGTCCTCGAGCCCGTTGGGCCGCACGAGCGCCAGCGCGGGGTCCTGCTGCGCGAGCTGCAGCAGCTGATCGCGCGCTTCCATCAGCCTCATGTGACCGATGCCGCCGCGATCCTGCAGCTCGAAATCGAAGCCCGCCGCGGTGCCGAGCTCGCGAATCGGCGGGGGATTGACGGGAATGATGGCGGCAGCGTCGTAGCTGGCGAAGCGGGCGCTGATTCGGGCCATGAGCGCCTGCACGCTCAAGCTGGCCTCACGACGTTCGTCCCAATCTTTGAAGCGCACGAACAGCAGCCCCTGGTTCTGGCCGCGCCCGGCGAAGTTGAAACCGCTGATCTGGAACACCGCGTCGACCATTCGTGCTTCGTCGTTACGCAGATAGCGACTCACGTCGTCGAGCACTGCGCCGGTTTGGCCGATGGTCGAGCCGGGCGGTCCCTGCACCAGCACGAACACGTAGCCCTGATCCTCGTCCGGCAGGAACGAGGTCGGCAGGCGAACAAACAACACGCCGACGACCACCACGATGCAGCCGTAGATTGCGAGCCATCGGCCAGAGCGTCGCAGGACATGGCTCACGCCGCTCAGATAGCGCTGTCGCACGCGCTCGAAAGTTCGATTGAACCAGCTGAAGAACCGGCCGCGCGGCGCATGGCTTGCAGGTCTGAGGATCGTGGCGCACAGAGCGGGGGTCAGGGTGAGCGCGACGAACACTGACAACAGCATCGCCACCACGATCGTCAGCGCGAACTGCCTGTAGATCGCACCGACCGAGCCGGACGACAGCGCCACCGGCACGAACACCGCACAGAGCACCAGCGCCACGCCGACCAGCGCTCCGGTGATCTGCTCCATCGCCTTGAGAGTCGCCTCGCGCGGCGACAGTCCTTCCTCGGCGATGATCCTTTCCACGTTCTCGACCACGACGATCGCATCGTCCACCAGCAATCCGATCGACAGCACCAGGCCGAACATCGACAGCGTATTGATCGAGAATCCGACGGCCGCCATGACTCCGAAGGTGCCGAGCAGGACGACCGGCACCGCAACGGTCGGCACCAGCGTGGCGCGGATGTTCTGCAGGAACAGCAGCATCACCAGGAACACCAGCACGATGCCTTCGAACAGCGTCTTGACGACCTCGACGATGGAGATGCGCACGAACGGCGTCGTGTCGTAGGGATAGACGAGGCTGATGCCCGGCGGAAAATAAGGTTCGAGCTCGGCGATGCGCGCGCGGATCGCATCGGCCGTTTCCAGCGCATTTGCGCCCGGCGCGAGCTGGAAGCCGATGGCCGCCGCCGCCTGGCCGTTGTACTTGGTATCGGTATTGTAATTTTCCGCGCCCAGGCCGATGCGCGCCACGTCGCTCAGACGGACCTGAGAGCCGTCCGGATTCACTTTCAAGAGAATGCGTTCGAACTCCGCCGGCGTCCGCAGCAGCGTGGATTCGGTAATCGTGGCGCTCAATCGCTGCGATGTCGGTGCCGGCGTGCCGCCGAGTTGTCCGCCCGATATCTGCACGTTCTGTGCGAGCAGCGCATCGGTCACATCGACGGGCGTGAGCGAGAAGCTGTTGAGCTTGTTGGCATCCAGCCAGATGCGCATCGCGTATTGCGTGCCGAAGACTGTGATGTTGCCGACCCCGTCGAGCCGGCTGACGGGATCCTGGATGTGCGAGACCACGAAGTCGGCGATATCGTAGCGGGTCATCCCGGGATCCGAAGACACGAAGCCGGCCACGAGCAGAAACGAAGCGCTCGACTTGACCACGCGAATGCCGGATTGCTGGACCTGCGGCGGCAGCAGTGGCTGCGCGAGCTGCAGCTTGTTCTGCACCTGGACCTGGGCGATGTCGGCATCGGTGCCGGGCTCGAAGGTGAGGGTCGTGGTCGACTGGCCGGAATCGTCGCTGGTCGAGGCGAGATACAGCAGATGATCGATGCCGCTCATCTGCTGCTCGATCACCTGTACGACCGTATTCTCCACCGTCTCGGCCGAGGCGCCGGGATAGGACGTCGTGATCTGTACCGACGGCGGCGCGATGGTCGGATACTGCTCGATGGGCAGCCGGGTAATGGACAATGCGCCCGTCAGTGCAATCAGGATCGCAATGACCATTGCAAAGATCGGACGATTGATGAAGAAGCGCGCCATGAGGGCCGTCTATTTGCGTTCGCGCGTGTTGACGAGTTGCGCGGGGTTGCTCGCGACGGGCACGGCTTGAACCGCCATCCCTTGGCGCACCATTCGCATGCCGCTCACGATGACGCGATCGCCGTCGTTCAAGCCGCCTTCCACCACCCAGTGATTCGCGACGGTGCGGTTGGCGGCGACGGGCTGCACGGCTACTTTGTTGTCGCTGCGGACGACGAGCACGGTTGCGCGGCCGGTGCGATCGTGTGTCAGGGCCTCCTCTGGCACGAGAATGGCGCGATCGTCCGATCCGAGCTCGATGCGCGCACGCACGAACATTCCGGGTAACAGTACATGCTGCGGATTGGGGAACAGGGCGCGCACCGTCACGGATCCGGTGCCGACATCGACAGTGATATCCGTGAACTCGAGTGACCCGGTGTGCGGATACTCGGTGCCGTCCTCCAGAGTGAGCGTGACTCTGGCCTGTTGCGGGCCATTGATCTTCAAGCGGCCCGCGATCACCTGCTGGCGCAGCTGCAATCCTTCGACACTGGTCTGGTTCAGATCGACGTAGATGGGATCGATCTGCTGGATCGTGCTCATCAGCGTCGCGGCGCTTGCCTGAACGTACGCACCCTGCGTGACCAGCGAGGTGCCGATGCGCCCGGAGATCGGAGCAGTCACGTCGGTGTAACCGAGGTTGATTGCCGCCGCTTGCGCCGCGGCCTCCGCGGCAGCGACATCCGCTGCGGCCTGCTGCTGGGCTGCAACGGCATTGATGTACATCTGCTTGCTGACGGCGTTCGCTGCGACCAGCACTGCATCGCGCTCGGCCTGGGCACGCGTCGCCTGAACATTCGCCTTGGCCCGTGCGAGCTGTGCCAGTGCGCTGTCGAGAGCCGCACGATACGGCGCGGGATCGATCTGATACAGCAACTGATTCGCCTTCACGTCCGAACCTTCCTGAAAGGCGCGGTTCAACACGATTCCGTCGACGCGGGCTCGGACCTGAGCTACCAGATATGCGGAGGTTCGGCCTGGCAGATCCGTGGTCACTGGCACGGTGCTATGACGAACCACCATGACCGAAACGCGCGGCGGGGTGGATGAGCGAGCCGGGGCATCGTGTTTACATCCACCCAGGACAAAAACCGCCGCGACGACCGCGCTGAGCGCTCTGATTCCCGCGACTTGCCGAAGGAGATGGCGAGTATTCATGAGTCGTTGACGTGACGACCGCCACTACTTCGTCGAGGTTACCTGTGAGCTTGCAGTCGCCGTGGGCGGCAGCTTGAAGATCGCCACCGTATCGCCGTACGGGAATGTCAGCTGGAAGTTGCCACCCGCGGCCACGGCCACATACTGCTCGCCGTTCACCTGATAAGTGATCGGCGGCGCATTGACTCCGGCGCCCAGGTTGAAGCGCCACAGGCGCTCGCCGGTCTTGGCATTGAAGGCGTTGAACCAGCCGTTGCCTTCGCCCATGAAGACCAGGTTGCCGGCGGTGGCCAACGCGCCTCCGATCAGCGGCTGCGGCGCCGTGTACTGCCACGCGATCTTGCCGGTGTCGACGTTCAGCGCGACGAAGGGACCGTTCTGGATGCCGCCTGCCTCGACGTTGGTGAAGGCACTTCCCAGACGCAGCCGTCCCGGCCCCGGGTCCTGAGGCTTGGTCGTAAAGCGCATCAGCTGATTCATCGCGAGGATGTACAGATTGCGAGTCTGCGGCGAGTAAGCGGGCGGTGACCATTCCGCGCCGCCGTTCGCACCGGGCAGCATGTTGACGCCTTCGCGCGTCGGCGTAGTGAACATGTTCTTCGACATCATCACGTACGGATCGGAGCGACGAATCAACTTGCCGGTGCGCCGGTCGAGGATGAAGACCCAGCCGACCTTGCCGGCCTGGGCCGCGGCCGGGATCTTCTGGCCGTTGTGCTCGGTATCGAACAGCACGACGTTGCTGACCGCATCGTAGTCCCACACGTCGTGGCGCACCTCCTGGTAGTACCACTTCATGTTTCCGGTGTGCACGTCCAGCGCGACGATGCTGTCGGTGTAGAGGTTGTCGCCCTGGCGTTGCGTGCCGTCCAGGTCCGGATTGGGATTGCCCGTGCTGAAGATCACCAGCCCGAGCTTGGGATCGATCGCCGGCGTGGTCCAGACCATCCCACCGCCGCTCTTCCACGAGTCGCCCTGGTAGGTCTTCGGATCCGTGGCCATCCAGCGCCAGCGCTGCTGCCCGCTCTTCGCGTCATAGGCTGCGACGAAACCGCGCAGCGCCCATTCTCCGCCGGCGCTGCCGACGATGATCATGCCATCGTAGATCTGCGGTGCGAGTGTTTCGGAATAACCGTTGTCGGCATTGACGATGGTCGTGTCGAACACAGTGCTGCCGTCCTTCGCATCGAGCGCAACCAGGTGCGCGTCGAGCGTCACGAAGTACACTCTGCCATAGCCGACCGCGACGCCTCGATTCACCGGACCGCAGCAGATCTGGAATCGCCCCAGGTTGTAGATGACTTCCCAGTTGCGTTCGCCAGTGGCGGCGTTGACCGCCATGATTTTCATTTTGTTGTTGACCACCGGCGTGGTGATGTACATCACACCATCCACGACGATCGGAGTGGTCTCGAAGCTCGCCGTCATGCCGGTCTGCAGCAGCGCCACCGGGCTCAGCGACTTCACGTTCTCCGCGTTGATCTGGGTGAGGGGTGAGAAGCGCTGGTTGTCATAGGTCCGGCCATGCAGCATCCAGTTGCTATGATCGGAGTCGGCGTTGAGCATCATCTGGTCCGTCACAGTCACGTTCGCGCCGCTGGGAAGCGGCGCGAATACAGTCCGCGTCGGTGGCGCCGCACGCACGATCTCATCGCTGTTCGCAGTCTCGCTGCCTGGAGTTCCAGTACTGGCCGCGACCGCCGTGCCGCTGCCTGAAGCAGGGATCTGGACCTGGGCGAGGGTGGCGGTACTCAGATCTTTGCTTCCGGCCGGAATGCCGTTCTTCGACAGCATATAAGCCGTTACATCCAGATACTGCTGCTGGGTCAGGCTGCCCGGCTTGTCCTGGGGCATCTGTCGGCTGACGAAGTCGTAGAGCTGCTCGGCCGTGCCGCCGCCATAGGCCTGCTTGAACGTATCGCCCGTGAGCGGCGGGCCGGATTCGCCCTGAAGGTTTGCGCCATGACACACGACGCACGATTGGGTGTAGACGGTGTTTCCCCGCGAGACCTGCGCTCTCGTGTACGCGCCATCGTTCTTCTCGGCAGCGAAAGTCTCGACACTGCTGGCAGCCAGCACAAAGGCAATCAGCGCGAATCGCATGGCAGTTCTCCAAGTGAGTACTGAACTTCGCGGCGGGCGGTCAACGCAAGCACATCGAATCGCTCAGGCACGATGCCGATCGCAACGTTGACGTCGGCCCACGGAAGAAAAATCCTCCTCGACGGGTTCGGGCGGTAGGGGGAGCCGCGGCGAACCGAGGGGGGTCGAGGAGGGGGTTGAAATCGGTCGCCCCCGGTCGCGTGCCAGCGCGACAGCCGGGAGCAGCAAGGTTGCACGAGGAATCCGGGTTTCATCGAAGCGTCTCCGTACCTGAGCAGTCGAGATCAGGTTGGCTGGAGGTGTTTGCCACTCGATTGCGATTGGTGCTGCGGCTGTTTCAGTTGACATCGAACGCGTGTGACACTCGTTACGCGGAGAACTCGTTCCAGGCGCGGTTCTCCTCGATGCGTGCGTAAGTGGCCATCGCGTCGATACGACGGCCGGCGATGCCGCACACCAACGCAGCGTATCGATTGCTTACCAGCTCGCCGGGGCGGGCCGTCTGACCCAGTCTCAGTCCCAAGGCGAAGCTGTCCCGGCTGATCAGCACGTCACCGCACCGAAGCGAAGCGCCGGCGCGCACGATCCTGCGAAGCTGCACGATCACCTGTGCGGCGCCATGCAATTCGTGGCAGATGGAATTGCCGGCAGGCCAGACCCAACTCACGTTGTCCGCCAACATCGGAACGATTGCGCTCCAGTCACGTGCACGAAGCGCATCGTGCATGCCGCGCGCCAGTGCGAACGTTACTGCATGACGGCTGTCGAACAGCGAGTCGCCGCCACGGCCGCCCGGGTTACACCTCGGCAGAAGTACCGCTCGTCCTTCGCTGTCGACGAAGAACGTGAACTGCGGGTCTGCGTAATCTGCGTTTGCCGACACTGTCTTCTCCTCGCCTACATCATGGGAGCCGATGCTGAGCCCGCGTGCTGGACGCTCTGATATCAGTGCAGCGGCGGAAGATCGCAGGAGAGTTTCAGTTGCCAGGCCATCTGTTTCGGATGCAAGCATCGCGCTTGAGCGCGGGGCATATCGAGAGCGTCGCGGGCGCTGAGCCAGTACGTGATCTGCCCGCCGAAGTCGTCGACCTCGGTGTCGTCACCCTTGGCGCGGGCCTTCTCCACCTCGCTCCGCAGCCGACCTGGCGCGTCCTGCCAATCTGTCAGTTGAAACGGCGTGATTACCAGGCGTTACGAACGGGACATCCGCTGTGTCGATCTTCGCGGTGTCGATCTTCTCGACGAGATGTCGATGAACGGCGAGCGGCCGGGCTCACCAGCTTCGGGCCGCAGGGCGTGTCAGATCACCGCGGTGGAGCAGCAACCATGAGCAGCATTACGACCAAAGACGGCATCCAGATCTTCTACAAGGACTGGGGCAGCGGACAACCGATCGTCTTTCACCACGGATGGCCTCTGTCGGCCGACGACTGGGACGCGCAATTGATGTTCTTCCTGGCGCACGGCTTTCGCGTCATCGCGCACGATCGTCGTGGGCACGGCCGTTCGACCCAGTCGGCCTCCGGTCATGAGATGGATACCTATGCAGCGGATGTGGCCGAGCTCGCCAGGCAGCTGGACTTGCGCGATGCCATTCACGTCGGACATTCCACCGGGGGTGGTGAGGTTGCTCGTTACGTAGCGAGGCACGGAGCGGGGCGGGTGGCGAAGGCGGTGCTGATCTCGGCGGTTCCCCCCGTCATGCTCAAGTCGGCGAAGAATCCAGGCGGCACACCGATCGAGGTATTCGACGGTTACCGCGCGGCGCTCGTAGCGAACCGCGCGCAGTTCTATCGGGACGTGCCGTCCGGACCCTTCTATGGTTTCAATCGTCCGGGTGCAAAGGTGTCCGACGGCTTGATCGACAACTGGTGGCGTCAGGGAATGATCGGCGCCGCCAATGCGCAGTTCGAGTGCATCAAGGCGTTCTCCGAGACGGATTTCACCGAGGACTTGCAGTCGATCACCGTGCCCGTGCTGTTCCTGCACGGCGACGACGACCAGGTCGTGCCATTCGCCGACGCGTCAGTGCTCGGCGCGAAGCTCGTCAAGAACGCAACCCTCAAGGTGTATCCGGGCCTGCCGCACGGCATGTGCTCGACGCATGCGGACATCATCAACCCGGATCTGCTNGCGTTCATTCGCGGCTGACCGGNCTGCNGCTGGCGAGACTCAGAATTGCCGGANCCGCGTAGCGTGTTCGCTCAGTTGCCTGCTGTGCGTAGGCGTCGTACGCCGGTCGTGTCGGAGGGAGAGTTGGCAGCAATGTAGTACCACAAAAGCATAATTGGCGCGCACGGCGCGGATGCCTAGGGTGACGCTCGGATTCAGATGACTGCCCGCTCATGTGCAGGATGCCCGGGCACTACCGAGAGGAGCGTCAACGTGGATACGACTGCTCTGCCAAGCGCATGTTCGCACGTGCTCGTCGTCGACGAGGATACCAACGTCTGCAGCCAGCTATGCTCCTATCTCGGACAGCACGACTTTCGAGTGACTGCGGTGAGCACTGGCAAGCAGATGCTGGAGGTCATCGCCCGCGAGGCGATCGATTTGTTGCTGCTCGAACTGCGGCTGCGCGGCGATGACGGGTTGCGGCTGACGCGTACTTTGCGCGAGACGTCCAGAATGCCCATCGTCGTGCTGTCCGAGCTCGTCGATGAAGCAGATCGCGTCATGGGGCTCGAGCTCGGCGCGGACGATTACGTGACCAAACCTTTTTCGCTGCGCGAACTGCTGGCGCGAATCCGCGCAGTGCTGCGCCGGTCGCGGGTCGAGGCAGTGCCGCCGGGGCGTGATGAGACGCTGCGGGCATACCGCTTCGCGGGTTGGGAGCTGAATGTCCGTCTGTATCGACTGCAGTCGCCCGCTGGCCAGCAGGTCGAAATCTCGCGAGGCGAGTTCCGCCTGCTATGCGCGTTTCTTTCTTCGCCCCGTAGGATTCTGACCCGCGACCAGCTGCTGGACCTGTCGCGTCTGCACTCCACCGAGGTGTACGACCGATCGATCGACGTGCAGATCATGCGGCTGCGACGCAAGATCGAACTCGATCCGCGGGCCCCGAAGTTGATCAAGACCGAGCGTGGCGTCGGGTATTTCTTCGATGAAGACGTGAAGCAGGTGCGTTGAGCGAGCGGCCCGCTGTCATCGATATGCAGCGGGCCGCCGTGCCTCTTCGACCACACACGCATCGGCGCCAAGGAGATCCCAGAGTGGATGCCGGCTCCTCGACAGGCGCCTCCCAGTCCGCCTGGCGGCCGTTCCGGCATCGGACCTTCGCGATCCTGTGGACAGCGACGGTCGTGTCCAACGTCGGCGGATGGATGTACACGGCCGCATCGGCCTGGTTGATGACGATGCTGGACGCCGATCCGTTGCTGGTGTCCCTGGTGCAAGTGGCGACCACTTTGCCGATGTTTCTTTTCGCATTGCCGGCGGGCGCACTTGCCGACATCGTCGATCGCCGCCGCTTTCTCATCAGTGCCGAGCTTTTCATCACAGTGACGTCGACGACGCTGGCGGTGTTGGTGTGGTTGGAGCTGATCACGCCGGCGACGCTTCTGTTGCTTACGTTTCTGATCGAGGCGGGCGCGGCCGCGACGGCGCCGCCATGGCAGTCGATCGTGCCGCAGCTGGTGCCGCGTGCGGACCTGTCCGAAGCGGTGGCACTGAATGGTGTCGGTGTGAACGTCAGCCGTGCAGTAGGTCCCGCGCTTGGCGCGGTTCTGATCAGCACCATCGGAATCGGTGCGCCGTTCTGGCTCAATGCCGTGAGCAATCTCGGAACCATCGGCTCACTATGGTGGTGGCGGCCGCCGCGGACGCGTCGATCGCAGCTGCCTCCGGAGCATTTCAGCAATGCACTTCGTGCCGGAATCCGGCATGTGAGACACAACCCATCGCTGGTCGCGACCTTGGTGCGCGCCGTCGGCTTCTTCATGTTTGCGAGTTGCTACTGGGCACTGCTGCCGCTGGTCGCGCGAGTGCAGATCGGCGGCGGCGCCTCTGTCTATGGCGCTCTGCTGGCCTCGATCGGCGCCAGTGCGATCGCCTCTGCCATCGTGTTGCCACAGCTGCGCTCGAAACTGGGTGTGAATCGTCTGGTGGCCGTGGGCTCGATCGGTACCGCGGGGGCGCTTTGCCTCTTCGCAATCGCGCGCGACGTGCCCACTGCGCTCGCGGGCAGCCTGCTCGCAGGCTTGTGCTGGCTGGTGGTGCTCTCCAGTCTGAACGTTTCGGCGCAGTTTGCCTTGCCAGAGTGGGTTCGTGGCCGCGGGCTGGCCGCCTATGTAACGATCTCTTTCGGCGGCCTGGCGCTGGGCAGTGCACTTTGGGGGGAGATTGCGCGGCTGATCGGCGTGCCGGCCGCTCTGTTGCTCGCTGCCGCGGGCCAGCTGCTGGCGATTCCACTGACGTGGCGCTGGAAGCTGCAGTCGGGCGCAGATCTTGACCTCACCCCATCCATGCATTGGCCGATGCCGGTTGCGACCGCCAATGTCGGCATCGATCAGGGACCGGTGCTCGTCATGGTCGAGTATCGGGTGGCGCAGGCGAATCGCGCGGCGCTGCTACGAGCGCTGGAGGACCTGTCGCACGAGCGATGGCGCGACGGAGGGTATGGCTGGACCGTGTTCGAGGATGTCGTGGACAGCAATCGAATCGTGGAAACATTCTACAGCGATTCCTGGCTCGAGCACTTGCGTCAGCACGAGCGCGTGACGAACGCAGATCGTCACTTGCAGGAGAAGGTTGCAGGTCTGCTGCAGCGGCCGCCGCAGATCGTGCATCTCATGCGGTTGTCGGGCGGCCGTCGTTGACCGGTCTCATCTGCGATCGAGCTGGCAAAGGTCGTTCGAGGTGCTCGCGCTCGTCGAGCGTCGATACGATCTGCCAGCTGCTGCCGGCAAGCCGTATGAGTTGCTTTTGTGAGAGCCGGCGCGCGACTTGCCGCTGCATGTTTCTCGTCACAGATCGAGGATGCCGCGCTTCAGCGCGATCGTGACTGCATGAGTGCGGTCGGTGGCATCGAGCTTGGGGAGGATGCTCTTCATGTGCGCTTTGACCGTCTCTTCGGAAATCGCCAGCTCACCGGCGATGATCTTGTTCGACTTGCCGGCCGCCACGCGCCGCAGAACTTCGATTTCGCGCCCGGTGAGCTGGTCGTCGGCGATGTGCTCGGCGATCTCGGTCGCGATCTGCGGCGGCACCCAACGCTTGCCGGAGTGGACGACGCGGATGGTCTCGATCAGTTCCTTGCGCACCAGGCTCTTGAGCAGGTATCCGGCCGCTCCGGCCTTGAGCGCGGCAGCTGCCTGTACATCGCCCGCATATGTGGTCAACGCCACGATCCGAGCGTTCGGAAATTCGGCACGGATCGCGGTGATCGCGTCGATACCGCTCATATCCGGCATGCGCAGATCCATGAGTGTGACGTCCGGTCGCAGACGTCGGAAGCTCTCGACGGCTTCGCGTCCGTTGCTGGCTTGTGCCACCAGCTCCATGTCTGGCTCGCTCTCGAGCACCGCCGCGATGCCTTCACGCAGCAGTTGATGATCGTCGACCGTAAGGATGCGAATCGCCGCGGACTGCCGCACGAGCTTCATGGCATCAATCCCCCTACCGAAGTCGTATGCCCCGCGACTCCGGCTGCATCTGTCGTGGTTCAGCACAGCATACGCGGCGGTGACGGTACTGACGACCCGACGGACGTCGTGAGAAGTTTACCGAACGGCGGGAAGCTCGGTATTACCGCGCCCAACAGCGATTTCTCGATGGGTGGACGCGCGAGATAGCGTGGCTCACAATCGCTCGCGTTTACGCGGGTGAATGCGCGGCCTCCGCAGATGAAAGCAAAATCGCTTCTCGGGCTCGCAGCACTGCTGGTGTGCTTCGAGGTTGCGTCGCAGACGCGCAATCTGAGCCTGCATCAGCTGAATCATCGTGTGTTCACGCCGATGGATGGTGCACCCACCGACATCGTCGCGCTTGCCCAGACTGGCGACGGCACGCTCTGGATGGGCGGGCGCACCGGTCTCGCTCGTTTCGACGGCGTACGCTTCGTGGCGTATCCCGGCCGCTCGGAAGAGGCACTACATCAGACGAATGTTTCCGCGCTCTTCGCCGCGCCTGACGGAAGCTTGTGGATCGGCTTTCGGCCCGCGGGCGTTGCCGTGCTCAAGAATGGTCACGTCACTCATTACGGAGAGAACGACGGCTTGCCTGGAGGCTCCATCCAGCAGATTGCGCTGGATCGGGACGGCTCCATCTGGGTCGCGGCGCGTCGTGGCATCGCTCATTTCGAGCATGGGCGCTGGACCGAAGTCGTGGGCGAGTCGGAGCTGAGCTCGCCTTTTGGCGTGCTGGTCGATCGGGCCGGAACGCTTTGGGTCGCCAGCCTCGACGGACTGTACGCGCGCGCTGTCGGAGAGAAACATTTCCGGCAGATCGACGACAGGCGGTATTTCGGGCCGCGCGGCCTGCTTTTGACTGCAGACTCCGACGGCAAGATCTGGGCCGCCGCGGGCCAGGAGGTCATCGCTATCGATCCGACGCGGAGTCCATCGCCAGCCTCCATCACGCTGCCTGGCATGGCGGGTGGACCGCTGCTGCCGGATGCGAATGGCGGCCTGTGGGCAACGGATCCCACCGAAAACAACTTACTGCGCGTCACCTCCGACGATCTGGCGCGAATCGGCGAGCCCGGGGCCGCGATCGCGCATCCGCAGAGCTTTTCGCGCGCGGAAGGACTGAGCAAAGGCGTTGTGAACGCTCTTTTGGAGGATCGCGAGGGCAACATCTGGGTCGCCACCAGCACTGCGTTGCATCGCTTCAGCCGCAGCAACGTCGTGCACGATATCGTCACACCATGCCCGACCAACAGCTTGCATGCGCCCGCATTCGCTGCAGGAGACAGTGGTGCGCTATGGGTCACGTGCGGCGGAGAGTCCGAAGGATATCTCGCTGAGATACGCGACAGCGACATAGTGAACAATCGGAGGACAGAGCTCTTCAGCGTGGCGTACCGAGACCGCGAGGGGACGGTGTGGTTCGGCGGACGGACGGTACTCGCGCACCTGGAGGCTGGTCGGATCGTCGCGACACCGCTGCCTGCCCATTTGCACGGTCGCCCCATTCAAGCGTTGCTGCGCGATAACAGGGGCGGCCTGTGGGTCTCCGTATCGCGAAGGAGCACCTACTATGTCGTCGGCGAAGCGTGGATCGAAAACGACAATCTGCCGCTGCCGCGCGAGCCTGCCTACGTTGAATCTGCCGACGAGAATGGCGTGCTCTGGTTCGGTTACCCGAACAACCGTATCGCGCGGATCGAAGGTCGCGATGCGCAGCTGCTCGGCGCGGAGCAGGGACTGCAGGTCGGCAACATACTGGCAATACTTGCACAGGACGATGAGGTCTGGGTCGGTGGCGAGCTCGGCTTCGCACGTTTCGACGGCAAGCGGTTCGTGCAGATACGCAACAGCTCGGACCAAACATTTCGTGGAGTCTCCGGCATCGTCAAGTCGCGCAACGGAGATCTATGGCTGAACGGTGCCGCCGGCATTTCACACATCGCGCGCGCAGAGCTCGATCAGCTGGCACGCAATCCGGCACATCGCGTGCAATCCGAAACGTTCGATTATCTGGATGGCGTGCCAGGTACGGCCATGCAACTGCGCCCGCAGCCCTCCGCAGTGGAGACGACTGACGGGCGCATATGGTTCGCGATGACGAGCGGCCTCGTATCGATCGACCCGTCGCAACTTGCGCGCAACACTCTTCCGCCGCCGGTGACGATCTGGGCGCTGACCAGCGGGAATGAGCGATACCCCAACGTCGGCACTGCCTTGCAGCTGCCAGTCCACACGAGCGAGGTGCAGATCGAATACAGCGCCGGAAGTCTGACCGTGCCGGAGCGCGTGCATTTTCGCTATCGACTCGAGGGCCTGGATCGTGACTGGCAAGACGTGGGAAGCCGGCGCGAGGCGCTGTACACGAATCTCGGCCCCGGGAATTATCGCTTCCGCGTCATCGCATCCAACAACGACGGCGTCTGGAACGAGACTGGCGCGGCGCTCGCGTTCACCATCGCCCCGACGTTCTATCAGACACGATGGTTCTATGCGTTGTGCGTGCTGGCTTGCGTAGCTACTCTCGCCGTGTTGTACAGGTTACGAATGCGGCGGGTTGCCGCGCAGATCAGCGAACGTCTGGAGGCGCGCCTTGCAGAGCGCGAACGGATTGCACGGGAACTGCACGACACGCTGCTACAGGGCATGCAGGGACTCATCTGGCGCTTCCAGGCGGCCGCCATGCGTATTCCGCCCGATGAGCCCGCGCGGCAGCTCATGGAGCAGTCGCTGGATCGCGCAGACAGGCTGCTGATCGAGAGTCGAGACAAGGTCAAGGATCTGCGCCCCGCGGCGCGCGATGTCGCCGAGCTGACGCAGGCGCTCGCTGAGGAAGGGGAAGAACTCGCGCAGCTACATCACGTGAAGTTCCGGCTCACCAGCTACGGCACCCGCCACGAGCTGCATCCGATCGTGCGCGAAGAAGGATTCATGATCGCACGCGAGGCATTGACGAACGCGTTTCGGCACGCTGGCGCCAGCACGATCGAAATCAGGGTGGCTTACAGCCTTGGAGGATTGAACGTCCGCGTACGTGACGATGGTAAAGGGATCAGCTCCGATGTGATGGAGGCGGGCGGCCGGCCCGGGCACTTCGGACTGGCCGGAATGCGGGAGCGGGCCAGGAAGCTCGGCGCGCATCTGGAAGTCTGGAGCAGACCCTCGGGCGGCACGGAATTGGATCTACGAGTGCCCGCGAAGGTCGCCTACAGAGCGCCGCAGGCGGGGAGGTCGAGAGTGCGTGCATGGCTCGCAGTCTTCGGTTCGGTTCACGAGAATTGAGGGCATGCCATGCCGCCCGAAGTCCCGCCGACGCTGGAGGAGGTCATAGTCACGGCCGATCGTCGCGGTAGTTTCAGCGCGGATCTGGTGCGTGCGGGTAGCTTTCGAGGGGCTCGTCAGCTCGATACGCCGTTGACGATCAACGTCATCCCGGATGCGCTGATTCGCTCGCAGCAGGCACAGGGACTGCTCGACGCTCTGCGCAACACCGCCGGCGTCAGTCCATCCCAGACCTCGACCACGGTCTACACCAACATCGATATCCGCGGCATCAACGTCGAGAATCGCAGCAACTATCGATTGAACGGCATTCTGCCCATCGTCAATCTGGTCGACCTGCCGCTCGAGGACAAGGATCGGGTAGAAGTGCTGAAAGGCGCTTCGGCGTTGTATTACGGCTTTACCACGCCCGCGGGCATCGTCAATCTCACGATGAAGCGTCCGACACCGGAGCCCTACGTTGCCGCAACTCTGTTCGGCAACGGCTACGGCGCGGTCGGTGGGCACATCGACGCTGCGAACACCTGGGGACGTTTCGGAACGCGAGTCAATGCGCTTCATGGCGAGGTGGACCCAGGTATCGATCACACGCGTGGATACCGCTCGCTACTCGCCGCAGCCATCGACTTCCGTGCGAGCGACAATCTCACTCTGACTCTGGATTGGGAGCATATCGTCAAGCGCGTGAACGAGCCTGGCGTGTTCCGCTACGTGAGGGTCCCCGCGCCGACGCCGACCGATCTTTATCCCGCTTTGCAATTGCCGCCGCTGCTCGATGCCACCAGCAACTTCGGGCCGGACTGGGCGTCCAATCGTGCCGAAGAGCGTAATGTTCTGGCGACCGTGAGTTGGAAGATCTCGCCGGCGTGGGCGCTCTCCCTGAGCTACGGGAACTCGCACCTCGTGCGCGACCGTCACTTCAACACGATCGATCTCGACCAGTACGGCCCGGACACCAACGGCGACGGTCGGCTCAGCATCAACCTGCAACCTGGCGCGAACTTCGAGAACGACAACTATCGCGCCGAGCTCGCAGGTGCAGTGAAGCTCGGCTTCACGGAACACGAGTTGTTAGTTGGCGTTACGCAGAACATCCGCTACGGCTTTACGGCGACGAGCGTTCCGGCCACGTGTCCCGGTCCCACCCCGACGGCGCCACGCGTGACGTGCAGACAGAACATTTTCCATCCTGTCGACATACCCGAGACTGCGTTCCCACCGCGCAAGGGCACACGCACGCGCATCGAGGATCTCGGCTATTACCTGTTTGATCGCATCCGGATCACCGGATGGCTGCAGGTGCTCGCCGGCGTGCGCAAGGTCGACTACAGCGAGCGGAATCTGGACACCGGCGAGCTCACATTCGCGGAGCAACCGACCACAGTCTCCTATGGCGTGATCCTGCAACCGCGGGGCTGGATCAGTCTCTATGGCACCTACATCGAGGGGCTCGAATCGACGCCCGCTGCTCCGCTGTCCGCGGCCAATGCCGGATCGACCGTCCCTGCGACGAACAGCACGCAAGTGGAGGCGGGGATCAAGCTGGAGCCGCGACCTGGACTGCTGGTGCAGGCAGCGCTGTTCGAGATCGAGCGCGGCTCCGCCTTCGTCAATGCTGCGAACGTGTATGTGCTCGACGGTCGCGCGCGTTTCCGCGGCGCCGAGCTCAGCGTGACCGGCGAGCTGACGCCTAACTGGTCGTTGTATGCGACCACGCAGTTCCTGGATGCGAAACAGGTCTCTGGCGCGCAGACACAAATCACCACGGACCCGGACACGGGAAGGGTGACTGTCGAGCCGACAGTCGTCGGGCGAAAAATCGAGAACACCCCGGAGCGAACCGTGTCGCTCGCGACCGAGTACCGGTTCGAGCGCGGCCTGCCGGGACTGAGCGTGAACGCCGCGGCCTACTATGTCAGCGAGCGCGCGGTGAATCCGCTGAATCAGGTGTTCATCGCGGGCTATACCTTGTTCGACCTCGGCGCTTCCTTCACCACTGCGCTGCGCGACACGGAGCTCACCGTGCAGCTGACTGCCCAGAACGTCGCGGGCAAGAAGTATTTCTCGTCGACGGGTGGAAACATCATCGCGCAGGGCCCGCCTCGCGTGATCAAGTTCTCGATCAGCACCCGATTCTGAGACTGACCTGCTGTCAGACCGGTTCCCCCGCAAGCGAGCAGCCGACCTGTCGATCTGCCTTGGGCAGCTCATCACTCGAAAGAGTAGTGGCCGCGTACTCCGAAAGGGTGTTGCATGTCGCCGGCACGCGCAGCGCGCTGCGCCTCGGTGCCGCTCATGACACAAAAGAGTGGCGTCTGCGTCCCCAGGATTGGTGATGAGAGTCGGCCGGCCGAGGTTCAACCTGAGCTTCCTGATGAAGGGGGCTTTATGAACCCGGACAGCGAATTGGTCTTTGTCGTCAATGCGGCCGAGTGTACACGTGCGTTGCTCCGCGATTACATTGCCGCGGAGCACTTGCAGGTCGTGACTTGCGAAACGGCAGCACAATACCTGAGTCATCCGCAGCGCGATCGAAGCGCTTGTGTGGTGCTCGACGTTCACCTGCCCGACATGTGCGGACTGGCGTTGCAAGAACAGATTGCCGTAGCTGCGGTCCCGGTGATCTTCGTGGCCCGCCGAGCGGACGTAACCAGCTCGGTGCGTGCTCTCAAGGCAGGTGCCCAAGATTTCCTCTCAACTCCCGTCTGTCCCAGCGAGCTGGTGGCGGCGGTGCGTGCTGCAATCGAACGCGGACGGCATTCGCGCGAAGCACGCGCGCGTGTTGCGGAAGTTCGGCAACGCTGGAACAAGCTCACACCTCGGGAGCGCGAAGTGATGGCGTTGATCGTAAGTGGGTTGCTCAACAAACAGGTCGCGAGCGAGCTCGGCATCAGCTCGGTCACAGTGCAAGTGTACCGTTGCAGGACGATGCAGAAGATGGGCGCGGAGTGCTTCGCGGAGCTCGTGCGCATGGCACACGCGCTGGGCATTCCCTATGAGTACGAAGGCAATGATCTCG
>Ga0065721_10004468_pt1 | contig 27094 bp, 29 predicted proteins | sample Mesricmetagenome_FD_59108 | JGI IMG/M metagenome (GOLD analysis project Ga0065721, IMG submission 59108) | Mesophilic microbial community from rice straw/compost enrichment Sample: eDNA_1 v2 (version 2) | ecosystem: Engineered > Solid waste > Grass > Composting > Bioreactor | place: USA: Davis... | reverse complement strand
GAGTCAGCCCGCCGCGCAGCCCTCCCCGCCTGGCTGCACTTCTACAATCACCACAGGCCCCACACCGCCATCGGGAAACTCCCACCCATCAGCCGCATCTCAAACAACCTGGCTGGGCACTACAGCTAGCATCGCCTCAATGCAAGCCAGTACGTCGATCGAATCGGCTATCTGAGCGCCGATGGTCGGGTGCCACCCAGCTACCCGCGGCAGAGTCAAAGAGTGAAGAGGGACCCCGGCTGGGTGGGGTTGAGCGACACCACGGCCCGGTGCCCATCGCTCGCTTGGCGCAGATTATGGATGAGGGCCTTCCATAGTCGTTCGCGTCGAAAGGCCCGTCGTTGGCGTCCTCTTCACCTTCTTCCTCGTCGTCGTCGGGGTGGCAGTTCGCGCTGTACCCGGATGCCGGTGAGGGCGGCGGCTCGTATCAACGATGGGTCCGCAAGCCTTCGCCATATGTCGCTCGGGGTGCTGCCGCTGACCCCGAGCGTTCTGCGCAGGAGGCGGGTCGGCGGGCTCGGGCGCGTCTTCGGCGGTATTGCGCTGCGAACCGGTTGAACCGTCTTGGCACGCTCACGTATCGGGGGGCCGGGTGTCATGAGCCGGAGCGGATTCGTGTCGATCTGGCTGAGTTCTTCCGGGCGTTGCGCGATGGGCTTGGCGGTGCCCCGCTGCCATACGTGTGGGTTCCTGAGTGGCACAAGTCAGGCCATGGCCTCCATGCTCACTTCGCGGTCGGCCAGTACATCAAGCGTTCGCTGATCGAGTCGGCATGGGGTCGCGGGTTCGTCCACATCAAGCTGCTGGGCGACTTGCCGGTCGGATCGGGCGCGTTATCGGAGGCGCGGCGGGCGGCGGGCTACTTGTCGAAGTACGTGGCCAAGACATTCGCTGATCCGGCGGCTCGGGTGCTGGGGCTTCATCGGTACGACGTGGCGCAGGGGTTCCAGCCGGACGCGGTGACGATCACGGGCTCAACCGTCGATGAAGTGCTCGCGGAGGCGTCGGGCGTGTTCGAGGACGTGCCGTCCGCGACGTGGTTCTCGCGCGACTCGGATGGTTGGGAGGGTCCGCCGTCGGTGTGGGCTCAGTGGGGTCGATGAGCGTGACCATCGACCGGGATGCGCTGCGGGCGTGGGTGGAGGCCACCTGCGCTGCCCAGGGTGTACCCGTGCTGGTGTCCGATGCCGCTGTCATTGCTCAGGTGGGTGTCCTGTTGACGGGTGGCCGACCGCGCGGGGAGCCCCCGGCAGGGGGCGTCGCGCGGCGGGCACCGTCACAGTCGCCAGGTGGGGATGATCCGGCCAGGGTCTAGCGTGCGGCTCCCCGGTGTGCCGGGTGCGATGGTCGCGTAGTCGACCACGGCGCCGATGATCGCCGCCTGCCGGGTCAGGTTGAGACTCTCCCACTCGGAACGGAGTGCCGCGCTGTTGCCGACCAAACCCGCGAGGGCGCTCGTTCCCGTGAACGTGGACAGTTGCCGCTCGGCATCCCGGATGCGGGCCTCGATCGGTTCGCGGGCAGCCTTCCACTCAACCGACGAAATCTGCTTCGCCGCCCACATCTCGGAGAGCTCCAACATCTGCGCCTGATCGGCTTCGAGCTCGCGCAGGATGACGGCGTGGCGTTCATCGGCCGCGATACGTCCGGCGAGTGCGTCCGCCATCGCGGGAGTGTCCAGCCGCAGCAACACTGCCTCGGTGATCCATTCCTCGACCGGCTCGGCGACGACCGTGAGTCGTCCGCATCCGCCGTGATCCGGACCCGACGAACAGACGTAGCGGCGGCTCTGCCGCTCACCCTGTTGCCGTGCCGAACTGAACAACTTGTTGCCGCACTTGCCGCAGCGCAGCATCCCCGACAACAGATAGCGGCGCGCCGTGCGCCTCCCCGTGATCTTCTTCCGCTCGAACGCAGCGACCAACTGCCGATGCTGCGCCGGCGTGATGATCGCCGGCCAAACCGCCTCCCCGACCACCTCTCCACGGTGCGCCCGCAACCCTGCGATCCGCGGACTGAGAAGCATCTGCCGAACCGCGCCCGTGCGCCACTGCACGTCCCCGACGGTGGGCGTGCCGGAAGCCTCGAGCCAGTCCGTCAGCGATCGCAGCGACTCGCCCGCGAGATACCGTGCGGCGAGCTCGCGGATCACGGCAGCCTCTGACTCCCTCACCGTCACGCGGTCCGCTTCGTACCCGAACGGGCGGTGATTGCCGCCGTTCGGGCGTCCGGACTCGGCGATCTCGCGCGCCTTCAACTTCAACCGCGCCGACTTCCGAGCCGACTCCTGAGCGGCAAACGCGGCAAGAACGCGCGCCATCAGCAACCCGTCCTCGCTGCCGATGTTGATATCCGATACGACGGTGGCGAAGGAGCGCATTCCGGCGCGCTCGCACACGTCCGCGAACTGCTCCAACTCTGCGGGCCGCCTCGTCAGCCGGTCCATGTGATAGACGATCACGCCATCCCGGCGGCGCGCCTCAACGTCCGCCAGCATGCGCTCGTACTCGGGCCGGTGCTTGCCCTTGTACGCCGAAATGTCGTTGTCGACGTACTCCTCAGCCACCGACCATCCCCGCTGTTCCGCGAGGCGGCGACACTCCTTCAACTGCCGCTCGACCCCCAATCCCTCCCCGGCGACGTCGCGGGAGATGCGGGCGTAGATCGCTGCGGCGCGAGGTTCGGGCATGAGGGCAGATTAGCGCCGTATGCCATTGCCCACGTCGGAAGGTCCGCCGCGTGACCACGGGATGCCGTGGTGCGCCTCGCACCAGGAGGGCGGTCGATTGCATCCGGGCATCGCGCAGCCGCCCCATCGGGCCGCGAGGGCTTCGCGCTGGCGGTCGGTGAACAGCCGCTGCGAGCGCCCGACGTCGATGCCGCCGTCGAGGCGGACGACGATGGGGCGGTAGCCGTCGGCGCACGCGAGCCGCTCGGCCGTCGCGACGGAGACGGTGTCGCCGCTGTCGAGGGATGCGGAGCCGGCCCGGGTCGCGAGGTCGCGCTCGGCCACGTGCACGCGCACGATCGGCTTGCGTTGCCCGTAGACCCGCCCGTCGTCGGCGGTGACGGCGATGCGGAGGAGTTCGACGAGCGCGTCGAGCGCGAGCTGCTCGGTCGTGCGGGGATCCTCGACGATTGCCTGAGCTCGCGCGGCCTCGTCGCTGCCGACGAAGCGCGGGCCGCCGCGGCGCGGGGCGAGGATCGTCTCGAGCGCCGGCACGACGAACGCGGAGGACTCGGGGTCGAGCACGGCGTGGAGGTGCGTCATTCCGTCGGAGTCGCGGCGCCAGCGCAGCGACCGCCGTGCCCTCAGCGCCTCCTCTCGCGGCTGCGCGCCCGCAGCATCGAGTTCGTCGCGCGCTTCGCGCGCCCGGCGGGCGAGCTGCTCCGGACTCAGGCCAGGAGCCTCTGCCACGAGTCGGCGCGCCGCGTCGTGGAGGTCGCCGGGGGCGACGTCGGCGTTCGGCGTGCCGAGTCCGTTCGTGATCGCCGCGGCTGCGCCGACGGAGAGCGACCCGTCGCCCACGCTCGCGGCGACGTCGACGAGCCAGGGCGAGGCGTCGTCCAGGATGCGCCCGACCGCGACGAGGTCGCGAGCCTCCTTCACCGAGGTTCCGGTGAGTTGAGCCACGAGATTCTCGGGCGTGCGGGCGCCCGCGCGTTGCGCGAGCCCGTCGTAGCCCAGCTCGCGCGCGGAGCGCTTGTCGATCTCGGCGGCGAACGCCGCGACGACCGCTTGCGCCTGCCGCACGCACTCGTCCCAGCCCTGCAGGGCGTCGAGGAGTTCGGACTCGGAGGCGAGCGCGAGCCCGTCGAGACGCGGGGTCTCGATCGCGGGTGCTGCGGGCACGCCCATGCCGACTCCTGAACACGACTACGAACAACCCGGCACGGGTGAGCCCAGTTTATCGAAGACGCATGCGAAAGACGTCGCTTCTCCACACCCCGTTGGAGGGCGGATCTCCCCTTACCGCGAGGTGAGGTCGTCGAACTCGCGGTGCTCCTCGAGGAACCGCTTCACGAACGGGCAGGTCGCGCCGATCCTCACGTCGGTCTCCACGCGCACCATCTCGAGCGCCGTGCGGACGAGTTGCGAGCCGAGACCGCCCTCCTGGAGTTCCTGGTCGACCTCGGTGTGGACGAAGACGATGCCGCCGTCGTCGCGGGTCTCGTAGACGGTCTCGCCGATCTCCTGCTCGCCGCGGCGCAGCACGAAGCGGGAGCCCTCGCGGTCGTGGACGACGGTGTCGGTGTCAGCCATGCCCCGACGTTAGCCGGGAGGCGCCGCCCGGCGCCGGGTCTTGACCCACCGGCCCCCGGGCCGTCACCACCCGATGGCGCGCCGGAAGGCGTCCTCGAGCCGCCGCGCGATCCCGGTCTCGTACCTGATGTTCTCCTGCTCCGCCCGCGCCGCGTAGGTGCGGTCGGTGATGATCCCGTCGACGGAGTCGCGGATGAGGTCGCGCACCGCCGTCATGTCATTGACCGTCCAGACGTACAGCTCGAGGCCGCGCGCCCACGCGTCGTCGCGCAGCGCGGGGGAGTAGGAGTTCGCGTTGACGATGATGAAGTCGGCGCTCGTCGCGGGGGCGCGACCGAGGTTGAGGTTCACCAGCAGGCCGGCGGGCACCTGGGGCTCGAGCCGCGCGAACCGCTCGACGACCTCCTGGTCGAACGACGCGACCCGCACGCGGTCGAGCGCCTGGTGGTGCCGCAGCACCGCGACGAGGTTCTCGAGGTAGCGGGGGGACTCGCCGCCGTGCACCTTGAGCTCGATGAAGAGCTGCTGGTCGAGCGCGCGCGCGAGGTCAAGCACCTCGCCGAGCCGGGGGATGCGGTCCTCGCGCCCGTTCTGACGGAGCTCGACCTCGGTGAGCTCGCGCGCCGTGAGGTCGGCGACCCGCCGGGAGTCGCCCGCGAGGCGGCGGAGGGTCGCGTCGTGGAAGACGACGAAGCCGCCGTCGCGGGTCTCCTGCACGTCGATCTCGACGAAGTCCGGGCGGGCCTGGGTCGACGCCTCGACCGCGGCGAGGGTGTTCTCCACGGCGGAGTCGAACACGCCGCGGTGGGCGACGATGACGGTCGACGTGCCGTCGCTCAGGCCCGACAGCGCGGAGACGTTCGAGACGACGAGGGATGCCGCGGCGACCGCGCCGACGACGGCGACGACGGTGCGTCGCACCCGCCGGCTCAGCGGACGCAGCCGCACCTCGGGTCCGCGCACGTCGTGCGGGGCGGTGAGCGGACGCACCGCGCGCATCGCGATCTCGGCGAGCACGGCGAGCGCGTAGCCCACGAGCAGGAAGAGCGCCGCCTCGACGAGCGTGAGCGACACGACCGCGACGGCGGGCGACCACTCGGGGAACGCGTTGTCCGCGTACCGCGTCGGGGCGAGGCCGACGGTCGTGAGTCCCGCCGCGATGACGACGGTCGCGACGACGACGCAGCCGACGAGCGCGACGACCCGCGGGACGTGGCCCCGCGTCACGCGCCAGCTCTCCTGCATCGCCGCGCCGACGTTCGGCCAGCCGCCCGCGAGGAGGGGGAGGGTGAGTGCGAGCCGGGCCTGGAGCCACACCGTGGCGACGAGCATCCCGAGATAGATCGCGGTGCCCCACGGGGTGCTCAGGAGCTCGCTCGTGAGCGGGAACGGCAGCCGGATGCCGCCCGTGAAGAGCCCGCCGAGCGCGAGCCCGCCGAACGGGAGCAGGAGGGCCGACAGCGGGATGAGGAGCAGGGTCGACGGATGCGCGAGCCGGCGTGCGAGCCTCAGCAGCTCCCGGCCGAGGCGGGGCGACTCGGGGCGGGCCCGGAAGCGGCGACCCGCGACGACGAGGAACACGAGCATCTCGGCGAACACGAGCGCCGCGAGGCCGAGCAGGAGCAGCAGGAACACGCTCACGGCGACGGGATGCCTCAGCAGCTCGCCGAGGTCGATCGCGGTGATCGACCGCTCGCCGAGCAGTCCCAGCAGTGCGGGGAACAGCCAGCCGAGGAACGGGATGCCGAGCAGCACGACGACGCCCTGCACGACGAGCGTGACGCGCACGGTCTCCCAGAGCCGGTGCATGACGACACCCGTCGCGCGCACGAGGGTCTCGCGGACCCCCGGTTCGGCGGCGCGCGTGACGGTCATCCCTCCATCCAACCGTCCCCGGCTGGGAAGGCGGTCGGACGCGGGCTCAGACCCGGAACCGGCGGCCCGTGAGCTCCCGCGGCCGGATGCGCACGTAGTTGAGCTTCTCGGTGGGGTGGGCGCTCGGGGCCACGGCGATGCCGGAGGCCGCGATCTCGGCGTCGTCGTCGAGTCGTCGCGCGGTGCCCTTCACGACGACGCTCCACGCCTCGCCGTCGCCGAAGCCGTCGATCTCGAACGCGACCTCGGGCGCCTCGGCGAGGCGCAGCAGCTTCACGCCCGGGCCGCTGCGGAAGTACACGGCCTCGTCGTGGAGCACGTAGTCGACGGGGAAGACGTCGACCCCGTCGCCGTCGCGCACCGCGAGCCGCCCGAACCGCTCGCCCGCGAGCAGTCGGAGGCACTCGCCCGGGTCGAGCTCGGTGAGGCCCGCGGGCGCCGGCTCGGCGGAGACGGCGAGCCGGTTGTCGACGAAGTGGATGCCGGGGACCTGCTGCACCGCGCGGCCGAGGGCGGCGCGATCCCGTTCGCTCGCCACCACCCCCTCGAGGGCCGCGACGCGATGCCGCACCGTCGCGGCGAGGTCGGTCACGGCGACCGTCGAGGCGTGCACGGCGCGCGTCACCTCGTCGAGCAGCCCGGCATCCGTCGCGCGCGTCGTCGCCGTCTCGATCTCGTCGACGGTGAGCTCGTTCGCGACCGCCGTGACGCCGGGCAGGCTCGCGGCGACAGTCACCGCGGCGAGCCGCTGCGCGTGCGTCGCGACACGCCCGTCGAGCGTGACGCGTCCGGCCTCCGCCGCGACCCGGATGCGCGCGGGGTCGATCGAGGGGTCGGCGACGAACGCCTGCATGATCGCGTGGACGAGGTCGACGTCGCGGGGGCCCATGCGTCCAGTCCAGTGGACTTCCGCGCCGAAGTCGAGCGGGACATACTGCGTTCATGAGAATCGTGGTGGGCATCGACGGCGAGCCGGCCAGCCGCACCGCCCTCGACTGGGTCGTCGCCCAGCCGTTCGCCGCGGATGCGGCGCTCACGCTCGTCACGTCCTTCGACCTCCTGGTCTCCGACGTCGAACAGGATGCCGCGCGGCTGGAGAGCGAGGCCGCGCGGGTCCGGGGGTCGCTGCCGGGCGGGTCCGTCGCGACGGCGCTCGCGGACGGCTCGATCCCGGAGGTGCTGCGTCGCTGGGCGGAGGATGCGGATCTGCTCGTGATCGGCTCCCGTGCGACGACGCTCCGTCGCGAGGCCCTCACGGGGTCGCTGGCGGAGCGGCTCGCGGCGGTCGCCTCGGTACCCGTCGTCGTCGTGCCGGAGCGGTTCGACGCTCACCCGGGCGACGTCGTCGCCGGGGTCGCGGAGGACGACAGCTCGGACGACGCCGTCGAGTTCGCCGCGCGGCTCGCCGAGGCGCAGGGCCTGCCGCTCCGGCTCGTGCACGTCTGGGACCGCACGCCGCCCGCGACGGACCCCGTGAGCCTCTATCTGTCGGTGCCGGAGTCACAGCGCGAGGCGCACGAGGCGCACCTCCGCGCGGTCGTCGACCGGGTGGCCGCGGCGCATCCGGGGCTCGAGCTCGTGGGGCAGCTGCAGGAGGGGCGTCCGCCGTCGGCGTTCCAGGCGCCGGGGCGCGGCATCGCGCTCCTCGTCATCGGGACGCACCGCCGGGGTCCGATCGCGGCCTGGGTGCTGGGCTCTGTCGCGCGGGCGCTGCTCGCCGACGGCGGCGAGGCCGTCTGCGTCGTCCCCCCGGGGTCGCTCGGTTANCGGTCCGGGTCCTCCTCGAGGTCGGCCGCGAGGCCCGGCGATGCGTACGCGCCGACCGTGTTCGCCGCCGTCTGGGCATCCATCGCGAGGGCGTCGGCGAGCTCGTCGGAGGCCTCCTCGCGGGTGCGCGCGAGTCGCTCCTCGTGGGCCTCCTGCACCGCCGACTTGTCGCGCAGCGGCTGCGCCCGGAGGAAGAACGACAGCACGAACGCGACCGCGACGACCGCCGCCGCGAGCCAGAACACCGTCACGGTGGCGTTCGCGAACCCGTCGAGGAACGGCGCGGCGAGCGCGGGATCGGCCGTGTTGAGGAACGACGTGTCGCCGTTGAGCGATGTGCCCACGGAGGCGTCGCCCGAGGGCAGTCCGTCGCCGAACGACTCCACGAGCCGGTCGACCACTCCGCCGCGCGTCGCGTCGTCCGCGAGATCCGTACCGGGGGGCAGCTGCGCCGTCACCTGCTCCACGACGGGCGAGTAGACCGCCTCCATGATGGCCGCGTTCTCGGGCGCCGACGCCACCGCGGGGTCGAGCGCCGCGTCGAGCGCCGCGCGCACGAGCTCGGTCCGGCCGAAGGCCGCCGCGATCGTGTCCGGCAGCCGGCTGAACAGCACCGAGAAGACGACCGCGACGCCGACGGTGCCGCCCATCTGACGGAAGAACGTCGACGCGCTCGTCGCCACGCCCATGTCGCGCACGCCCACGGCGTTCTGGCTCGCGAGGGTGAGGGTCTGCATGAGCTGGCCGAGGCCGAGCCCGATGCCGAGCATCCCGATCATGATCACCCACACCGGGGTGTCGTAGTGGGCGACGAGGGCGAGGAACCCGAACGATCCGGCCAGGATGCCGGTGCCGAGGATCGGGTAGAGCCGGTAGCCGCCCGTGCGGGCGATGAGCTGACCGCTCGCGATCGACGAGATCATGAGCCCGAGGACGAGCGGGATCATGAACCAGCCCGCCTCGGTCGGCGTCGCGCCGTTGACGAGCTGCAGGTAGAGCGGGAGCGACATCATGGCGCCGAACATCCCGAAGCCCACCAGGATGCCGAGCACCGTCGCCATCGAGAACGTCGCCGAGCGGAACAGCTTGAGCGGCAGGAGCGCGTCGTCGCCCATCGCACGCTCGACGAGCACGAACGCGACGAGCCCGACGACGCCGACGCCGTAGCACGCGAACGCGACCGGCGAGGCCCTGCCCCACTCGCGGCCCTGCTCGGCGACGAGGAGGAGGGGGACGATGCCGACGATGATCGTCGCGGCGCCCCACCAGTCGATCCGCACGCGCCCGTGCGCGTGACGCGGGATGTGCAGGAAGGCGAGCACGAGCGCGAGCGCGGCGACGCCGATCGGCAGGTTGACGAAGAACACCCACCGCCAGCCGTCGATGAAGAGGATCTCCGCCTGGCCGGCGAACAGGCCGCCGATGAGCGGCCCGAGGACGCTCGAGATGCCGAAGACGGCGAGGAAGTAGCCCTGGTACTTCGCGCGCTCGCGGGGGGCGAGGATGTCGCCCATGATCGTGAGCGGGAGCGACATGAGGCCGCCCGCGCCGAGTCCCTGCACGGCACGGTAGATCGCGAGCTCGTACATCGAGTTGGCGAAGCCGCAGAGGAGCGAGCCGGCGAGGAAGAGCACGATCGCGATGATGAAGAGCGGCCGGCGTCCGAAGAGGTCGCTGAGCTTGCCGTAGATCGGCGTCGTGACCGTCGACACGATGAGGAACGCGGTCGTCGCCCACGCCTGGAGGTCCTGTCGGCCGAGGTCGTCGGCGATCGTGCGCATCGACGTGCCGACGACCGTCTGGTTGAGGGAGGACAGGAACATCGCGGCCATGAGGCCGAAGATGATGAAGAGGATCTGCCGATGCGTCAGCAGGGGCGCCGGGGCGGGCGCGGTCGAAGTCGTCGACATGGGTCCTTCGTCGTGGGGATGAGGGCGCAGAATTTTGCGGAGAGTGCAAATTTACACCTCCGGCAGAGAAGCGGCAAACGCCCCCGCCCTAAACTGTCGCGGTGACCGACCAGCCCATCGAGCCGCCGCACTTGCGCGTGCGGCACCGCGGACCCACCCCCGCGCAGCGGCGCAACCGCCTCCTCGCGGCGGTCGGCATCGGCGTCGTCCTCGCCGCCCTCCTCATCACCGCGATCGTCGTCCTCGCCCCGCGCCCCGCGGAGCCCGTCGCCGAGCCGACGTCGACCCCCACCGAGACCCCGACCCCGACGCCGACGCCTACCCCGACGCCGACACCCACCTTTCCCATGGACCTCCACTCGATCGACGACCCCGCGAGCATCTGGGTCGTCGTCAACAAGCAGCGTCCCCTCCAGCCGCAGGACTACGCCCCCGCCGACCTCGTGGGCCTGAGCTTCATCGACGGCGGGCAGATGCGGGCCGAGGCCGCCGCGCAGGTCGAAGCGCTCGCCGCGCAGTTCGCCGCCGAGACCGGCCAGGCGTTCCGCACGATCTCCTCCTACCGCAGCTACGGCCGACAGGTCGACGTCTACAACGGCTGGGTGTCGCGCCTCGGGCAGGAGGCCGCCGACCTGACGAGCGCGCGTCCCGGCCACAGCGAGCACCAGACCGGCATGGTCATCGACTTCGGCGCCGTGCCCGCGCAGTGCGACCTCGACCAGTGCTTCGCGAACACCACCCAGGGCGCGTGGCTCGCCGAGAACGCATACAAGTGGGGCTTCATCCTGCGCTACCCCGACGGCTACACGCACATCACCGGCTACGAGTTCGAGCCGTGGCACTACCGCTACGTCGGCGTGGAACTCGCGACCGAGATGCACGACAAGGGGATCGCGACGCTCGAGGAGTTCTTCGGCCTCCCCGCCGCCCCCACCTACTGACCACCCCGGTGGTCGAGTAGCGCCGACTGGCCGCCATCCGGTGGTCGAGTAGCGCCGAAGGCGCGTGTCGAGACCCCGCGAGACGATCTCGACACGCCGCTGCGCGGCTACGCGATCACCGGGATCCGAGGGTCTCGTCGACGATCCGGCGGGCCTCCGCCTGCACCTCGGCGAGATGCTCGGGGCCGCGGAACGACTCGGCGTAGATCTTGTAGACGTCCTCGGTGCCCGACGGCCGCGCCGCGAACCACGCGTGCTCCGTGACGACCTTGACGCCGCCGATCGCGGCGCCGTTGCCGGGCGCGTTCGACAGCCGGGCGACGATGGGGTCGCCCGCGAGGCGGTCGGCGCGGATGTCGGAGCCGGAGAGCTTGCCCAGCCGCGCCTTCTGCGCCGGCGTCGCGGCGGCATCCACGCGCGCGTAGGCGGGGTCGCCGAAGTCGGCGGTGAGCTCCCGGTAGAGCTCCGACGGCGACTTTCCGGTGACCGCGCGGATCTCACCGGCGAGGAGCGCGAGGAGGATGCCGTCCTTGTCGGTCGTCCACGCCGACCCGTCGAGCTCGAGGAACGACGCGCCCGCGCTCTCCTCCCCGCCGAACACGACGGAGCCGTCGATGAGGCCCGGCACGAACCACTTGAAGCCGACCGGGACCTCCCACACTCGGCGTCCGCGCGCCGCGACGACGCGGTCGATGATGCTCGACGACACGAGNGTCTTGCCGATCGCNCGCGTCGNNGCGCCANCCCTCGCGGTGCTCGAGNAGGTAGTCGATNGCNACNGCGAGGTAGTGGTTGGGGTTCATGAGTCCGCCGTCGGGGGTGACGATCCCGTGGCGGTCGGCGTCGGCGTCGTTGCCGGTGAGGAGGTCGTAGTCGCCGCGCTTCGCGACGACCGACGCCATGGCGCTCGGCGACGACGGGTCCATCCGGATCTTCCCGTCCCAGTCGAGCGTCATGAACGACCATCGGGGGTCGACGTCGGGGTTCACGACAGTGAGGGGCAGGCCGTACTGGTCGGCGATGCGCTGCCAATACGCGACGCTCGCGCCGCCGAGCGGGTCGGCGCCGAGGTGCAGCCCGGAGGCGCGGATGGCGCCGAGGTCGAGTACGGCGGCGAGGTCGTGCACGTACTCGCCGAGGAAGTCGTAACCTTCGACGCGGGTTTCAGCCGATCGCCGCACCTCGCGGTTGCCGGCGGCGATGAGCTCGTTCGCGCGGCCCGCGATCCAGTTCGTCGCATCCGAGTCCGCCGGGCCGCCGTGCGGCGGGTTGTACTTGAAGCCGCCGTCGCGCGGGGGGTTGTGGCTCGGGGTGATGACGATCCCGTCGGCCAGCGGACCGCCCTCCGGGAGTCCGCGGTTGTGGCGGATGACGGCGCGGCTGAGCGACGGCGTCGGCACGAAGCCACCGGCTGCGTCGGCGAGCGCCGTGACGCCGTTCGCGGCGAGCACCTCGAGACAGGTGCGCTGTGCCGGAGCGGAGAGGGCGTGGGTGTCGGCCCCGACGAACACCGGGCCCGTGACGCCCTGCTCCCGCCGGTACTCGACGATCGCCTGTGTGATGGCCGCGATGTGGGTGTCGGTGAAGGCCCCGTCGAGACTCGAGCCGCGGTGGCCGCTCGTGCCGAACACGACGGGCTGGTCGGGCGCGGGGGGTGCCTCATACGCCTCGAGGAGGGCGTCGACGTCGACGAGGTCGGACTCGAGTGCGGGAGTGCCGGCGCGATCCGTCATGACCCGATCCTTGCACCGCCCTCCCGCTCGCGCTCCCAGCGTTCGAGGAGGATCGGGAACTCGCGCAGCATGAAGCGGTAGTAGTCGCGGATGCGCGCGAGCCGCTCCCGCACGACCGGGTCGTCGGCGAGCTCGAGCCCGCGCTCGGCGATCGCGGGAAAGGCCTCGAGTTCGGCGACTTTGGACGAGAACGCCCGCTCGAACGCCTCGGGCGCGAGCCGGTGGACGTCGCCGCGCGATCCGGAAGGGTGTCGGGTCACGAGGCCGTAGCGGTGCAGGGTGGCGAGCGCCACGCTCATGGAGCTCTTCGCCACGCCGAGCGACGCGGCGAGTTCGGTCGCCGTGAGGTCGCGCCCGGAGACGGCGAGGCGGCCGATGACGCCCGCCGCGGTGCGGCTGAGCCCGAGCGCCTCGAAGTGGACGGCGATCCGTTCGGCGACGTCGAGGAGCGACTCTCGCCCGGACACGGCGTTCTGCATGTCGCGATCCTAGCTAACGTTCGGTATGTTCGGAACGAACCGAACAAGGGAGCCACCGTGCGGATCGCGATCACCGGCACCACGTCGGGCATCGGACGGGAAGCTGTCGGGGCGCTCGTCGCCCGCGGTCACGAGGTCGTCGCGCTCGGGCGCGGTGTCGACCGTGTGCGGTCAGCCCTCGAGCCGCGGGTCGCCGCGGAGGTCGAGTGCCACGACCTCGACCTCGCCGATCCCGCGAGCATCCGCGCCGCCGCCGAGCGCGTCGCCGCGGGAGGGCCGCTCGACGCGCTCGTGCACAACGCCGCGGTGTTCGACCAGCGCGTGCCCGCCGCGCGGTTCACCCCGGCGGGGCACGAGCTGTTCTGGGCGACGAACCACCTCGGGCCCTTCGAGCTCACCGCCCGGCTCAGCGCCGCGCTCGCCGCCGCCCCCGCGCCGCGCGTCCTCTTCGTCGCCAGCAAGGGGCTCCTCGCCTTCCCGCGCATCGCTGTCCGGTTCGACGCCCTCGACGACGCGTCGTGGTTCACCCCGACTCGGGCGTACTACCACGCGAAGCTCGCGCACCTCATGACGGCCCTGTCGCTCGCGGAGTCCGCCGGCGACCGCGTCGCCGTGTCGTGCCTCAGGGTCCCGTCGGTGCGGCTCGACCCGGAGCGGCTCGCGGAGCAGCCCGCGATCCTGCGCGCGCTCTACGCGCCCAAGGGGGCGCTCGCCGCGACGCCGGGGCGCATCGCAGACGTCTACCGTCGGCTCCTGGAGACGTCGGGAACCCGGACTCCGGACGAGGCCTACGTCGACGAACGGTGCCGGCCGGTGCGTCCGCCGGCGTTCGCCCGCGACCCCGAGCACCGGCGGAGGCTGTGGGCGACCAGTCAGCGAGCGACGGGCGACCCGTCGTGGGCGTGGCCGACCGTCGGGACGGCGGAGGCTGCGCCCTAGGATCGACGCATGCCGACGTACAGCTACCTGGGACCCGCCGGCACGTTCACGTGGATGGCGCTCACCCAGGTGCCCGAGGCGCAGGACGCCGAGTGGCGCAGCGTCAACAACGTCGGCGAGGCTCTCGACGACGTCGTGTCCGGCCGCAGCGTCGGCGCGGTCATCGCGATCGAGAACAGCGTCGAGGGCGGCGTGAGCGCGACGCAGGACGCGCTCGCCAACATCCCGGGCCTCCGCATCGTCGGCGAATACCTCGTGCCCGTGAACTTCTCACTCGTCGCCCGCCCGGGCACGACGCTCGCCGACGTGCGCGTCGTCGCCGCGCATCCGGTCGCCTACGCGCAGTGCCACCTGTGGCTCGACAAGGAACTGCCCGACCACGAGCACCTGCCGGCGACGAGCAACGTCTCCGCCGCGACGGGGCTCCTCGAGCCGACGGCGGTCGCGGATGCCGCGGTCGCGCCGCCGGGGATCGAGGAGCAGCACGCGGTGGAGGTGCTCGCGTCGAGCATCGGCGACAACCCGAGCGCCGTCACCCGCTTCGTGCACGTGTCGTCGAACCGCGCCATCCCGCCGCGCACGGGCGCCGACAAGACGAGCCTCATCGTCGAGCTGCCGTCGGACGCCCCCGGCGCGCTCGTGGAGATGCTCGAACAGTTCGCGACGCGCGGGGTCAACCTGAGCCTGCTCGAGTCGCGTCCCATCGGCGACGCCCTCGGCCGCTACCGGTTCGTCGTCGACCTCGAGGGGCACATCGAGGACGAGCGCGTGGCCGACGCCCTCCTCGGCCTCAAGCGCTTCAGCCCCAACGTCATCTTCCTCGGCTCGTACCCGCGGGCCGACCGGCAGCACACCGAGGTGCGCTCGCGCTACGGCGACGAGGTCTTCGTGGAGGCGCGCGACTGGCTGCGCGGCATACTCTCGGGAGAACCCGGGGTCTGACAGGGAGGTCGGGATGGCGGACGATTCAGGGATCGACCCGCGTTATGCCGCGCAGTTCCAGCGCGGTTACGATCCCGCCCGGCACGCCCCGGCGGCGCCGACCGTCGCCTCCGGCCCGGCGCGGGTCGCCGGCGGCCCGCCCCCCGCGGTGGAGCGCGTACCCCCGCCTCCGCCGCTCGCGGAGCGACCGGAGGGCGCGGTCCCGACGCCCGAGGTCGCGGAGCCGGAGGCACCGGTCGAGTCGACGTCCGCTCTCGCGTCCCGCCTCCTCCGCTGGGCGCTCCCGATCGCGGCGACCGTACTCCTCCTCGCCTCCGCCGCGGTGTTCCAGGATGCGCTCAACGACGAACGCCTCTACTCCGGCTACGCGGACAGCGCCGGCTACATCTGGTCGCAGGTGCGCAACTCGCTCCCCGGACCCCTGTTCGTCGCGGGCATCGTCGCGCTGACGTCGTGGCTCGTCCTTCTCGGGCTGAGGTCGCCGGGCAGGTCGTCGTGAGCCTGCGGTACGCGCTCATCCTGGGGGCGCTCGCGGTCGCACTCGCGGTCGCGGTGCCGCTCGTCGGCGTCGCGGCCGTGGAGACGGTGCGCCAGCTCGAGGCGCTCTACATCGACGGGTCCGGCGACTCCGCTCTCGACGACATGGCGGCGGTGATGCGCGCCCAGGCGCTCGCATCCCTCCTCCCCGGACTCGCGGGCTGGCTCGCGCTCGCCGCGGCGATCCCCGGGATCGGGTCGCTCGTGCTGCTGAGCCTGCGCGTTCGCGAGACCGGAACCATTCGGGCGTGAGGCGACGGGCATGACCGAGGACCTCGACCCGCGGTACGCCCCGGAGTTCCAGCGCGGCTACACGCCGCCGCCCCTGCCGCCGCCTCCGCGCGCGCCCGCCGACCGTCCGCTCCTGGTGTTCGGGGCCGTCCTGGTCGCCGCCGGTGTCGGGGCCGCGTGGCGGGGGCGACCGCCGGCACCGACTTCCTGACGACGCAGTACGAGCCGCACGCGGAACTCGCCCGGGCGACGCTCCGGAGCCTCCCGGGGCCGCTGCTCGCGATCGGGGCGTTCGCCGTCGTGCCGCTCGGGCTGCTCGGTGCGGCGCTCGCCGTCGCGGCGGACGAGGTGCGTCGCACCGAGCTCTACTGGACCTCGGGCGAGGATCTGACGATCGAGCAGGAGGTCGAGATGAGCCGCGCCGGCAACCGCCGCGACATGCTGCTCGGCGCGACGCCGTGGATCCTCGCCGGAGGGCTCGGGCTCGTCGCGCTCGCCGTGCGAGGGCAGCGCGGTCAGGCCGGTTCCGCCTCCGCGACCGCCTCCCGGGACGCCTGACGCTCCTCGGCGACCTCCTCGGGCTCCGCGGAGTCGAGTTCGGCCTCCTGCGGGATGCGCACGCGCACCGCTCCGGCATCCACCGTCGTGCGGAAGCCGACGACCTTGCCGAACTCGTCGCCGTCGAGCTCGAACTCCTCCGCGTGGTCGAGCACGACCTCGAAGCGGGCGCCCTTGAGGTAGCGCAGCGTGCGCACCTCCCTCGTGAGGCCCATCAGCTTGCGTCCGACGGTCGAGCGGCGCAGGACGCCGTTCTCCCACACGATCTTCACCCACACCTGGAGCCAGCCGAAGAAGCCCTCCGGTCGCAGGCTCACGATGTCGAACAGCCCGTCGTCGACCGCCGCCTCCGGCAGCAGGAGGATGTTGCCGGGGAGCGACCCGCAGTTGCCGACGAGCACCGTGTGCGCGGTCATGGCGCGGGTCGGGCCGTCGTCGAGGCGGAAGCGCACGCGCATCCGGTTGGTGTCGCGCAGCGCCTTGCGGATCGCGTCGATGTAGGCGAGCCAGCCGACGCGCTTCTTGAGCTCCTCGTCCTGGTTGGCGATCATCTTCGCGTCGAGGCCGATGCCCGCCATGACCAGGAACGCCCGGGTCTCGACCGAACCGTCCTCGCGACGGAGCTCCGCGATCCCGAGGTCGATCGCGCGGTCCGTCCCGGTGAATGCGGTGGCGATCGACTCGGCGAGGTGGCCCAGCGTGAGGTCGAGGTTGCGGGCGAGCAGGTTGCCGGTGCCGGAGGGCAGCAGGGCGAGCGCGGTGTCGGCGTCGCGCAGCCCCTCCGCGACGGCGCGGACCGTGCCGTCGCCGCCGGCCGCGAGCACGACCTCCGCGCCCTGTTCGGCCGCCGCGCGCGCCTGGCCGGTGCCCGGGTCCTCGACGGTCGTCTCGAGCCAGAGCGTCTCGCCCCAGCCAGCCTCGCGCTCCGCCTCCGCGACGGCGGCGCGCAGTTCGTCGACGTCCACTTTGACGGGGTTGTAGACGACGGCGGCGCGGCGCGTCGACGTTCGGCGGGGCGGCATGCGACCACGGTAGACCCCCGGGTGCGCGTTCAGCCGGGGCTTGCGGACGCGTCAATAGGATGGGACGGTGATCGACCCGCAACTCCTGCGCGAGAACCCCCGACGTCGTCCGGCGGTCCCAGGAGGCGCGCGGCGTCTCCCCCGACACCGTGGATGCCGCGATCGCCGCCGACGTCGCCCGCCGTGCCGCGATCACCGCCTTCGAGACGGTGCGCGCCGAGCAGAACGCGTTCGGCAAGACCGTCGCCGCGGCGCCCAAGGACGAGAAGGCCGCGCTCGTCGCGCAGGCCCAGGAGCTCGCGGCGCAGGTGAAGGCCGCGCAGGCCGCCGTCGCCGAGGCGGAGGCGCGCTTCGGCGAGATCGTCGGCGGCATCCAGAACGTCGTGCTCGACGGCGTGCCCGCGGGCGGCGAGGACGACTTCGTCGTCCTGCGCGAGGTCGGCACCCCGCGCGAGTTCGACTTCGAGCCGAAGGACCACCTCGCGATCGGCGANCTGCTCGGCGCGATCGACATGGAGCGCGGCGCGAAGGTCTCNGGNGCCCGGTTCTACTTCCTCAAGGGCGTCGGCGCGCGGCTCGAGCTCGCCCTCATCCAGATGGGCCTCGACCGGGCGCTCGCCGCGGGCTTCGAGCCGCTCATCACCCCGACGCTCGTGCGCCCCGACATCATGGCGGGCACCGGCTTCCTCGGCGCGCACGCCGACGAGATCTACTACCTCGAGCGCGACGACCTCTACCTCACCGGCACGAGCGAGGTCGCCCTCGCCGGCTACCACAAGGACGAGATCCTCGACGTGTCGTCGCCGATCCGCTACGCCGGCATCTCGACGTGCTACCGGCGCGAGGCGGGCTCGGGCGGCAAGGACACGCGCGGCATCATCCGCGTGCACCAGTTCCAGAAGCTCGAGATGTTCGTCTACTGCGACCCCGCCGACGCGGAGGCGCAGCACGACGCGCTCCTCGCCATGGAGGAGGGGATGCTGCGCGACCTCGGCCTCGCCTACCGCGTCATCGACGTCGCCGCGGGCGACCTCGGCTCGAGCGCGGCCCGCAAGTTCGACACCGAGGCGTGGGTGCCGACGCAGGGCGCCTACCGCGAGCTCACGTCGACGTCGAACTGCACGACCTACCAGGCGCGGCGGCTCGACATCCGCTTCCGCGGCGAGGACGGCAAGACGTCGCCCGTCGCGACCCTCAACGGCACCCTCGCGACGACCCGCTGGATCGTCGCGCTCCTCGAGACCCACCAGCGGGCGGATGGCTCCGTCGTCGTCCCCGAGGCGTTGCGCCCCTACCTGGGCGGCCTCGAGGTGCTGGAGCCGAAGTGAGCGCCCGCGACGGGCGGTGGCTCATCGCCCTCGACGTCGACGGCACCCTCATCCAGGAGGACGGCACCCTCACCGACGCGACCGTCGAGGCGATCCAGCACGTGCGGGATGCCGGACACGAGGTCATGCTCGCCACCGGCCGGTCGATGTCGATGACGCTCCCCGTCATGGAGCGGCTCGGGCTGGTCTCCGACTACGTCGTCTGCGCCAACGGCGCACTCGTGCTGCGCCGCGATCCCGGCGCGCCCATGGGCTACTCGCGCCACCACGTCGAGGTGTTCGATCCGACGGAGGTGCTCCAGACCATCCGCGAGCACCTCGACGAGGCGTCGTACGCGGTCGAGGACGCGACGGGGCTGTTCCGCTACACGGGGTCGTTCCCGGAGGGCGCGCTCGGCGTCTCGAGCGACCGCGTCGAGTTCGAGGAGCTCCTCCACATGCAGGCGACACGCGTCGTCGTGCTCTCGCCCGGGCACGCGATCGACGACTTCCTCGACGTCGTCGAGCGGATGGGCCTCCACAAGGTCACCTACAATGTCGGCTGGACCGCGTGGCTCGACATCGCGCCGGACGGGGTCAACAAGGCGACCGGGCTGGAGCGCGTGCGTTCCGCGCTCGGGATTCCGGCATCCCGGGTCTTCACCGCGGGCGACGGCCGCAACGACATCGACATGCTCGCCTGGACGAAGGCTGGCGGCGGGGTCGCGGTCGCGATGGGGCAGGCGCCGGAGGAGGTCGTGGCCGCCGCGAGCGAGGTGACGGGCACCGATCTCGAGGACGGACTGGCCGCCGCGCTCACACGCCACTTCCAGGGTTGACGACCCCCGGGTCCGTTACGATCGGGATCCGGATTCGCCAGGGAGGGCTGTCCGAGCGGCCGATGGAGCCAGTCTTGAAAACTGGTGGGCAGAAATGTCTCGTGGGTTCGAATCCCACGCCCTCCGCGCAACACCGGCCACCCGCAGGCACGGCCACCCGATCAGGAGACGAGGACCCGACGTGAGCGAGCGAGAGCGTCCCGCGGCGCGTGAGCGCGCCGGAATCGCGCGTCACGGACGACTGACCCCGGCGCGTGCGTGGAAGTCGATCCTGGCCGTCATAGCGAGCAGCCTCGCCGTCGTGCTCGTCGCCGGCGTCTCCGTCGGCGCGATCGCCGTGTGGCAGCTCCAGTCGCAGATCGACACCGTCGAGATCGACTTCGACGCCGGCGGCGCCCCCGTCAACATCGGCGCCTGGGAGGGTGGCTTCAACATCCTCCTCGTCGGCAGCGACACGCGCGAGGGCCAGAGCGCCGCCTTCGGCAAGGACCCGGGGTCGGAGCTCAACGACGTCACGATGCTCCTGCACGTCTCGGGCGACCAGAAGAGCGCCGTGCTGGTCAGCATCCCCCGCGACATGGTCGTGCCGATGCCGAAGTGCGAGAAGGGCGGGCCGGCCACCGGCCTGCCGATCAACAACACCCTCTCGTACGGCGGCCTGAGCTGCACGGTGCTCACCGTCCAGAACCTCACCGGGCTCACCATCCAGTTCGCGGGCCTCATCACCTTCGACGGCGTCATCGCGATGTCGGACGCGGTCGGCGGCGTGCCGGTCTGCATCACCGAGCCCATCTTCGATCCCTACACGGGCCTCGACCTGCCGACGGCTGGCGAGCACGTGCTGTCGGGCTGGACTGCGCTCGCGTTCCTCCGCTCGCGTCACGGCGTCGGCGACGGCAGCGACCTCGGTCGCATCAGCTCCCAGCAGGTGTATCTCTCGTCGCTCGTCCGCACCATCAAGAGCGACGGCACGCTCAACGACTTCGGCAAGCTCTACAACCTCGCGCAGGCCGCGACGCAGAACATGACCCTGTCCGAGGGCTTCGCCCGTCCCGACACGCTCGTGTCGATCGCGCTCGTGCTCAAGGACATCCCGCTCGAGACGATCGCGATGGTGCAGTACCCGAGCCGCACGGGTGGCACCGGCATCTACGAGGGCAAGGTGCAGCCGATCACGTCGACGGCCAACGCCCTCTTCGAGGCCATCCGCAACGATCTGCCGATCGGTCTCGACGCCAACGCCGTCGGCGCCAACGGGGGGTCGACGCTCAACCCCAACGCGCCCCAGCCGGAGCAGCCCGCGCCGCCGGCGACGCCCGACCCGTCGGCGACGCCCGACCCGAGCGAGGCGCCCGTCGAGATCCCCGAGACCACGGTCATCCCCGGTCTCAAGGGCCAGACGGCCGCGATGCACACCTGCTCCGTCGCGAACTGATCGCGTGCAGCGGCTCCAGCCAGTGCCGCTAGGATGGCTGGAGCAGTCCGGGAGACGTCGCATAGTCCGGTCGAGTGCACCACCCTGCTAAGGTGGAGTCCCCTCACGGGGACCGAGGGTTCAAATCCCTCCGTCTCCGCAAATAAACCCCCGATCAGGGCGGGTATTGCGGCCGGTCGATGGTGAGGCTTGCGCATCGGAAACGGCGCGTAAGCGCCGTCCATCGTCCTCACATCGTCCCGGGCGATCTGCGAAGGGCTCCGACCAGGCGGCGAACGGGCTCCCTCGACCCCACATTCCGCGGGCACCGGCCGCGGCTCAAGCCGACCCAGAAGCACGAGGAAATGATGAACGGCGAGAGCCCCGACGAGGTCGAGGCCAAGCAGATCGTCGAGCACGTCCTGGGGATCGCGCTGGAGCACGCCGACAAGAACGGCGGGGTCGACTACCTGTCGCCGGACGCACAGGTCGCGGTCGAGGTCACGCGTGTCACGGACGGGCGAAAGGCGGCGGGGCGCGGTGCGCTGCGCGCGTCACAGAAGGTGGGCGTGCCGGAGGGTGAGCTTCGGACCTGCTGGCTGGTGTTTGCGTCGGAGACCCAGACCGGGCTGAAGACGTTTCTCCAGAGCGTCCATCCGCTGCTGCTGCAGCTCGAGGCCGCCGGCGAGGAGTTCTTCTTCGACCAGGCGGCGCATGTTCATGTACTCGAGCGCGGGCCGCTCTCCGAGGTCTATCTCGGGCTATTCAGGGCAGGGGTCGAGCGGGCGTCGGCAGCACCGCACCACGACGACCCGTCGCACATCCACAAGATGATCCCCTCGCTCGGCGGCGGGGGATCCGCGAGCGGCAGCGATGCCGCAGTCGAGCTCCTCGTCGACGAACTCGGTGGGAGGACCGACAATCCCGACAAGCTCCGCACGTCGGGCGCCGAGCAGCGGCACCTGTTCGTGTGGCTAGATGACGATACGCGATTCGACCTCGATCGTCCGCTGAGCCACGATGCACCGAGTTGGGACGACGGCGGGTTCGGGCTTCCCTCGCTTGTACCGGTGCTCGACCCCGCGGTGACGCACCTGTGGGTCGTGCACCAGCGGTCTCGTCGCGGCTGGCTCTGGGATGGCGAGACCTGGCGCAGCCTCGAGGATCTCTGAACTCGCGAAACTACGGGCCGCTGAGTCCGCCGCCTGCGCTCGGCGGGAACGGATAGTCGAGCCGCGGGTCCGGCTGCTGCGGCGGGGGTGGGGCGATCGCGTTCAGGCGCGCGATCGCCGCGATGTCCTGCGCTTCTCCGAGGACGTGCGCGTAGATCCGCAGCGTCGTGTTCGGGTTCCGGTGGCCGAGCCATTCGGAGACCTGGTTGACCGGAATGCCCGCGCGCAGCCAGGAGGACGCGGCGTAGTGGCGTAGCGAATGGATCGTGTAGCCGTGCGCGGTCTCGGCCCAGTTCAGGTAGCGGCGAAACAGGTTGACCCGCAGCTGCCGTCCTGTCTTGGACGCGAACAGGTAGTCGTCGGGGCCGTGGCCCTCCGCCCGGCGCTGCGCGATCGCGTAGGCGCGGGCGACCAGCGGGACGGTGCGCCCTTTGCGGGTCTTGGTGCCCTTCTCCTCGTACCCTTCGGAGTGTGCGCGGAGCACGCGGATCGCCGGGTGGGTCAGGTTCTGGAGATTGCGCACCCGCAGCGATCGCAACTCGGACCACCGTAGCCCGGTGAGGCTGATGAACTCGGTGACCTCCGCCATGAGCGGGTTGAGCTCGTACTGCCGTCGGAGCGTGTCCGCGAGCTCCGCGTCGGTGAACGTCTCGACGTCCTCGGACGCCTGCTCCTTGCCGGGCGGCATGGTCACCTCGCGGACCGGGTTGCGCGAGAGCATCTCCTCCTGCACGGCGTAGTTGAACAGCGCGCTCAGGGTGGTGCGGGAGCGGGACACCGTGGAGCGTGCCTTGATCTTGAGCTCGTTGGTGAGGTGGCGGAGGATGTCGCCTTTCCCGATCGAGGCGATCGGGAGCGCAGACCAGGCACGAGGGGTGGCCTTGAGATTGTCGCGGTCGGTGCGCCAGGTGTGCGGTGCGACCTGATGGACGCGCGCGTCAAGGAAGGCGGCGACGACCTCGGAGAACGGGGTGGCGGTCTGGCTGGGCGGGAGGAACTCCCCGAGTTGCAGCGCCCGGTATTGTTCGCGTTCCCAGGTCTCGGCATCCCCTTGCCGGCGGAAGGTGCGAGTCGCGACCAGCTGGCCGGCGTGCTTGACCCGCACGTCGTAGCGGAGGTCACCCGATGCCACCCGGCGGGTGTGGATGCTCACGGCTCGATCCCGGCCAGGCGGTGGATGTCGATGCGGCGGTAGACGCGGCGATGCGGCGTGATCGGAACGGGCTCGACGGGGGCAAGCCCGGCGAGCGCCAGAGCACGCAGTGTGGTGCGATGCAGCCCGAGCCGCACGGCTGCCTCCGCCTCGGAGTAGAACAGGCTCCCGGCAACCTCCCGAGCGGGAGAAACGATCTCCGAACTATTCGGCTCGACGGGATCCATCCGGCTGGCGACCGACGGCGTACGTGATTCCATCGAGCAGCCCGGCGGCGCGTGCCTTGGTGATCCAATGCGTGGCGGTGCGCTCGGGGATTCCGAGTTCCGACGCGACCGCCCGCATTGGCGGAAGCGCGGCCAGCGCCGCGATCCCGTAGATGAGCTGCACCAGTTCGAGCGTTTCGGCGGTGGGGCCTGATTTGGAGGCGGCTTCGGCCATCCAGGTGGGCAGGACGCGGTCGTTCTTGCCGAGCAAGTCGTGCACCGTCGCCTGCTTTTTCTCGAACTCCACCGCAATGCAGCAGGGAACAGCGGCAGATAGGAGCTCACCGAGACGCACCTGCCGCAGCACGGTCGGTGTGATCTCGCCCGAGTCGTTGGTGGCCCGATGGCGGGTGGCGATAATCCGGTAGCGGCCCGCGTCTGCGGAGTAGACGGCCTCGATGGTGGATTCCACTTGGATGTCGTCAGCGGTGGCGGTGGCGGTGAACGCCGGGGCGATCCGCAACGCGGACCCGAGCGGCAGCGTGGCGTGTCTCCACGTCATGCGCTGGCCGTCGGGGGTACGCACGTCGATCTTCACCTCCCTAGTTTGCCCTTCCGCGTCACGGATTCGCTATTGCGATTACTTGACACGGTTCTACACGCCTGTCTATCGTGTGTCAATCCGTGACACGAACTAACAAAGGCGGGGCGGCGTGAACAAGGCGGAACGGGAACGGCGGCAGCGCCTCGAGCGTGGCCGGCGCTACCGCGCCGAGCATGCCGAGGAGCGGGCCGCCTACACGAAGAAGTACCGGGAGGAGCACGCCGAGGAGATCGCGGCGTACCGGAAGCGGTGGCGCGAAGCCAACCTGGATCACGCTCGGGAGTCGAACCGGCAGTACATGCGCCGGCGTGCCGCCGAGGAGCGCAAGACGGAGGAACGCCGGCAGCGGAAGGCCGCCTACTCGCGTGCGCGCTACCACGCGGACGTCGAGGCGAGCCGGGCGAAGGTCCGTGACTACCTCGCCGGACGGCGGGCGGCCGACCCCGATGGCTTCCGGGAGGGGAAGAAGCGCCGCAACGACGCCTGGCGGGCGCGGAACCGCGAAGAGGTCAACCGGCGGCAGCGGGAGAAGAAGCGTCTCGACCCGAGCGCCAATGCGCGGCGCGCGCAGGCGTATTACGCGGAGCATGCCGAGGAGCGCCGCGAGTACAGCCGCCGCTACCACGAAGAGCATCGCGAGCAGGACCGGGAACGGTCACGGAAGTGGCGGGCCCGCGAGCGCCGCCGCAAGGAGGCAGGGCTGCCGGTGCGGCGCCTGCACCGGATCGGGGCAGAGGAGCGTGCCGCGAACGCGGCCGCAGCTGGCGACTTCTTTGCCGGCGTGGTGACGCCGGAGTACCGGGAGCGGGTCGCCGCGGAGCTGCGCACCCCGCCCGATCTGATCGCCGCGTGGGAGCGGGAGTGCGAGCGGTTCCGTGCGGAGCAGTACGCGATGAAGCATCCCGAGACCAGTTCTGCCGTCGTCAACCGTCGAACCGCTGAGGAGGAGCGCATGGACGCCATCGCCCGCGTCATCAACGACCGGCTACGGATCACGCCGCGGCGGCCGGAGCCGTGCCCGCAGCCTGACCCCTACGAGCCAGTCGCCCCGGCGGTTTCGAGCGGAGGGATCGGATTATGAGCGCCGTGCCCGGCCGGAAGCACCCGCCGCGCGGTCGGGCCGCCGCGACCCGTCCGGCCGCCCGGCCATCGTTCAGCCGCCGCCGTCCGCTCGCGGCGGCGGCGCACATCGCCAACCGTCCACCGCAACCACCCAGAGAAGGGGAGCATCCCATGCTCGACCGATCGCAGGTCGACGCCGCCGTGTACCGGGTCGCCGTCGCCGCCTTCACCTACTACCCGGGCCGGCCCGAGGCCGAGCCCGGCTACACGCTCGACGAGGACCTCGACTGGTGCCTCCGCCCAGTCCAGCGACTGCCGCAAGCCGAGCTCGAGGCACTCCGCGAGCGGATCCGCGCGCTCATCACCGATCCCGGCGCCGACCGCCAGGGCTTCATTCGTCACCTGAAGTCCCTCGCCGACCCCGAGGCGTAAATCCTTGACGCGGATTATCAGCAGGTGATTGCCATATTGCTAATACGTGACGCGAATATACACAGGAGGGTGTGATGAGTGAGTCCAGTCAGCCGCGACCGCCGGGAGTGCGGGCGCTCGCACCGGCATCGGCTCGGTGGCGACCATCGACGCCGCTGTATCAGCGGATGGCGCGAAAGGAGGCGCGGGTGCGGGAGGACCAGTACGTCGCCCTCTCCCGGCTGGTGCAGGTGCTCGGGCGACGTCGCACCGTGCGCAGCGGACCGCGGCTGACCGAGAACACGCTGATCCGGGTCGGAATCGACCTGCTGCTGGAGCGCTCGGACCGGCTGGTTGGCAACAGCGAGGCCGAACTGCGCGCCTCTGTCCTCGACGACCCCCCGCCCATGTCGCAGGGGCCGGCGCTGTTCGAACTCGGGGATGGGCAGAGAACCGACACCGCACCGCGGAGGTAGCGGCATGGTGCGGCGCCGGACGGAGCCCTCGCCGACGCAACTCGCCTTCGACCTGTGGGGCGAGGAGGAACCGGACCAGGGGAAGGAGCAGATCGATGAGCCGGGTGAAGCCGGTGTGGCTGACGGTGCTGGCAGGGACGATCGCGATGCTGCTGAGGATCGGGGAGAGTGGACGGATGAACCAGTACGGGCGGCAGGCGATGGAGCACTGGCGCCTGCACCGGCCGACCGCCTACCGGGAGCTGACCGACCCGGAGGCGTTCTTCACACGGGCCGGCGAGGAGATGCTGACTCAGGTGGACGCGCTGACGACGCAGTTGGCGGGTTCGGACCTGCCGGGGGAGGACTACCTGGACAAGGTGGCCCGGCTGAACCGCGCTCGGGCGCAGGCGGAGGCGATCGCGCGGGCGGAGTCGGGGATGTTCCCCGAGCCGGAGCGGACCTTCGAGGAGTGGGTGCAGACCAGCCCGCAGGAGGACGCGCTGATCGACTGGGCGTGGCGGATGCAGGCGCAGCAGGAGGGGCTGGCGGAGACGACCCTGGACTTCGAGCAGGCGGCGATGGAGTGGATGCTGCCGAGGGCGTACCTCGAAGAGATGACGACGGCCTCTTCTCCCTGGCAGTTCTGGAAGAAGCACCCCCAGGAATGGCAGGCCTCGGTACAGGCACGCTGGCAGCGTCACCTGAACTCGGAGCCGACCGACCGGTAGCCGTCTCCTTCCGGCCGGACCCGGCCACCCCGCTGGCACCGTCCGGGGATCAGGCCAGGTTGCAGGCGAACCTCGCCGCGATCCGGATGCTGCGCACCCTGGAAGCTGAGGAACGTCCCGCGACCGCGGAAGAGCAGGGGGTGCTTGCCGGGTGGTCGAGCTGGGGCGCCATCCCGGCCGTGTTCGACGACCGCGACTCGACCTGGGTGGACGAACGCGCGGTGCTCAAGGAACTGCTGTCTGAGACCGAGTACCGGCAGGCTCGTCGCACGGTGCTGAACGCGCACTACACCGACCCCGGCTACGTCGCGGCGATCTGGCAGGCGCTCACCGACCTCGGCTTCACGAGCGGGCGGGTGCTGGAACCGGGGTGCGGCTCCGGCACCTTCCTGGGACTCGCGCCCGACGGCGCCTAGCTCTAAAACTGACGGAGGTTGTTGACAGTCGGTCTTCCTGATGGGAAGGAAGATCGCATGTCATCAACGATCACGGCATCGGCCGAGCGGGAGCTCGAGCGCCGGGCTAAACACAAGCTCGCGGTG
>Ga0065721_10049801_pt1 | contig 27095 bp, 22 predicted proteins | sample Mesricmetagenome_FD_59108 | JGI IMG/M metagenome (GOLD analysis project Ga0065721, IMG submission 59108) | Mesophilic microbial community from rice straw/compost enrichment Sample: eDNA_1 v2 (version 2) | ecosystem: Engineered > Solid waste > Grass > Composting > Bioreactor | place: USA: Davis... | reverse complement strand
TACGGCGCTGAACCCCTCCGAGAACCTCCGCATGCACATAGCTCCTGGGATTACTGTCGGTCATATGCCTCACTCTTACATAAGTGTGAGGAACTGTCCGGTCATTTTGGGGGCCGCTTCATGAACCACCATTTGAAATCTGAGGTTTGCATAAAGGGAAATCTTCACTCGGATTCCGCTGGAATTTATTTTCCGTTTCAACCAATAGAAGAGGAAAATTTGATATCTGTTGGGTTTTCGCGAATTATCACCGATATCACCAAAAACTTGGCTAGCGCTCGTGATTTGAGTTCTAGAAGCGATCAAACCGTTTGTGGATTTCTCGTTGAAACAACGCCATTCGCTCGATGTAAGACCAACTATTGTCGATGGTTTGAACTTCGCAGCTCTGTATTCCAATCGCGACGCTAGGTGTTTGGTCCCGGCATTTGGTGGTGCGGATTTGAGTTGAACCGCCCAGGTTCGCTTGTCCAGCATATGCAGATGTATTCGTAGGGGGTGAAGCCGCGCAGGATTTGAAGCGACGCCTATAATTGTAGGCGTGGATGCAGTCGTGGAGGTGGGCGGTCAGCAGGGATGGCTGTCGTAATGGTAGCGCCTGACCGTCGCTTCCTTGATCGTCCGAAATTGCGGGTACACGTGCATAAATCCCTAATTTATCCGACGCCGTGGAGCGTTTTGACAGAGGCATGGCCCGCCTCCCGCGATTTGTCCTTCCCGGCCACCCGCATCATGTGACGCAGCGCAGCAAACCGGCGGGAGCGGACGTTCTTCGAGGATGAGGACAATGACGCGCTCAATCCCGTCGGCACGAAAACGCACTCGAGACTGCCACAGTTGAACTTCATCATTCTTTCGCCTCAGCCGAAAAACGCAATTCAAGCAGATTGCAGCCAGTTTGGCAGCGAAAGGCGCAAGGCACTGTCAGATCATGCAGTGCGGTCAGACCCCACAATGCCCTGGAGCTGAGCGGACCGGTTCATGGCGACGCCTCAGCGGCACCGATGCCCCTGCGTAGGGGGCATTGAAAAGGCGCATACCGGTCGCCTCGAAATCGGGGATGTTGCGCGTAACGAGCGCCAATTGATGCTGCTTCGCCGTCGCGGCGATGAAAGCATCCATGTCTTGGCCTTCGCGACGGCCCACGCGTGGGAAGGAGCATCAGCATTCATGACCATATCTCCGCAACATATTGTCATTCGCGGCGCCGCGCACGAATCGGAAGATTGCGGCCCGAGTATAATATTCGCAATCCATGGATAACGGCCCGTGCGATCGGTCGGCCAAATTCCCGAGCAGGCGGGAAAGGAGCTGATGATGGACGATTTTGAGGGACGGGTAGTCTTGGTCACGGGAGGCGCGACGAGCATCGGGGCAGAGATTGTCCGCGCTTTTTCAGAGGTCGGCGCAAAGGTGGCGATCGCGGATATAGCGGGAGAGGAGGGCGCCGCTTTGGCCGCCGAACTGGGCGAGGACGTGATCTTCGCGCGAACTGACCTTGCGTCCGATGCCGATATCGAGGCCTGTATCAGCAAGGCACTTGCCGTGTTCGGCCGCCTCGATTTTGTCGTGAACGCGGCCGGGATCTATGCCGACAAGGGCGCCGACACGAGCCGCGCGGAATGGCTCCAGACACTGAACGTCAATCTCGTCGGCGGAGCCATGATCGTGCAAAGGGCGCGCCAGCATTTGCGCAAGACCGGGGGTGCGGTCGTCAATATCGGGAGTATCAGCGCCAAACGGGCGCAGAAGAACCGCTGGTCCTATCCCGCTTCGAAAGCCGCGGTGCACCAGTTGACGCGGAGCCAGGCTCTCGATCTGTCCGAGGACGGCATTCGTGTGAACACCGTGTCGCCGGGGTGGACCTGGAGCGGTGTCATGGAAAAAATGGTCGGCGACAACCGCTCAGCGATCGACGCGATTGCGGCAAATTATCATCTGCCAGGCCGAGCAGCCGACCGGCGCGAAGTTGCGGACGCTGTCATCTTTCTCTGCTCGGAGCGCGCGCGCTTCATTACCGGCGCGGATCTGCCCGTCGATGGGGGCTATAGCGCCATGGGGCCCGAGCGCCGGGATGCCCCGTCGGGGTGAGCCATGCTCCCCCGCGACAGCGAAACAGGCCCGCTTGGCCCCCGTTGTGACCTCGCTCGGCTCTTTTGCCGTGGCTCCGCGGGGCCTCCAGGGGGCGAGGCGCCCCATCAAGTCGAGGCCGCGAAAGAGGGCACCCACCTCCACGGGTCGCCCCAGCTACTTCTTCCATTCAGACATTCGCAGCCCCTGAGCCCGCGTTAACGCAGGCGAGGGCGGCACCAAGATTCTTCATCTCCAAGGGGTCAGGTCATGCGCGTTCTCATCACCGGCTGCAGCAGCGGCTTCGGCCTCGGCACGGCCCGATTGCTCGCGCGGCGCGGGCATGAGGTGATCGCGACCGTCCGCAATCCGGCCGCGTCAACAGAGCTTCAAAAGCTTCGCGACAGCGGGCTGCCGATCGAGATCGAGGCGCTCGACGTTCGGGACGGAGAGCAAGCCCGCAGCGTGATTGAAAGGGCGATTGACGCAGGCGGTCTCGATGCGCTGGTAAACAATGCCGGCGCCTCGATATTCGGACCCGTGGAAGCGACCTCGCTTGACCAGATGCGCGATCTTATGGAGGTCAATCTCTTCGGGGCGATGCGCCTTATCCAGTTGGTGCTTCCGCACATGCGCTCGCGCAAGCAGGGCCGGATCGTCAACGTGAGTTCGCTCTCGGGCATCATCTGCCTGCCCTATGTTGGCCTCTACGGCGCGACAAAACATGCGCTCGATGCATTGAGCCTTTCGCTCGCGGCGGAGGTCCGCGATTTCGGAATCTGGGTCACGATCCTCTCGCCGAGCGGCTTCAGAACGCAAATCACCGACAAGCTGTGGACGCCCGAGGGTCCCTTCGACGACAAGGTATATAGCGCGCGAACGAAGATCGTTCGTGACAGGATGACGACCCGGCTCGACAATGACCCTGCACCTGTCTTCGAGGCAATTACCGCGACGCTTGAATCGCCCCATCCGCCCATCAGGAAGTTGGTGGGAAGCAATGCGCAAGAGCTTGCCCACATGTACCTTAGCGCCAGCGACGAGGCGTGGTTCGACTTCATGGATGCATTTCAGCGGCCCTGAGGGCCATCGAGCGGAGCTCGCCTTATTGCCGAGACTGCTTGGGGGATGGAACGGACGACCCTCGCAAAGCTTCGCGGCTGGCTGTAAATTGATCGGAACGCAGCAGGGAATCCCGGCTTTTGGGGGAGGTCCGCGTCTCCGCCAGGCGAGGGGCGGTGTCGGTCACCGGATCCTCCTCCAGGGCAAAGCCTCTCTTCGGGCATCCAAGCCGGACACCATGAAAGGGGGGGGCGCCAGACTTGCAAGGGCGGATTCCACCTTGCGCTCAGATCATCAGTTCAATCAAGGTCGGGCCTGACCCGGCAATCGCCGCGGCGAGGGATGTCCGGAATTCCTGCGATGTTCTAACCGTTGTCGAGGGGACCCCCATCGATTCTGCCAGCGTTCGCCACTGGATGTCGGGTTCGCGCAGATTGAGCATGGCCTCGGCTTTGGGCCCGGGCGACTGCGCCCCGACGCGCGCCATTTCAATGTTCAAAATGGCGTAGGATCGATTGTTGAACAAAATGGTCACGATGTCCAAGCGCTCGCGCGCCATCGTCCAAAGCGCCTGATTGGTGTACATCGCCGATCCGTCGGCCTGTAATGCGACGACCTTGCGATCGGGGCAGGCAATCGCCGCCCCGACCGCGACCGGCAGGCCCTGTCCGATGGCGCCTCCCGTCAATTGCAGCCAGTCGTGGCGCGCGGCGCCCGCCGACTGGGCGAATGCGGCGAAGCTCGACGTTGCGCCTTCGTCACAGACGATGGCATTGTCGGGCAACAATTCTGCGATGATGGCGCCGGCATTTATCGGCGTCAGCCTGCCCTCTTCTGCAGGCGGGGTGCCGGCTGCTTGCAGGCGGGCCGCGTCCGACGGTGCCCCAAGTGCGTCCGCCAGCGCCGAAAGTGCATGAACATGGTCCTGCTGCTTGGACGCAAGACGGGCGGTAGACGCGGCCTGAGGAGCCAGCAGGCTCGGCTTTCCAGGATAGGCGAAAAAGGAAACCGGTGCGTCCGCGCCGCAGTAAACCATAGCGTCGAAGCCGGCCAGAAATGCCTCCGCTTCCTCTCCGAAATAGGGGAGCTTTTCCGCAGCGACCCTGCCTGCGCCGCGTTGGTGGCGCGCCGCGAAAGTCTCGCAGACAATTCGCGCTCCGGTTGCGGCAGCGACCCGGCCCGCTGCCAGCAGCGCCTCTTCGCGCAGAGCGCGTCCGCCGAGGAACAGGCAAGGCGACGTGGCGTCTCGCAGGATGCGCGCCGCCTGGTCGATCGCTTGGGGGCCGATCTTCGCAGGCGCCTCTCTTGGCAGTGGCGGCACGGGCAGCGCATCGCCCGCCCAAGCGTGATTGGCGGGAACGATGAGGGTGGCAATTTGCGCCTTCTGCGCGATAGCGACGGCGGTTGCACCCGCTTCAGCAAGATCGTCGGCCGAGCGTGCTCGATACACCCAGTCCGATACGGGCCGCGCCAGCCCCTCAATGTCGGAGGTCAGCGGAGAATTGAGATGGAGATGATAGTCCGCGTGGTCGCCGACCAGATTGACGATCGGTGATCTGCCGCGGTGCGCGTTGTGGAGGTTGGCGAGGCCGTTTGCGAGACCGGGTCCAAGGTGCAGAAGCGTGACTGCAGGCTTGTCAGCCATCCGCCCATAGCCGTCGGCGGCGCCGGTCACGACGCCCTCGAACAAACCCAGCACGGCCCGGATGCCATCGACTTCGTCCAATGCGGCGACGAGCTGCATTTCCGAGGTGCCGGGGTTTGCGAAGCAGACTTCGACGCCGCTGGCCTTTAGCGTCTCGAGTAGTGCCCGTGCCCCGTTCAATGGATATGCTCCCGGAAGAGCGTCGGATCGGCTATCTGGTCGGTGCCGGCAGCACAACCTTGAAAGGGGGAAGCGGGCATATCCATAGGGTGTTCCTCGCAAGTTATTCCCTCCCGCGTTCGCCTTTCAGAGGTGAAAACGAGGAGAGGATCTCGAACTGCCGAACGAGTGCTCACGGATCCTCCTGACTCTCGACGAGCGGAAGCACCCGCGAATCCAGCGTAGAAAAGATGGAAAGAATTCGGCAGCGCTCATCGCTGGCTTTGACATAGGCATGTCCCATGTCGCTGTCGAAATAGATGGAATCGCCCGCTTCCAGATAGGCCGGCGCATAGGTATCCGAGTAGAACGCAAGCCGCCCTTCGAGAACGTGAACATATTCCTCGCCGGGATGCCGGTGGAATTTTCCGAATTCCTCGATAGTACGTGCTTCGATTTCGGCGACCATCGGCGTCATTTCCTTACTGAGCAGATCGAAGGCCTGGTACCGATATTCCCCATTCTTGGACTTGATCGCCTGTCCCTCCGAGGCGCGGGTAATACTGCGCCGCCGGGCCTTTTCACCGCTCGCGAATTGTCCCTGCGGTGAACCGAAAATGTCCGCTACATTCACCTCGAGCGCAAGGCTGATGCGAATGAGCTTGTCGACCGTCAATTCCATCTTGCCGTTTTCGATCTTCGACAACGTCGATGCCGTCAGGCCGGTGCGCTGGCTTACCTCGGCCAAAGTGAGGCCCTGTTTGGTCCGAAAGCCTCGCAGTGCCATGCCGGGCCGGAGCAACTGGGGATCCGGGACCGTCCGCCCCGCCGACTTGAAGATGGTTTCAATATCCTGCGTCATGAATCCCTCTTATCTTGATTGAACAGGCCATGGGCGTGCGAGCCGTTATGATCCGCTTCGTCAGCTTTTGCGATGTAGCGATCGACCCCCTGATCGAGAACAGAAAGCGGAGAAGGCGCCGGTGGTCGAGCCCGTCTGCATCGACGGATATTGGTGCCTGAAGATGCGCGCGGAGCAAATCTTTCCGATGTGCCGTCGACCAAAACATAAATGGTCACGAGGCAATCAGTCCGTGCCCGCCGCGTCGGCCGGGGCGACATCGCCAGCCTCGGCTGCAATCGGGCGCACGTCGTTTACCAGGTGCATCAGAAGTTTGCCGGGCTGCTCGAACTGCAACATGTGCGCCGAGTGTTCGAACCAGAACAGCCGCTTGCTGGGAGCCCGGATCGTGGAAAACCAGCGGGCGGCCAATGCCGACGGGGTCTCGAAATCGCGGCGTCCCGCCATGATGAAGAGCGGCGTGTCGAGGCGGGTCACCTTGCGATAATCGATCTCGATGAGGCCGGGTATCAGCGCAACCAGGCTCGCTGCCACATGACGGCCAGCAGCGAGGTCGGCATCATCATATTCGGGACTAAGGAGCCGGGCGTTTGTGTCGTAGGAAAAGTCGCTGCGCCCCGCCGTGAGTCCGCCGAAGTGGATCACCCATTTGCGCTGGATCAGTACCTGATCGAAGGACAGCGGCCGGGAAGGGTCGGGATAGGGCGCGATGGCCTCCAATTCCTTGATCGCCAGCTCGTTTTTCGCGCGCTTCGCTTCGCGAAGGGCAAACTCATAGCCGAGCTTTTCATTTTCCTGCCCGTTTACCACTTGGCCCATGCCGATGTAGGCGTGCAGCCAGTCCGGGTGGCGAAGAGCGATATTCAGGCCAATAACAGTGCCCCAGCTATGCCCAAGAACAAAGATTTTCTCCTTGCCATATTTTTCTCGCAGATAGCCGACGAGATCGACGCCATCTTGCGTCATCTGCTCGATAGAGATGGTCTTGGCGATAGACGCAGGGTCGTCATTGGCGGCCCAGCTTTTGCCTGCACCGCGTTGATCCCATTGCACCACCGTGAAGAAATCCTCCCACGGGCTTTGATAGAGCCAGCTCACCGGCATGTCGGTGGAGGCGGGCCCCCCATGGATGAACAACAGGATGGGATTACGGCGATCCCGGCCCCGCACTGAGATCCACTGCTTTATGCCTCCGATTTCAACCGCATAACTTTCCTCCACGCCTTGCGGCGTCAGTATTTTCCGGGCGTCGGCGATGATTGCGCGGGCATCGGGTGGGGCGGGGGCCTCGGCCTCCGCCGCGTCCTGCGCCGCGACTTTGCTGGTCAACAGGATGGCCAGCAGGACAGAAGCCGCCGCGCGCGTGACGAATCCTGCGAACCCATTGCTTGACCTGATCATGCTTTTCTCCACGGGGTCGGTTATCGCGTTGGTGAGACGGCCGGGCCTTTTCCGATTGTGACCGCTTCAAAAGGAGCGCGCGAGCGAAACGCCGATCGTGCGCGGAACATTTACGGTGATTCGGTCGAGCGACACTGGGACGCCCCGCAACACGCCGTCCAGTTGGCTGCGACCAAGCTGGGCCTGTCTGTCGAAAAGGTTCTTCGCGAACAGGGAAAATTCATAAGGTCCGCTGTTCAGCCCGAGCTTCAAATTGAAGAGCGTGTAGCCATCGATCGGCAAGGGGCTTGCCGCAATGGAATTTAGGCGTGGCCCTACATATTGGACGTCGCCGCGAACAAAGGCGTAGCTATCAACCCCTACCGATCGCCCATATTCGAGATTCGCCGCGGCATTCCAGCGCGCAACTTGCGGCAGGCGTTGGCCAGCGGTCGCGGGGACACCCGGTTCGACCGTGCGGAGCTTTGCGTCGGTAAAGGTGACCTGTCCACCGAAGCGCCAATGGTCGTCGATACGCCCATTGATTTCGAGCTCGGCTCCTTCGATCCGCGCTCTGCCGGCGTTCAAAAAGCCATTGAAGCCGTCCCCGCGGTCGACATTGAGCTGAATATCCTTCCAGTCAATGCGGAAGGCGGCTGCTGTTACCGTGAGAGCGCGGTCAAACAGCGAAAATTTGGCTCCCGCCTCGTAGTTCCAGAGAGAGTCGGAATCGAAGGTCGGTCCGACGTCGATTGCGCAGCCGATTCCGCAGGGCGGCAGGCCGGCGTTATTACCCCCGATGCGAAAGCCCTTGGCTGCCTGGATGTAAAGAAGCGCGGCTTCGGATGGCTTGTAGGAGAGGTTGAACTTGGGTGTCGTCGAGGTTTCACGGAACCTCCCGCTCACCCGCGCAAATCCGCCGAGGAACGGACCGTCCGTGACACGCACTTCGCTACGCTTGGTGCGCGACACGCGCACGCCCGCGGTTGCCGTGAGCTGCTCGGTAAGATCGTAGTTCAGTTCGGCAAAGCCCGCGAGCTGCTTCGCCCTGAAGCGGTCATCTTCATAATAGATATTGTCGCCCGAGCTGGCGGGAGGCGACACCCCCAGCGGATTGATGGTCTGTCTGAGTTTGTCGTCGCGATCGAGGTAGAAGCCTCCAATTACCCATCGGAACGGCCCGTCGCCGTTCGAGGCGAGCCGGATTTCCTGGATTTTAGACGTGGAGGGATAGGCAAGGCGGGAATCGCCGAGTGAAAAGGGGATTGCTCCCACGAAGTTCAGGAGTCCGAGAAAATAGTCGATATCGTTACTGAAGCGGCGGCGGCGGTCGAAATAGGAACTCGACGACGTCAGCTTCCCAAATCCAAGGTCGAGATCGATCCGAAGATTGGCGGTTGCGATCCGATCGCGATAGGGCGTGTCGGCGCTTCGATCCTGAACCAGGGCCGGAAATAAGTCGGTAGCCTGATCGAGGGCGCCAATGCGCGTATCCTGATACATTCCCGTCAGCGTGATGTCCAAATCCTCAACGGGCTGCACCCGCAAGGTGAGGCGGCCACCGTAGGTCTTCTCCTCGTTGATATTTTTCTCTCCGCCGAGCTCGTCGATGAAGCCCGCGTTGCGGATGCCATAAGCAACTGCGCGCAGAGCTGCCTTGTCTGACAGCGGAATATTGATCCAGCTGTTCGCCGATCCGTTGGTGCCGCCGTGCTTTGTGATGGAGCCAGTCAGCTGAAGATAGCCGGCGGTCCGGTCGAACTGGGGCTGGTTGGTCAGAACGCGAACCGTGCCGCCAAGCGAACCGCTTCCGAACAGGGTGCCCTGGGGGCCGCGCAACACCTCTACACGGTCGATGTCGTAGAGACGGATGTCGGGTTGCGACGAGCCTTCGCCGACCGGTGTCTCGTCGATGTAGACGCCGACGGTTGCCTCGGTGCCCGTATCGACTTCCGCCCCCGCGGACACGCCGCGGATAAAAATCTGGTTTCGTCCCGGACCATTATCCAGGAAGGACACGCCGGCAACGCCGCGCGCATAGTCTGAAAAGTTCACCGCCCCGATCTTGGCGAGTTCTTCGCCGGTGACCGCTTGAATACTGGCGGGCACGTCAAGCAGCCTGGCTTCACGCCGCGTTGCCGTGACGATAATCTCGGTATCGCCGCCAGCTTCAGCCTTCGGGGCTTCGGCCGCCATTTGGGCCATGGCAGGCGCGCACACTGGAAGTCCGAAGGCTGCCATAACACCGAAGGCCAAGCTCCGCCGGCAACGCACCGGCCTTCGCGATGTCTCGTTCATCCTTACCCCCCCTCATGATGGTAATTTCCAGATCGGAAATAATTTCTAAAAGAGATAATCCTCGACACCTCGGAAAGTCAACTGTCCGCTTCAACTAAGACGCAGGCAGGTCTATCCGGGGCACGTTCGCGCAGAAGGTGCCGCAGTCCGAGGGTGGAAAGAGGGAGCACGTAGACGACCAGGAACAGGTAGGCGAGCCAGCGGTAGGCGTCGGCCACCAGGGTGACGAGGCCCAGCTGACCGGCAACCAAAACCGCGACCGCGAGGAGTGAGGCCGCCACTGCGGCGCGCTTGCGCATGGGGAACAGATGGCCTCGCTGCGCGGCCCAGTGCTGCGCGATGCGTTCATTGACGGCATGGACACCGCCCACGCCACTTTCGAGCAAGGCGGCAAAAACCATGAGCTGAAAAAGGACGCGAAACCAAGGGAGATTCAGCCTCTCGAGCAAAAAATCAGAAGGAAGCTCAGCCGCCTCTATCCCCGGGAAAAAAGCGAGCATCGGCAGAAAGAAGAGGGCGGCCGGGAGCATCGCCAGTGGCCCGGCCAACAGACCGGCCACCACCGCGTCTCGGCGTGAACGCATGTGGCGAACGACCGGAAGAATCACGATCGCGCCGATTATATTGTAGCTTGCGTAGGTGATGCCGCCTTCCAGCCAGCCATCCGAGATATGGGGCACTGCGTAGGCTGCGACGATGCGATCGCCGAAGCGGCTGAGGGCGAGCGCGAGAAAGAGCGCGTAAGTTCCGTAGAGAAGAACGGAGACATATTTGAAGAGTGGCTCCACCCATTCGTTTCCCCTGGAGGCGAAGAAGGTCGTGGCCGCCATGAATGCAAGGGCGCCGCTGATTTCCGGCCAGCCGAAGAGACTCGCGGCGATGGATCCCGCCGCCGCAGCGAATGCGGCAAGTATAACAAGGATTGCGATGAGATAGGCCGCCTCGAAGATCCCCCAAAAGCGGCCGAGCAAGTGCAGAAAGAATGTTCGGTAGTCTCGGGATCGCGTGTGTACGGCAAAGGCAAAGGTCAAGGCCGCGATGGCGCTCCAGATCGCAGTCGCGGCAAGCAGTCCCCATGCGCCTCCGATCGGTCCGCTGGGCACGAAATAAGTGGCGAGTTCGCGTCCTGTCGCATAGCCGCCGCCGATGACGGCCGCTTTGAACGCGAGCCCTGGAAGCCATATCCGGCGAAACCAATTGTCGTCGGCCATTGCCCCTCCCATTCGCGCGTTTGGCGCACCGTATTTTCTGTAGACGAAATATTTCCAATTCGGCAAGAGATTGCTGGATTGAACGTTATTTGATGGGGAGGCTTTGATGAACGTTTGGCGGTCTGCAGAATTTGATGGGCATGAGCAGATCTGTGTCTTCACGGACGAGAAGGTCGGATTGAAGGCGATCGTGGCGATCCATTCGACCGCCTTGGGGCCGGCGGCCGGCGGAACGCGTTTCAAGCCATATGCCCGCGATGATGATGCGCTGGACGACGCGCTCCGCCTCTCGCGTGCGATGTCCTATAAGTCCGCTCTCGCTGGCCTGCCGGTGGGCGGTGGCAAGGCCGTGATCATCGGGGATCCCCGAGCGCTGAAATCGACCGACTTGCTGCATGCCTACGGCCGCTTCATTGATCGTATCGGGCGGACCTTTGCGACCGGAGAAGATGTCGGCATAACCGTCGCCGATATGGATCGGATTGCGGAGGTCACGCCTTTTGTGGGAGGGACCTCCCGAGGCATCGATCCATCGATACCGACCGCCGAGGGCGTCGTTCAGGGATTGCGTGCGGTTCTGAAAAGGTTATTCGGCACCGATTGCTTTGACGGGGTGCGACTGGCTGTCCAAGGGCTCGGCGCCGTTGGCTGGGGTGTGGCGGAGCGCCTGCATGCACAAGGCGCCCGGCTGGTAGTCGCCGATATTCGCGAAGAGCGGGTTCAACAGGCAGTCACGGCGTTCAACGCTCGCTCGGCGGCGTGCGATACAATCCATGCGGTGGATTGCGACATCTTCGTGCCATGCGCGCTCGGGGGCGTAATATCCAAGGCGAGCGTGATCGAACTCAAGTCAAAGGCAGTAGCCGGATCGGCCAACAATCAGCTGGCCTCTCCCGAAGCCGGGGCGATGCTGGCCAGGCGGGGAATATTGTTCGCCCCCGACTATGTCATCAATGCTGGCGGAATCATCAGTGGAATTATCGGTGCGGCGAGCTTGCCCGGGCGCGAAATGCGGGGCCTCCCGCCGCTCGATGCGGCAATTGAGGCGATCTACGACCGCCTGATGGTTATCTTCGATCACGCTGAAGCAAGCCAGGTTACGCCAGAAATTGCAGCCGAACGGATGGCACGCAAGATGATCGGGCGGGGATAGGATCGAAATGGGGCTGCGTTTTGGAGGAAGCTCACTTCGAGGCGTCGGATGCCGCACCATTTCTTGTCAGCTTGTTTTCCACGCTGCGCAGAAGGTCTCGACTGCCGTACCGAGCTCAGTCGCGATCGCCTCGCTTTGGTTCGAAGCGGTAAGCGAGAGCAATGTCCTTTGATATTCGCCATTGAGGCACATGCTCGCAAACAGGTTCGCCAAGGCCGCGGGAGACGCGGGCCGAAGCTCACACAGCTCGATCTTGGCGCCCATCCATGAGGCAAGGCGGGCGCGACCGATCTTGGGCCCGCGATCATAGAAATGGCCGGCAAGTTGCGGGAAACGCGCCGCCTCACCAATGATCAGGCGATAGAGTTCGAGCATGGGGGACGAAAGCAGGCTCTCGAGCAGCGCATGGCCGAAAGCTTCTAGAACAGCCTCGACTTCGCCTTCGACCGGAAGCTCGACGGAGAGCGCGGTGCAATGGTCGGCCAGAATATCGTCCACAACCGCAGCAAAAAGCCTCTCCTTCGACGGGAAATAGCTCCAAAGCGTGGTTTTCGATCCCCCCGCCTTCGCCGCGACTTCGGACATTGTCGTGGCGCCGTAGCCCGACGCGAAGAAGCACGCGCGTGCGGTCAGCAGCAGTGCCTTGCGCCGGGCCGCCGCCGCCTCGGAAAGCTTTGGCGCATTATCGCCGTCCTGGCCGGGATCAGAGCCGCTGCCAGCGATCCCGCGAGGCGTGACCCGATACTGGAACCCCCTGGTCTGCAACGCTCGTGTGAATGTCCTTCCCATGGCTTGTCCTTATGCCGCGTCGAAAAAAATCGGAAAAGGGCGCCAAGGGGGCTAAGAGGCGCCTCGCGCAGGAGCTTCGAGACGCCCCGACCGGCCGCGCCGGGACGGGGCATTCGAGGTCCCTGGTGCACTGGTGGGATCCCACACCGTCCCGCCGCTATCCATACAAATCCCGTTATTGCAGAATCTTGACTTGTAATTGGCGGGCGGAATGGGAGGGTTTTTGCTCAAGCGGCACGCCTCCATCCGCTCGCATTTACGGCCTTCCTTGCGGCTTGGGCCCGGCGGCGAGAGGTCATTTTCGGCGATGCCCCCACGAGACCAATTTTTGCATCCGGCGCACATTATCTTCGCTCACAGCAAGGCGGCCGCCGTCCGGAACGAGGCAGCGAGCAGGAAGAATTCTGCTTCGGAATCTTGCGTTATCGACCCAAATCTTGCTGTCTGCAGTCAGCGCGCAATCCGCTTTTCTCCTATGCGCCTGAAGTTCATGCCGGACTGCCAAAGGGATGGCGCGTCAGCAGCGCCGGGCCTGGCTAAGCCAGCGCTAGGGAGAGGAGTATCATATGGATGACACGGTGGGAGATGCTCTGCGCCGCGCAGCCCGCAAATATCGCGGCCGGGCGGCGCTCGCGTTCGAGGACCGCGAATGGAGCTTTGAAGCCCTCGACGCGGCTGCCAACAATGTCGCGCGCGGGCTGATCGAGGCCGGCTTGCAGCCCGGTGACCGGCTCGCGGTCTACGGGCGCAATTCGGATGCCTATCTTCTTTCCTGGCTTGCATGCACCCGCGCGGGCCTCGTCCATGTTCCGATCAACTATGGCCTGACGGGCGAGGAGCTGAGCTACATTGTGCACCAGTCGGGCTCGCGGGCGATTTTCTGCGATGCCGAACGCATGGAGCGGGCCCGCGCGCTCACCGATCTGCCGGATCTTGCGATCACAGGAACTCTCGCGGCCAAGAGTGCCATCGATATTCTCAGCCTCGCGCAAAGCGGGGATGGCGCCCCCCCGGACGTTGTGGTCGAAGGGCATGACCTGGCGCAGATCCAATATACTTCAGGGACAACCTCGGCGCCGAAAGGGGCCATGATGACGCACCGCGCCATCCTGACCGAATATGCATCCTGTCTCCACGACCTTGACTATAGCGAGGATGATCGCTGCCTTGCCGCGCTCCCTCTCTATCATACGGCTCAGATGCACGCCTTCACGATGCCGCAGCTCATCGCGGGCGGAACGACGTGGCTCATTGATGCGCCGCAGCCCGAGATCGTGTTCGATCTTGTCGAGCGGCACCGCATCAATTCCTTCTTCGCGCCGCCCACGGTCTGGATCAGCCTGCTGCGCCACGCGGACTTCGACAAACATGATCTTACCTCCCTATCGAAGCTCTATTACGGTGCCTCCATCATGCCCGAGCCCGTCCTTGCCGAATTGGCCGAACGATTGCCCAATGCGCAGCTCTACAATGTTTATGGCCAGAGCGAGATCGGGCCCGTCGCAACGGTGCTGAAGCATGCTGAGCATTCAAAGCGACCGACATCCGCGGGTCGGCCGGTGCTCTTTGTCGAAACCCGCATCGTCGACGAGAACATGAACGATGTGCCGCCCGGCGAACGCGGGGAGATTGTACATCGCTCGGCACAGCTACTGACCGGCTATTGGCAGCGCGACGATGAGACCGAGGCGGCGTTCCGCGGCGGCTGGTTCCATTCGGGCGACGTCGGCGTCATGGATGAGGAGGGCTATATCTACATCGTCGACCGTGTACGCGACGTCATCAACACCGGAGGCGTTCTGGTCGCAGGCCGCGAGGTGGAGGATGCATTATTTACCCATCCCGCCGTCTCGGAAGTCGCGGTGGTGGGTCTGCCGGACCCTAAATGGATCGAGGCGATCACCGCCTTCGTCGTGCTCCGCCCGGGCGCGAGCGTGACCGAGGCTGAACTCGTTGCCCTCGCGCGCGATCGGCTCGCCCCTTACAAGATCCCGAAACGGATCTCCTTCATCAGCGACCTGCCGCGCAACGCCTCGGGCAAGGTCCTCAAGCGAGAATTGCGCGATCGTTTCAGCCAATAGTAGCGCGCGACCGGCCAACCCCTTTTCCTCGCGCGAACCATTTGGCGCCCTCGGCTCGCCCCATTGTTACGCCGACGCGCAAGATGTTGCGGTGGCGATCATGGCAGGGGCAAAGGGGCTCGCTTAGCATCGCGAGGATCAGCAGTTCTCGTCACGCATCTGCAAATGGCGCGACCTGGCAGATTGGGAGGCGATGCGAGGTGACGGCATCAAAGTGGCAGCTATTCGCAGCTGAAATGCGCAGCGACCGCGCCTGGCGCGTTGTCGTCTCGTCCGGCATCGGCTTTGCCTTCGGCGTGAGCATTCTGCCGCTCTATACGATCGGTGCCTTCGTCGAGCCCATTTCGCAGTCGCTCGGCTGGTCGCGCGGCGAAGTGCAGGCATCCTTGATCCTGATCGTCCTCGCGACATTGGTTGGCGCGTGGCCGACGGGATGGCTGGTCGACCGTTTCGGAGTACGGCGGGTCGCAATCACCAGTCAGATCTGCCTCGCGGCAGGGCTTGCGATGCTTGCGATGTCCCCGGCTAATCTTCTCGCATTCTATGCAATCTGGTTCGCCATGTCGCTTGCGGCGCTCGGCACCACCCCCATCACCTGGACTCGTGCGCTTGTCGGCTGGTTCGACCGGGCCCGGGGCGCCGCGCTTGCGATATCGCTCTGCGGGAGCGGAGTTGCGGCGATCCTCTTTCCTCCCGTGACGGTCTGGTTGATCGCCGAGGCCGGATGGCGCTCGGCCTATCTCATTCTCGCTGGAGCCGTGCTGCTGATCGCCTTGCCGGTCACCATCTGGCTGATGCCAAGGTCTTCCGTGCGTGTCGGCCGCGCCGGAGATGGCGCGCCTGCCGAGGAGGCGCCGCCCGGCGGGTTTGAACTGGGCACAGCGCTGCGCGGCCATCGCTTCTGGCTGTTGTTCGCGAGCACGCTGCTTCTTGGATTTGCCCTCACGGGCATGATTGCCAACCTCGTTCCGATGCTCACCGACCGCGGAATGCCCGCCGAAACCGCGGCGCGTTACATGGGCGTGTTCGGGACCGCGCTTATCGTGGGGCGATTGACGGCGGGTGTCGCACTTGACCGGGTCTGGGCGCCGCTCGTGGGAGCAATCCTCTTTCCGCTCGCCGCGATCTCCTGCGCGGTATTGGCAAGCGGAACCGGGCATCATGGCATATTGATCGTCGCGGTGTTCTTCTTCGGGCTGGCGTCCGGCGCAGAGGTCGACATGATCCCCTTTCTTGTCACCCGCTATTTCGGCCTGCTGCGCTACAGCCAGCTTTACGGGCTCCAATGGACCGCCTGGACGCTGGCAAGCGGTGTGGCGCCCGCGGTCTACGGCTATGCCTTCGATCGAAGCGGCAACTATATGACAATCCTCTATATTGCCTCGCTCTGCTTTCTCATCGCGCCCGTTCTCATCTGTCTTCTTGGCCGCTACCCGCAATTTACAGGGCAAGCTGTCCTGACGCTACCCGAAGGCGGCGCGAAGGCTCGCGTCCCGAGTTAGCGCGCGTCATCGGCGGCGACGCCGGTCGGCACCCGCCGGGCCCTAGAGCGGTGCCGGCGCGCGCTTGCGGATGAGAATGGTCTTGGACTGGGTGAATTCGAGCAGTCCTGCTTCGGAGTTTTCGATCCCGATCCCGGACTGCTTGGCGCCGGCAAAGGGGATATGGGCACCGCATTCGAGGCTGGAGTTGATCCAGACCGTGCCCGTGTTAAGCCGCGCGGCAATTCGTGTCGCAAGCGCAATGTCCGAGGACCAGACCGAGCCGCCTAGCCCATAGTCGCTGTCATTGGCGCGCGCGATCACATCGTCAATATCCTTGAACTTCAAGAGAGGCAGGACCGGGCCGAACGCCTCCTCGGCGACGACCGCGGACGTCTCCGGGGGATTGTCGACGAGCGTGATGGGAACGAAAAACCCCTGCTCGGGTACGGGGCGGCCCTCAAGGAGCGTCAGCTGGTGCGCGCGCGCATCGTCGACGAGCGCCCGAACGCGGCTGAATTGCGCAGCGTTTTGAAGTGGGCCGTATTCGACGCCCGGCTGCGCTCCGTCGCCCACGACGGTGTCTTTCGCGATAGCGTGAAGCCGGTCGCGAAGCTCGTCATAGATCTGCTCGTGAATATAGAGCCGCTTGGTGGCGATGCAGGCCTGCGCCGAGTTGAAGAAGGCGCTGAAGAAAAGCTGCGGCGCGACCTCCTCGATATTCACATCAGGCAGGACGATCGCGGCATCATTTCCGCCGAGTTCGAGCGTGACGCGCTTGAGGTCGCGCCCAGCGGCCTCCATCACGCGCTTGCCGGTCGCCGTCGATCCGGTGAAGCTGATCTTATGAAAGCCGGGGTGCGCGGTCATCATCGGCCCCAGTGCATCCTCGCCCGAGATGATGTTGAGCACCCCGGGGGGCAGAATATCTCGGCTGAGCTCGCCGAGCTTGAGCGCGCAGAGCGGCGTGTAGGGAGATGGCTTCAAAACCATCGTATTGCCGGCAAGCAGTGCAGGCGCGATCTTCCAGATCGAAAGCATGACGGGAAGGTTCCAGGGCACGATGGCAGCAACCACCCCGATTGGCATGCGGTGAACCTCGACGCGGCGTTCGGGCGAATCCTCGACAATCTGAACCGGCAGCTCCTGGGCCGCCACATCCCGCAGCCACTGGGCGCTGATCATGATCTCATGGCGCGCCATGGGAGCGGGGCGTCCTTGCTCGGCCACGAAGAGCCTCGTGAAATTGTCGCATTCGGCGTCGATCGCGTCGCCAAGGGCAATGAGCGCCGCGCGGCGTGCGTCGATGTCGAACGCCGACCAGCGGGGCAGCGCGTCGCGGGCCGCCGCGACAGCCCGGTCAAGATCATCCGCCTCGGCAACCGGGGCCGTGCTGAAAGGGGTGCCCGTTGCCGGATTGACGACGTCCATTTGGCGGACGGTCCGAGCCGCGGCGCCATCGATCGTCATGGAGAAGTCGGAGAAGAAATCCATGATAGGTCCTTGTGATCAGCAGGTCGCGGCGGGATCAGCGCCGACGAGGGAAGAGTTTGGACGCGCCGCCCGGATTGTCACGGGTTTTGCCGATGGGGCGGGATATCGTTGCGGCGGCAGAATAGTGGATGCGCCGTCAGCAAGTGCGCGCGCGCAAAGGCGCTCAGCCCTCTCGCCGAGGCGCACTTTGCCAGGCTTCTTGCGCGCCGGAGCCCGCGCAGCTCGTACCGTCGGGGCCTCTCGTTCCCGACGTGACGAGGACCTCGACCAGCGCGGGTCCTTTCCTGCCGATCGCTTCCCTTAGCGCCGCTTCGAGACGATCGGGCCGGTCGACCCTTTCCGCCGCAACGCCCATCGCGCTTGCAAGGCCAGCAAGGCTGAGCCCTGGCAGTTTCGTGCCGACAACCTCCGTCATTGCAAAATACTTCCCGAACTCCTCGAGCGCGAGGTAGGATTGATTGTTCACGATCACGTAGGTCACGTCGGCATTTTCGCGCGCCGCCGAATAAAGCGATTGGATCGTGTACATGGCAGAGCCGTCGCCAATGATGGCGAGCACCGGGCGTTCGGGCGCGCCGAGGCTGTAGCCGACCGCGCCGGCCATCCCGAACCCCAGCCCGCCGCTTGCCCCGCAGAGGTAAGAGGCGGGCCGGTCAACGCGGATATAGTCGCGGCGTATCTGCCCGCTCGTCGGGATCTCTTCGACAAGAACGCTGTGGGGATCGCGCACGAGCGCGAGCGTCTGCATCAGATATTCTACGCTGATGGCCTCGCCCGGCTCAACGAGCGGTGGCGAGGCGCGCCGGGCGGGCGGCGAGCGGTGCGAGCGCTGGAGGCGCGCGGCGATCGCCTCGATCGAGGGCTTGAGATCGGCAACCAATGCGCTTCCCGAGGGTGTCCACGCCGCGAAATCCGGATTCTCGGTAATCTGGAAAAGCGTTGCCCCTTCGGGAATGTGAGGGCCGTCTTCCTCGATGTGATAGGGAAAGGCCGCCGAGCCGAGAACGAGCACATAATCGTGCCCGGTGAGCAGCCTCACAATTCCCTGGCGCGAGGGCGGCAGTGCGCCGGCGTAGAGGGGATGATTCTCGGAAAAGCCGCAGCGGTTGGCATAGGCGGCGGCATAGACTTTACCATTCACCTTTTCGGCGAGAGTCCGCATCGCGTTCCACCCGCCGCCGCGATCGACCGACGCGCCAACGACCAGCGCCGGATTGGATGCCGTCTCGAGGGCCTTCACGATTGCCTCGATCGCCTCCGGATCGGGGTAGCGCGCCGAGACGACGCTGCGTTCGGGCAGGAATTCTGTTTCCCGGTCCCAGTCGTCGACGGGGACCGAGACGAAAACGGGGCCGCGTGGTTCCTGCATCGCGATGCGGCAGGCGCGCGCAATGGCGAGAGGGACATCCTCAGCTCGCGCGGGTTCGATCGCATATTTGACATAGGGCTTGGGAAATTCGGTGGCGGAAACCGCCGCCAGGAACGGGTCAAAGGGCAGGATCGATCGCGCTTGCTGTCCCGCCGTGATCAGAAGCGGCGTCTGGTTTCGAAACGCCGTGAAGATCGCCCCGAGAGCGTGCCCCACGCCGGCGGCTGAATGGAGGCTCGCGACCGCGATATTGCCTCTCGCCTGCGCATAGCCGTCGGCCATGCCGACGGCGACCGATTCCTGAAGACCAAGGACGTAGCGAAAATCTGCCGGGAAATCCCGGAACATCGGAAGTTCGGTCGAACCTGGATTGCCGAAGATTGCATCGACATGGAGCCTGCGCAGCAGATCGAAGGTGACTTCGCGCACGGTCCCGGTGGATCCTCTTTTGGGGGCAATCATATCCTCACTCCTGAACGCTGCGGCGAGCCGGCTCCCAGCTCTCCATCCTCTCAAGGTTCCGGCGAGGATGTTGACGGGCGGCAAGGCCCTGACGGCTCCTGGGCCCTGGTAAGACACGTCGCCCCGCCGCCTCGCTATTCCGCGACCGCATAAGCTTCTCTTGGATTGCAAACTTCGCCTGGGGGCGGCCCCGCCTTGCCGCGAACCCTGCCGCCGCGCCCTGGGGCGCGCGCTATTGCGCTCGCTCCCAGCGGGGCACAGCTAGCTAGAAGGCCAGCGCTTCAATCGCAGCAGCGCATTTGCGAAGGGGTTCGAGCAACCGGCTCTTATTGTCCCGCCGCCCGCCGGGGTCCGACACCGAGATCGCTGCAATGACCCCGCCATCGGGCGCCCGGATCGGAACCGCGATGCAGAACAGCGAGTCCGCGATCTCACCGTCGTCGATCGCGTAACCGCGTTCGCGCGTGCGGGATAATTCGCTTGCAAGGGCTGCCGGGTCGCAAATTGTTCTTGCTGTAAGGCGAGGGAAAGGGCCGTTGTTGAGATAGGCTTCACGCTCGGCATCGGGAAGACACGCCAGCAGCATTTTCCCGATGCCCGAGCAATAGGCCTCAAGCTGCTTGTCGACTTCGGTAAAGAGGCTGTTTGCGCCTCGCCCGGCCTTCGCGCGATAGGTCACCATATCATTTTCCAGCGTTCCAAGCTGGACCACGCAGTCGACGTCTGCGGCAAGTTTATGGAGGCTCTCGGCAGCGATCGCGGCCAGGGTCTGCTTCTCATCGATGCGATGCAAAAGGTGGCGCAATCGTGGACCCGCGACATAGCGGCCGCTCTGTAGTTTCAAGAGATAGCGCTCCTCGACCAGGGTGCGCACCTGCCGGTGGGCGGTTGCCGAGGCGATGCCACGCGCGCGCGCAAGGGCCGCGATATTCTGCGCTCCCGCATCGCCCAGAATCGCGTCGAGCATGTCGAGCGTCTTGCCGAACGAGGCGATGGGGGGAACACCTTTTCTCACGATGCGAGAAAATAGCATGTGGCCGCTATGGCGCAAGGCCAGCGCCGCCTTTACTGTTTTTGGCACTCGCTGAAGGGGAGAGCCGATGGCCGAGGACCAGTTTGAGCAAGTGGCGGCGCGCCTTCGCGGCGCTTATCGAAATGGAGCCGTTGCGCCGCTGCGCGATGTTCTTGATCCCCTTGACGGGGACGGCGCCTATCGGGTGCAGGATATCAACACGCGCTACTGGGTATCGCAAGGTCGCCGGATCGTCGGACGGAAAGCCGGGCTCACGGCGAAGGCCGTCCAGGAGCAGCTGGGTGTCTCGCAGCCCGATTTCGGCACGCTCTTCGACGATATGCGGGTCGCGAATGGGGGCGTGCTGGATCCCGGGCTCGCGCTGCAGCCCAAGGCGGAAGCCGAGATCGCCTTCGTCCTTGGAAAAGGAATAGAAGACGCACATGCACCGACCGACGTCGTAGCAGACGCGATTGCGACAGTTCATGCGGCGATCGAGATCGTCGACTCGCGCATCGCCGACTGGAAGATCAGCTTTGCGGACACGGTGGCCGACAATGGCTCCTCCGCTTTCTTCGTCCTCGATGATAATGGCCGGCCGCTCCGAGGCACCGATATTTACGCGGCGGGAATGGTCCTTGAGCTCAATGGTGCGATTGCATCGACAGGGGTCGGAGCCGCCGCGCTCGGCAATCCCCTGAATGCCGCGACCTGGCTTGCGCGCACGCTCGCAGCGCGGGGCGATCCGCTCCAGGCGGGTGATATCCTGCTGGCGGGTGCGCTCGGCCCCATGGCGCCGCTCAGCCCCGGGGACCAAGTGCGGGCCATCATCGGGGGAATCGGCGAAGCCCGATTCACCTATGGAGGCACCTGACCGTGGCTAAGACCAAAGTTGCGATCATTGGGTCCGGGAACATCGGGACCGACCTCATGATCAAGATCCTGCGCCTGTCGTCGGTGCTCGAGATGGGCGCGTTTGTCGGCATTGATCCCGAAAGCGACGGGTTGAAGCGGGCGGAGCGCCTGGGCGTCGCCGTCACCGCCAAGGGCATCGACGGCCTGGTTGCGATGCCCGAGTTTGCCGATATCGAGATCGTCTTCGACGCGACTTCGGCAGGCGCACACAAATATCATGATGAGCGGCTGCGCCAGCATGGGAAGCGCATCATCGATCTGACGCCCGCCGCGCTCGGCCCCTATATCATACCGCCGGTCAACGGCGATGCAAACCTCGACGCGGTCAATGTCAACATGGTGACCTGCGGCGGGCAGGCGACGATCCCGATGGTCTTTGCCGTCAACCGGGTCACGAAGGTTCATTACGGCGAAATCGTGGCTTCGATTTCGTCGAAGAGCGCAGGTCCTGGCACACGCGCGAACATCGACGAGTTTACCGAGACCACGGCCCGGGCGATCGTTGACGTCGGTGGAGCGACGCGCGGCAAGGCGATCATCATCCTCAACCCCGCTGAGCCGCCGCTCATCATGCGCGATACCGTCTACTGCCTCGCGGACGAGGGGGACCGCGAGGCGATCCGCCAAAGCGTCGCCGCGATGGTGGCCGAGGTGCAGACCTATGTGCCGGGCTACCGGCTGAAGCAGGCCGTGCAGTTCGAAACGATCGGCGACAATCGCCCGGTGCACATCCCCGAGATGGGCGGCGAGTTCACGGGGCTTAAGGTCAGCATCTTCCTCGAAGTCGAGGGAGCCGCGCATTATCTGCCCGCTTATGCCGGAAACCTCGACATCATGACGTCGGCCGCGCTTCGAACGGCTGAACGTATTGCGGAAAGAATGGCGCGATGAGCTTCGATCCCAAGGCCGGCAAACTCTACATTCAGGACGTGACGTTGCGCGACGGGATGCACGCCATCCGTCACCAATATGGGCTGGACGAGGTCAAGGCGATCGCAAAGGCCCTCGACCGGGCGAAGGTCGACGCGATCGAGATCGCGCATGGGGACGGGCTCCAGGGATCGAGTTTCAACTATGGTTTCGGTGCCCATACCGACTGGGACTGGATTGGCGCCGTCGCCGAAGTGCTGGAACACAGCACCCTCACGACGCTTCTGCTTCCGGGGATCGGAACGGTCCACGACCTCAGGCGCGCCTATGATCTTGGCGTCCGGTCCGTCCGAATCGCGACGCATTGCACCGAGGCGGACGTTGCGAAGCAGCATATTGAAGCCGCGCGGGGCCTTGGCATGGATGTGTCCGGCTTCTTGATGATGAGCCACATGACCGACCCCGAGACGCTCGCGGGGCAGGCGTTGCTGATGGAAAGCTACGGGGCGCATTGCATCTATGTCACCGACAGCGGCGGGGCGATGAACATGGACGAATATGCGGCGCGGCTGCAGGCCTATGACCGTGTCCTGAAGCCCGAGACCCAGCGGGGCGTTCACGCGCACCACAATCTTTCCCTTGGCGTCGCAAACAGCCTGGTTGCCGTGCAAAATGGTGCGATCCGTGTCGATGCGAGCCTTGCCGGCATGGGGGCAGGGGCGGGTAACGCGCCGCTCGAAGTCTTCATCGCGGCCGCGGACCGTTATGGATGGAACCATGGGTGCGACCTTTATGCCTTGATGGATGCCGCCGAGGAGCTTGTGCGTCCGCTTCAGGATCGACCGGTTCGGGTCGATCGCGAGACCCTCACTCTGGGTTATGCCGGGGTCTATTCAAGCTTCCTGCGCCATGCTGAAAAGGCGGCCGCTGACTATGGGCTTGATACGCGCGCCATCCTCACCGAGGTCGGTCGCCGGAAGATGGTCGGCGGCCAGGAAGACATGATCGTCGACGTGGCGCTGGATCTTCTGAAATAAAGGTCGGCCACGCCGCCGGGGGAAAAGCGCGGGTTCATTCGGTCGAATCCCCGCTCGGGCTGCCAGGGATCTAGCGGGTCACGGCCGGGAGGCGAACACCTTCTGCCTCGAGAATGGGCAGGACTGTATCGCGGAAATAGGGAAACTCGTCGATATAATTGACGAACGAGATCGTCGTCCCGGCGAAACCTGCCGCATGCAAGGCAATCAGCCCCTTGGCGACGGTTTCGGGCGTGCCGACGAGCGGGTATCCGCCGTGCCCCATTGCAACGCGATCGCGGATGCGCTCGAGCATCTCGGGAGGAGAGGATTTTGCAAAGGCGAACTGCAGGTTCATGAGCCGGTCGAGCGCGGGTTCATCGGTCATGGAGCCCGTAAAGCGCGCGACATAGTCCGCCGCCTCCGCTTGGGTGGGACGACACACGACGTGCGACAATGTGAAAATCTCGATCGCGCGGCCTTGCTCTTTCGCCAGCGCCTTCAGCCTGGCCACTTCGTCGGCCGAGCGATCGAGGTCGATCGCGGGAGTGAAAAGATAGTTTGAATTGCGAAGGGCAAACGCGCGCCCCTCGCCCGACCCGGCTGCATTGATGATGGGCGGCCGCCTTGCTGGGCGCGGTTTTCCGTAGACGCCCTCGAGGGTCCAGTGATCGCTCTTCCAGTCGAAGGGCTCGTCCCTCTCCCAGAGCGCTTCAATGATATCGAACCACTCCTGCGCGAGGGCATAGCGCGCGGCATGATCGAGCGGGAGGGGAATGCCAGTCGCCCGATATTCAGGCTCATTCCATCCCGCGACGATATTGAGCCCGCCGCGACCACGGCCGATCTGGTCGATCGTCGCCATCTGCTTTGCGACAACCACAGGATTGTGGAGCGCTGTATGCGTCGTGGCAAAGACATGGATCGTCTCGGTTGCCGCGAGGAGGCCCGCGGTCCAGGTCATCGTCTCGAGGACGTGGCCGTGAAAATCGGTTTCCCCGCCGTAGCCGATCCAGCGCGCGATCGGCAGCATGAAGTCGATACCTGCGCTGTCGAGCATCCGTGCCAGCGCAAGATTGTCGTCCCAGCTCCCCGACCACCGCTCGGGAACCTTGGTGATCGACATGCCGCTTGCGCAATTGGTCGCGAAGGTCCCGAGCTTGAAATGATCGCGCACCTCGTCAGCCCTCGGGCGGATACCAGGAAGGCAGCATCTCGTTCGAGGGATGGCGTGCGGGGTCGAGAACCTTCTCGGCCGCTTCTGCTCCCGCTACGGGCAGTTGTTTGGGATCGATGAGGCCCGCCTGCGCCAGGAGCGTTCCCATGTCATAATGAATATGCTCATGGTAAAGCCTGCTGCCCCGGAAGGACACAACCGCGACCGTGGTGACGCTGATCCGCCTCCCGGTCGGCGAAATTCCGGGCAAGAGATATTCGATGAGGCGGTCGTGCGTGAAGGTCGCCACCATCTCGTCGACCACGCGATCGACCCCGACGGTTCGGGAGACGAGCGTGATTTCCATGTCGTCCGGATGCACGTCGACGAAGAAATGCTTGTAGAAATGGTGCAGTTGCTTGCGCCCGACCCCGCCGCTCAGCGTGGGGACATGATTGACGTAAGGTTCGGCAACCATCGTCGAGATCGTCTTGTCCGCATCGCGCAGGCCAAATTCATAATAGGCGTGCTGCTCCCAGAGCGCTTCAAGATCATATTTCGGACCCACGCGGTCGCGCAGCAATTCGAGCGAGCGCGTGTGCGAGACCTGGGCAGCGGCCTTTCTAAACTCGGCGCGATCGCGGTTGTAAAAGGCATGACTTGCGCCCGGATAGGCGAAAATCTTGACGTCCTGGCCGGCGAACCGGTCGCGGATCGCAGTCAGCGCCTCAGGGGGGCAATAAGGATCGTCGCTCCCGAAATGCATGACGAGGGGGCATTGCAGTCCCCCTGCAAGTTCGAGCTTGTCGAGCATGACAGGATAATAGGCGACGGACGCGTCCACACCCTCGAGCGTCGCGCTCGCAACGGCAAGGGTGCCGCCGAGGCAGAGGCCGAGAACAGCGGCCTTGCCATTGCTGTTATCGAGCGTTCGTGACGCGGCAACGGTGGCTGCGATGTCCTTTGTGCCTTGCTCCATGTCGAAGCGGCTAAAAAGGTCCATGGCCTTCGCGACGCCGGCTTCGTCATATCCCAGATCCACACCTTCTTCGAGGCGCCAGAAAAGGTCGGGAACAACGACGAGATAGCCTTCCTCGGCAAAGAGATGGGCAGTATCCCGCATGGCATTGTTGATGCCGAAAATCTCGTGAAGCAGGATGAGGGCGGGTTTGGGTCCCTGCTCTTCAGGCTCATCCGCGACAAGCGCTTTCATGCGGCGCTCGCCATCTGCGATAATTTCGACTTCCCTGAAATCCACCATGACATGAACCCCGCTACTATCTGAGGATGCCTCAAAAAAGGACGTCGCCGGCGGCATTTGAATTCAGTCACCATCGGCTTTTTAAGGCAAGCGATTGCTCATCAACTTGCACGCCCGGACCGTAATTCTGCGTGCGAGCTCCTACAATCATTTCGCCGCCGCGATTTCCTCTGTGCGACCAAAGGTTGCAATCGGGTGCTAGTGATTGCGGCCGCAAGGCAGTGCGCCCGCTGCGGCGGAGCTAATGACATTCGGGCAATCTCAGGCCGTCGGCGCACGGAGGAAGCGCGCGAAACGACGAGACCGCGCTGCGCTGCCCGAGCCTGCAAGATCATCGTGCCGGACAGCTGACCGGCGCCTCAATAGAGCCGCGACGCGAGGCCCCGTTGGCAGCGCAAGCGCCGAAAGGAAGAAGAATGGCGGAGATACTCGCGCTGGGGCTTAGTCATTATCCCATGCTCGCCATGCCCGACGAACATATGGCGGGCCTCCACAAGCTCATGCTGAAGAACCCGGATCTCGATCCAGCCTTGCGTGACCCCGCAAACTGGCCCGAGGGCGCCAAGGCGGAATGGGGTGACGATGAAGGCAAGAGCGCGGCCGCGAGGCACCGCGCCGAACTCGTCGGCTGGATGAACAAGCTTCGGACCGCGCTCGATAGGTTCAATCCCGACCTCGTGGTGATGTGGGGTGACGACCAATATGAGAACTTCAAGGAGGACGTCGTTCCGCCCTACTGCGTCAATGCCCACGAAAAATACAGGATCACGATCCCCAATAATAATGTCTGGGGTGAAACGAACGAGGACGCCTATGATCTGCCCGGGAATGTCGCCGCTGGAAAATATCTCGTATCGAAGCTGATCGAAGAAGGGTTCGATGCGGCCTATTCCTACAAGCCCCTTCATCATCCGCTTGGACACGCGTTCACAAATGCGATCCACTATCTCGATTATGATCGGCGCGGCTTTTCATACCCGATCCTGCCGATCTCGGTAAATTGCTACGGACGGCAGGTGATTTCGCAGCGAGGCGGACTTCCCGATTTCGCAAACCCGCCCCGTCCCGAGGATCTCGATCCGCCCGCTCCAACGCCGAAGCGGCTGTTCGACCTCGGAGGCGCGGTCGCCCGCATTCTGGCGGCCTCGCCCTACCGGGTCGCGCTTCTGGCTTCCTCAGGCTGGTCGCACGCCTTTCTGAACTTGAACAGCAAGTTCTTCTGCCCCGATACCGATGCCGACCTTGAACTTTACGAGGCGCTGTGCGCCGGCCGCTATGATGTCTGGCGAAATTATCCGGCCGCAGAAGTCGAGGCGCGCGGTCAGCAGGAGGTGCTGAACTGGATGTGC